>ERZ773148.2770-NODE-2770-length-12855-cov-5.636641_pt1 | contig 12855 bp, 9 predicted proteins | sample MGYA00580846_ERZ773148 | MGnify/ENA primary metagenome ERZ773148 (study PRJEB29015, sample SAMEA2737879) | human gut metagenome | biome: human gut; feature: human-associated habitat; material: faeces | place: China | collected 2012 ...
AATTTGCACAATTTGAGCCGTAGGGGATTGTTAATCCTACCCGATAAAGCCTTGAACGAACACAATAACAATCAGCACTGGAAGTGCGTATTTAAGGTACGGCTTCAGCACTCTTGAAAGTTTAAGACCTTTACCCGTGTTACATTCTTCAAAGTAATTGTCAAAGCCCCAGCCGAATTTTGTTGTGCAGAACAGGAGATAAACCATTGCGCCGATCGGAAGAAGAAGGTTGCTGACAACGAAGTCCTCAAGGTCAAGCACACCCTTGCCGAGAATGTTGAAGTCGCTCCAAATGTTGAATCCGAAAATACACGGCAGACACGCAAAGAACATAATAATTCCGTTGATTATTGACGCCTTTGTTCTGCTCATGCCGAATGTGTCGGTAAGAAAAGCAACAAGGTTTTCAAACACGGCAATGACCGTTGAAAAGCTTGCGAATGTCATAAACAGAAAGAAAAGCGTACCCCAAATCCGACCGCCCGTCATATTTACGAAAACATTCGGAAGCGTTACAAAAATAAGGGCAGGTCCTTGATCGGGCTGAACGCCAAATGAAAAGCAAGCAGGGAAGATGATAAGTCCGGCAACAATTGCAACAAAAGTGTCCAATGCACAAATCTGAACAGCCTCACCGTAAAGCGTGCGGTCTTTGTTCATATAACTGCCGAAAATTTCCATTGATGCGATTCCGAGTCCGAGTGTGAAAAACGCCTGACTCATTGCAGAGGTGATTACCTTGCCGAGTCCTACATTTTTAACCTTTCCGAAATCGGGAACAAGATAAAAGCTCAAGCCTTCTCCCGCATTTGAAAGCATCATACTGTTGATTGCAAGAATGACAATCAGCGCAAGCAACGCAACCATCATAACCTTGCTGACCTTTTCAATGCCCTTTTGAAGTCCTCGACTGCATACAAAAAATCCGAATACAACGATTATCGCAAGCCATATAATCATCTCAACAGGCGATGCCATAAGGTCGTTAAACACTCCCGAAACCTGTTCTGAGTTCATTCCGCTTTTAAATGTTCCCGTTGCAAATTTATAGAAGTAATCTAACATCCAACCCGAAACAGGTGAGTAGAACATCATCAAAAGGTAACAGCCTATCATACACAGCCAACCGTGAATGTGCCATTTGCTCTTTGGCTTTTCAAGTGTTTTATAGCTTAATACGGCACTTTTTCTGCTTGCTCTGCCGACTGCAAGCTCCATTGTCAGAACGGGAATTCCCATAAGCACAAGAAATGCAAGATAAAAAAGCACGAACAATCCGCCGCCGTTTTCGCCCGTAACATACGGAAAACGCCAGACATTGCCTATGCCAATCGCACAGCCTGCACTTACAAGGAGAAAACCTGTCCTCGACTTAAAATTTTCTCTTTGCATAAATATTCTCCTTAAAAATACTGTTGCTTTAATTATACAAACTTTTTACCGATATTTCAAGGAATAAACTTTTTATTTATGCAATTTGACAGGGATTAAAAAGCTTTGTATACTTTTATTGACAGAAACATTTAAGCCTTGTTTAAGGTTTGAAATAACGGTTGTATTTTAATTCTTTAAAATAATATTTAAGAACACAAAGTATTTTAACGGTACTTTGTGTTCTTTTTTGTGACAAAATTCTCCGGAATAACAAAGTTCCGCTATAAAATGTAATAAAAGTGTAATAAATGACATCTTAATATTGAATTCTAATTGATAGAAATTATAATTAAAATATAACATAAAACATACAACAGGAGTTTGGCGATGAAATTAACGAATGTGAATTTTCTTGCAAAAGCAAATGCCAAGATAAATAAAAATGAAAAGGGAATAAAAATTGTTTCCGCATTACTTGTAATATCAATAACCTTGATTTCGGCATTTTCAATTACCGTCACAAAAGCTGTAAATGAGTATAAAGAGGATTATCGTGCAAGAACACTTGAGGTTGACCCTTGGTTAAGCAAACTTGACGATAATGTTATAGAAAGTATTAAAAATACTGAGCATGTAGTTGATATTTTTCCTCTTGAAGGAATCAGAAATGATTCGTTCAGTGTAACACAAACTTCAAATCAAGAATTTCAGAACAGAATTGATGATAAAGGAGATACCCATATTTATATATGGTCATTATTGGGAGATGAAAAACGCAGTGTTATTGCAGGAAAAACTCTTGATGAATCCCCTGTGTTAAGCTGTGTAGTCCCGAGTGATTTTTATCCTTTTGAGGTTGAGAATGAAAATAAAAAGCCTGATTATATTGACGGGGAAAGTCTTATAGGTAAAACGATAACCGTAAAAGCGATTAATAATATGCTAATTCAACCTTATAATATTGATGGTTCATCAGAAAGCGGTTCACTTGAATTGCCTGCAATTGAATATAAATTAAAGGTGGTGGGTACTTATTATCTGTCACCGACCGAAACAGGCTATTATGATTCGATTTATATTTCAGAGGAAACAGCTACGAAAATATTAGATGACGCACTGACAAAAGGCGGATATTCAAAAGATAACAAAACCACTGTCGGCAAGTGGTGGAGTGATTTATCGCTGAGGACTCACTATGTTGTTGTTGATGATTTTGAAAATATTGAATCGGTATATAACGCACTCACCGATATGAATGTATGCTGTGCCGATGACTCCGAACTCGGAATACAGGACAGCATAGTAAACGCTTCAAATATATTCAGCTTTGCAAGCGTATTTCTTATTATTTCAACAGTGTTGCTTTCTGTGATTATGATTATACAATCAACAGCAAACGCACTTTCACTTCGTAAATCCGATATAGGCTTGCTCAAAGCGATAGGTTATAGAAACAGTCAGATATTTGCCTGCCTTTACTGCGAACAGCTTAGAGTTACATTTACCGGATTTGCGGTTGGAACAATTATTTCGATTATAGTTACGGCTGTTTCAAATTTTTTCTTTGTAAACAGAAATTTCATCGACCGTCTGTACATTATCAATTGGGGAACTTTCGGAATTTTGCTTGCAATTTCGTTTTTGATAGTAACAATAGTTCCGCTGATATGTCAGCTCATAGCATTACGCAAGCTGAATAAAATTCAGCCCAAAGACGCAATGAATGAATAATTTTTGAGGGTAAAATAATGAAATCAATAGAATTAAAAAATGTTTCAAAAATATACAATAACAAAGTAACCGCCGTGGATAATGTATCGTTTACATTGTCAGAGGGTGAATTTGTGGCTGTTATGGGACAGTCGGGCAGCGGAAAAAGCACTCTGCTCCAAATGGCAGGTTTGCTTGACAACTGCACCTCAGGTCAGATTTTGATTAACGGCAAAGATGTGTCGTCACTCGGCAAAAACGAACTTGCTGACACAAGAATGAATTCACTCGGATTTGTCTTTCAGGCATTTCATCTTAATCCGCATCTCAAAGTTTTTGAAAATATAATGGTTCCAATGCTCATAAACGACCATTTCAAAAACAGAGCCGAAATGAAAGAAACTGCCGAATTGCTTGTGCAGAAAGTCGGTCTTACACACCGCATTGATCACTATCCGAGGGAACTTTCAGGCGGTGAACAGCAGAGAACCGCCATTGCAAGAGCACTTGCCAATAATCCCGACTTTATCCTTGCCGATGAACCTACAGGCAACCTTGACAGCAAAAACGAACGTATGATTTTTGAAGAGTTGAAAAAACTTACAGAGCTTGGCAAGGGTGTTCTTGTTGTCAGCCATAATGATGCCGTAACTGATTTTGCAGACAGAATTTGCGTTATGAAAGACGGCATTTTAGAGGAAAATTAAAATGAAAAATAAAAAACTCGGTATGCTTGTTAAAGCCTCAATTCTTTCACGAAAAGGTGCAACAATATTTTTTTGTTGCTTTATGGTTATTGCAACCATTCTCGTTCTTGTGTCGGCAGGAGCGGTTATGCCGCTGAAAAATAATATTGACCAAAACATAAATAATCATATTCTTAACAGAGAGTTGAATTTTGAGATAAACGAAAATACTCCTCAAAATGAAATTGACGATACAATTTTAAGCATAAAAAGCATTGAACACATAACGAGTGTTTATAACGTGCCTGCCGAACTTGATGTGTCGGAAACTTCAGGAGTGCTGTTTTCAGCTTACACACTAAGTTATGTTCACGAGGGGTATAACCTTAAAATAACAAGCGGAAGAGCTTTCAAAGAGAATGAAGAAAATGTTGCAGTTGTTCCCGAAGTTTTAAAGGATTTTAACAGCGAAAGTCAACGAATCAATAAAATTGACGGCAAAACGCTTGTGGGCAAAAATCTTGTTTTCGCCGATGAATCGGGCAAGGAACATAAGCTTAAAATTGTCGGAGTGTATAACACATCTGACCCGATTTTTACAGGCAATCAAATTCTTATTCCACGCAACAGTTTGATTGAGTTCAATAATGAAGTTATTGCAAATGCCAAAGGTATGGCTTCAATAACTTCCGATAAGGCTTATAAAATTCTCGTTGATGATGCAAAAAATCTTGAAAGTGTACAATCCGAGGTTTCCTCATATTGCGAACCGTATACAATGGAATTGAACTTTGATTCTCAGTCATACAATATCGCACTCATAATTATTATAGGTTCAATTGTATTTTTTGCATTGTTCGTAATTGCGGGACAGTATATGTTCGTCAAGAGCAACATAAGCAGACGAAGCGAAGAACTTGCTTTGTATCGCTCACTCGGTTACAAGTCTAATCAACTTTTCTATATAATATTCGCAGAATATTTCCTTATCGGAATAATATCAATTGCAGTCGGTACAATTTTGACTGTATTACTCGACATATTACTTATAAATCCGTATCTTATGAATCTTGTGGGCAATACAATGATGGAAATGACCGTGAATGTTTCGACTGTTTATGTACTGCTGTTCCTCGTGATTTATTTGATTGTACTTGCAATCGTCAGCATTTGGGCAGTAAAACGCTCTGAAAAAACGGATTTAAGCGTGTTGCTTAGAGAAAGATAATTTTATAACAGAAATAAAACTCCATATTATTATCTAAAGCAGAAATTCTGAAAAAATTCGGGATTTCTGCTTTTTTTAAATTTCATTTAAAGTTTGTAAATTATTATATAGCCACAGTAAAGAAAAGGTAAAGACAGGGAGGTCTTACAATGGGCGTTAAAAATATATTCAAGCGTTACGAACTTAAATTTATGCTGACAACACAGCAGTACATTCAGCTCAAAGAGCTTATGAAAAAATATATGCAGGGAGATGAATTCGGAAAAAGCACAATATGCAATCTCTATTTTGACACACCCGATTATCTTCTCATCAGACATTCAATTGAAAAGCCTGTCTACAAAGAAAAACTCAGACTTCGCAGTTACGGCACTCCGAAAAATGATTCAACCGTATTTGCGGAATTAAAAAAGAAGTACAAGTCGGTTGTCTATAAACGCAGAATCGGTATGAGTGAACAGGATGCAATGAAATTTCTCTGTGAAAGAAACCCTGTTAAGGATACGCAGATTACCCGTGAAATTGATTATTTTCTCGACTTCTACAACAATCCGAAACCTACGGTTTATCTCTCATATGAGCGAGAGGCATTCTTTTCAAAAACAGACAGCGATTTCAGAATGACCTTTGACCGCAACATTTTGTGGAGAGATTACGACCTTTCACTTTGCAAAGGAGTTTACGGCGAACCGATTTTGAAGAAAAATCAAGTTCTGCTTGAGGTCAAAACTTCGGCGGCAATTCCAATGTGGCTGACAATGTTTTTAAGCGAAAATCACATCTATAAAACATCTTTTTCAAAGTACGGCACAGCCTACAAAACCATTTTTGAAAGATCACTCAAGGAGGAAAAGCACTATGCTTAATAATTTATTTTCAGGTGTATTTGATTCGACAACGCAGAGCGTAATTTCTGTTCCGATGTTTCTATTATGCGTTGGAGTTTCAATTGCAATCGGAATTTTTCTTGCGTTAGTCTATTCCTACAAGAACCAATGCACAAAAAGCTTTGTGACAACTCTTGCACTTCTGCCGTCAATTGTCTGCGTTGTAATTATGATGGTAAACGGCAATATCGGAGCCGGTGTAGCCGTTGCAGGCGCATTCAGCCTTGTTCGTTTTCGTTCGGTACCCGGAAGTGCAAAGGAAATCTGTTCAATCTTTATGGCAATGGGTACAGGTCTTGTTGCCGGTATGGGATATCTCGGATTTGCAGTAGTATTCGCCCTCATTTTGGGAGTTGCGTTCCTAATCTGCAATCTTACCAATATCGGTTCATCAAAATCTGCCGACCGTGAAAGGTCGCTGAGAATCACAATTCCCGAGGATCTCGACTACACAAATATGTTTGACGATCTTCTTAAAAAATACACAACAAACTACAAGATGCTTTCTGCAAAAACCACCAATATGGGCAGTATGTTCAAGCTGACTTATCATGTTACACTCAGAGATCCAAGCCTTGAAAAGGAGTTTATTGATGCGTTAAGATGCAGAAACGGCAACCTTGAAATTATGCTCTCGGCACAGGAGGCGACTGTTAATGAGCTTTAAAAAAATTATCTCGGCTGTATTGCTTTCGGCATTTGTAACTGCAACTTTTGCGGGTTGTTCAAATTCCGACACACAGACAGCCGATGAGGCAACAGTAAAAATATCATCAAGCTCAACTTCATCAAATGCAGACGATTCATCAACCGATGATGAAATGTTCACGGCAAGGGACAAGGAAATCGGATATGACGAATCGGAATGCGAAACGATTACACTTTCAGACAATGCAAGCACAAGCAGTCTTAAAAGCGTGAAGATTGACGGCAACACGATAACCGTAAGCGAGGAGGGAACATACATCGTTTCGGGTACGCTCTCTGACGGTCAGATTATTATTGACGGTGACAAAAGCGAAAAAATCCGTCTTATCCTTGACGGAGTGACAATCAATTCAAACGCAGGCGCACCGATTTATGTAAAGCAGACCGACAAGCTGTTTATCACTCTTGCCGAAAGCAGTAAAAATGTTCTTACAAACAATAAGCAATTCACGGCAGACGGCGACAACAATGTTGATGCGGTAATTTTCTCGAAAGATGATATTACTCTCAACGGCAACGGCAGTCTTGAAATCACAACAAACTGCGGACACGGCATTGTGTCAAAGGATGATTTAAAAATCACAAGCGGTACATATTCGATTACATCAAGTTCACACGCTCTTGACGGCAAGGACAGCATGAGAATCGCATCGGGTACATTTACGCTCAATTCCGACAAGGACGGTATTAACAGCGAAAATGCCGATGATACCTCACTCGGATTCATATATATTGCAGGCGGCACTTTCAGAATCACAAGTGACGGAGACGGAATGGATGCGTCGGCATACCTGACAATTCTCGATTGCAACGCAACAATCAAGTCGGGCGGCGGTGCATCAAATGCCGAGAAAAAACAGGAAGAATTCGGCAGAATGGAAGATGCTTCATCAAGCACAGACAGCGATACCGCAAGCGCAAAGGGTATTAAGGCAGGCGGAAATCTCACAATTTCGGGCGGTACACTCAGCCTTGACTGTGCAGATGACGCTGTTCATTCAAACGCTGATATCAGCATTTCAAACGGCAATCTTACAATTGCAACGGGTGATGACGGTATTCATGCCGACAGCAGTCTTAAAATTTCGGGCGGTACAATCAATGTAACTGAAAGCTACGAGGGTATTGAAGGACTTGAAATTACGGTAAGCGGCGGTACAATCTCTGTTGTGTCAAGCGATGACGGATTCAATGCCGCAGGCGGTAATGATTCAAGCGGTTACGGCGGCGGAATGCCACAGGATAATTTTTCAGCCGTCAGCGATGCCAAAATCACAATTTCGGGCGGAAAGATTACAGTTGATGCAAAGGGTGACGGTCTTGATTCCAACGGCTCGCTCTGTGTATCGGGCGGTGAAATCTTTGTAACAGGTCCCTCGGACAACGGCAACGGCGCTCTCGATTATAACGGTGACGCACAGATTACGGGCGGTACAATCGTTGCGGTCGGTATGAGCGGAATGACTCAGAACTTCGGCTCATCTTCAACACAGGGTTCAATCCTTTCAAACACGGCAACCAATACAAGCGGTGAAGTCGTTCTCAAAGACAGCAACGGCAATGTGCTTGTTTCATTCACTCCGACACGGGAATATAATTCGGTAGTTGTAAGCACACCCGATGTCAAAAAAGGCTCAACCTACACACTCACAACAGGCGACAGCAGTACAACAATTGAAATGTCGGATATTATCTACGGCGAATCCACTCAGGGCGGAGCTCCCAACGGTGGCGGACAAGGCGGTCTGAACGGCAGAGGTCAAGCCCCCAACGGCAATATGGGCGGAGGCTTTGGCAACAGACCGTAAAGCTAAACTAACTTTTTCTCAATATTTTCATACAAAAAACAGGAGTCGCTCGCATGAACGATTCCTGTTTTTGCTCCTAAAATTGTTTTTTGTTTTCCGATTATTAAAGAATTTAGAAATTATATATAAAAACATGAAGCCCCCACACATTTTCGTGTAGGGGCGGTTTTCTTAAACAAAGAAATTGTCCTTATAATTAATATCTTTCTCCGACAGCAACAATGACACTTCTGCCTGCCATATTAATTCGTCTGTCATAGAGAATAACATTTCTGTCCTCAAGGATTACATCCTGAGGCTCGTTGCCTGTGTTGATATAAAGTTTCCAGTGGTATCCTTCGGGAAGGTCGGGAAGCTCAACATTTACATAATCCCAATAAGCATTGACGCCAAAATAAACAAACTCGTCAAGTCCCTGTTGTTTAAGACTTACACCGGCATACATAACGCCAATCATTCTTGTATCATCGTAATACTTGGCACTCCACGCAACATTTGAATGGATGCTGACAGGCGGATAACTGCATGTTGCCTTGCCTCTGCTGTCTGTAATAATATGGAATCTCTTTCTGAAAGCAATCATATATTTAAAAAATTCAAATACATCCTTATGCTTTTCTTTTCTTGTCCAGTCAAGCCATGAGATAATGTTGTCCTGACAGTAAGCGTTGTTGTTGCCGAACTGAGTGTTGCAGAATTCATCACCTGCAAGGAAAAGAGCAGGTCCCTGACTGCACATAAGGGTTGCAAAAGCATTCTTTATCATTTTGATACGGAGCTTGTTGATATTGTAATCATTTGTATCACCCTCGGCACCGCAGTTCCAGCTGTTGTTGTCATTAGCACCGTCAGTATTGTTCCAGCCGTTTTCAAGATTGTGCTTTTCGTTGTATGAATACATATCATAAAGAGTAAATCCGTCATGACAGGTAAGAAAGTTTACCGACGCATTGTAGCCTCTGTAGGTAGGGTCATACAAATCTCTTGAGCCTGTAATTCTCTGAGCCGCATCCCATGCAAGGTGGCTGTCGCCTTTAAGAAATCTTCTGAGGTCGTCACGGTATCTTCCGTTCCATTCAGCCCATCTGTTCCATGACGGGAAACTGCCGACCTGATAAAGTCCGCCTGCGTCCCATGCCTCCGCAATAAGCTTTACTCCGCCGAGAATCGGATCAAACGCAAGGCTCTTGAGAAGCGGAGGCTTATCCATAGGAGTACCGTCCTCGTTTCTTCCCAAAATTGACGCAAGGTCAAAACGGAAACCGTCAATGCGGTATTCTGTTACCCAATAACGCAGACAGTCAAGTATAAACTGCTGCACAATCGGCTGATTGCAGTTGAGAACATTGCCGCAACCGCTGAAATTGTAATACTTTCCGTCCGGAGTGAGCATATAGTAAATGTTGTTGTCAATGCCCTTGAACGAGAAATACGGTCCCATTTCGTTGCCCTCTGCCGTGTGGTTGAACACAACATCAAGGATAACTTCAATTCCGTTTTCGTGAAGATCACGAACAAGCTGTTTAAGCTCTCTGCCTTCGTGATGATGCTCGTGGTCGCTTTCATAGCTTGTGTTCGGAGCAAAAAAACATACGGTGTTATAGCCCCAGTAATCGTAGAGCTGACGACCGTCATAATTACGATATGAGCCCATTTCGTCAAACTCAAAAATAGGCATCATTTCAACGGCATTGATGCCCAGTTCTTTAAGATAGGGGATTTTTTCACGGATACCTGCGAATGTGCCTTTGTTTTTAACGCCTGAGGAGCCGTCCTGAGTAAAGCCTCTTACATGCAATTCATAAATAATAAGCTCTTCAAACGGAAGCTTCGGCTGAGTGCAGTTGCCCCAGTCATAGTCGCTGTTTACAACTCTTGCCTTATAAACACCCTCATGCTCCTGTTTTTTACCCCAGCCGCTCTGACCGATTACAGCCTTTGCGTATGGGTCAAGAATGTATTTCTTTTTATCAAAAATAATTCCTTTTTCGGGTTCATACGGACCGTCAAAGGAATATGCATACTCAAAATCAATCTCATCAAGACCGAACACGAGCATTGAATAGGTGTTGCCGATTTTGTAAGAATCCGGAAATCTGAGCCTTGCATACGGAAATTTTGCATAAGGTCTGAATAAAAGCAATGTACACTCAACGGCATAAACCGAATGAATAGTAAAGTTCACACCGCCGGAAACGGTTGTTGCACCGTTTAAAAGAAAGTTGCCGGGTCTGACATCGAAACCACCTACATTATCGGTTGGCTTTAAATCCCTCAACATAATATTCAATCCCCCTAAGTTACTTTCAAAAAAAACAAAAATTCAGTCAAACACAACATATGTCTATTTTATCATATTATGTGATTTATTCAACACACTATTTGCAAAAATATAGTCAAATCTTGTCATCACGATTAAAAAGCAGTATTTTTACACAAAAAAAGACCGGAATAAAAAATATATTCGGTCTTTTTAATCATTTGCTTACGCTTATTGTCAACCTATAAAAGTAAATCTGTCTGTTTTTCTGCCGTCAACATCAACTTTTTCGGCAAACATTTCGACAGGTCTTGCCCACACTTCACTTGTGTTGTGGAGATTTCTGTAAATTACAAGTTTTTCACCTGTTTCGCTGTGGGTTGCAAAGTTGATAACCTCATATTCGCCACCCTTGAAATGTAGGTAAATACCCGGCTTGATTTCTTTTGTCGTATTTTCGGCATTGTCCGAATTGCTTTCACAGCAATTTTCTGTTTTAACAGCTTTAACTGAAGTTCCTTCATTTGCAGGAGCTTCGTCAATTTCAGCTGCCCTGCAATCTGTATTGTCTGCATTGAAATCAATCCTGAAACTTCCGTCATTAACAACAAGAATTCTCGACTGATACGGCTGCATTTCAATTTCATAGTAACCGTTTACATCAATAACTTCGTTGCCGTTGAGAACATCTGTAAGCTTTGCGTTGCAGCCTGTGTCAAAACCGATTTTTTCAACACGGTCTGTAAGGTTGAATGCAACAAAAACAGTCTGATTGTCGGTTTTTCTTCTGTATACAAGCTTTTCATTCTGAATATTTATGTTTTCAAAATCGCCGTACTTGAGAGCTTCGAGTGCAAGTCTTACTACACCGAGTTTTTTGATATGCTCAAGAAGTTCATAGTTCGGGTTCGGTATGGAATCAAGGTCAAGACAGGGACGAAGCTCATAATCGCTGTAGGCAGTTCTCATACCCTCAATGCCGAATTCACTTCCGTAGTAAATTGACGGTACTCCGGGCATTGTATACATCATCGTGTAAACATTGTTGAGATGATTTTTGTCTTTAAGCATACTTGCAACACGGTTTACATCGTGGTTATCAACGAAATTATATGTGTAGATATTTCTGTAAATACCGCCGTTAGCAAACTGTCTGTTAAGAGAATGAGCAATTTCAAAATAGTTGTGGTCATTATGGCTTGAATAAATGCCTTTGTAGCATTCGTAGTTTGTAACCGAGTCAAGCACATCGGGATTTGCCCAATGATTGTAATCGCCGTGGGTAATCTCGCCGTAGAGCCAGAAATCGGACTTTTTCTCTTTGCAAACATTTTTTAATTTCTTGAAAAATTCAATGACCCGATTATCAAGATCCTATTGGTGGCATGGTTCTTATCCATGATTATCGCCGGCGTACATTGTTGGGGACCAGAGGCTAAAGGTTTCACTGCCTTCCTCGAACCGATCGGCATATTCTTTGCAATCATGTTAGCATCTTGTGTCGGCTTCTTTTTCGAAGTCAAAGCAAACAGGGCATTCAATGTTTTAAACACGGTCAATGATGATATTTTCGTGAAGGTGATCCGTGAAGGGAATATCTGCCAAATTCCGCGAAAAGAGGTTGTCGTCGGCGATATAGTCGTACTTGAAACGGGAGAAGAGGTCCCTGCCGACGGACATTTATTGGAAGCGATCTCCCTCCAGATTAACGAATCGACACTGACCGGCGAACCGATCATCAGCAAGACGACAAATGAAGCCGACTTCGACGAAGAAGCGACCTACCCGTCCAATGTTGTCATGCGCGGAACGACCGTCGTTGACGGACACGGTGTAATGGCAGTGGAGAAAGTCGGCGATGAAACCGGATACGGGAAAGTGTATGAAGGCTCGCAGATAGAAAATAATATCGACACACCGTTGCAGATGCAGCTGGCAGGGTTGGCAAAGGTGATCAGTAAAGCCGGCTATGCGATTGCTGCCATCACTTTCATTGCGCTGCTGACAAAAGTCTTGCTGTCCTCATCCGGGATGCCGGTCATGGACTTGATCTCGCACATCCTGAATATCTTTATGGTAGCCGTCACGTTAATCGTCGTTTCCGTACCGGAAGGCTTGCCGATGAGCGTGACACTCAGCCTTGCACTCAGCATGAACCGCATGCTGAAAACAAACAATCTAGTCCGTAAAATGC
>ERZ773148.2779-NODE-2779-length-12821-cov-3.722309_pt1 | contig 12821 bp, 10 predicted proteins | sample MGYA00580846_ERZ773148 | MGnify/ENA primary metagenome ERZ773148 (study PRJEB29015, sample SAMEA2737879) | human gut metagenome | biome: human gut; feature: human-associated habitat; material: faeces | place: China | collected 2012 ...
CCTTTGCGGCCGTTTTCTTTCCCGGCACCGGAAAATGCACCGGCACATGCGGCAGTTGCCGCTGAACGGCCAAAATGGCGCATCCGATACCATGCTGCGCGCCAGCGCCTCATTCTTTAATGGCGGCAAATACAGCGACGAATGGCACCCGAACGGTTCAGGCTGGTTTGCCCAAAACCTGTACCTCGATGCGGCGCAATATATCCGCCAGGATATTCAGGCGTGGACGGCAGATTATCGCGTCAGCTGGCATCAGAAGGTAGCTAACGGACAGACTATTGAGCCTTACGCTCACGTTCAGGACAACGGCTATCGTGATAAAGGCACTCAGGGCGCGCAGCTTGGCGGAGTCGGGGTCCGCTGGAATATCTGGACCGGCGAGACGCACTACGACGCCTGGCCGCACAAAGTCAGTCTCGGCGTCGAGTATCAACATACCTTTAAGGCGATTAATCAACGTAACGGAGAGCGCAACAACGCGTTTCTCACCATTGGAGTGCACTGGTAAATGCGTAAGTTCATTTTCGTATTGCTGACACTGCTTTTGGTCAGCCCTTTTTCCTTTGCGATGAAAGGTATTATCTGGCAACCACAAAACCGAGATAGTCAGGTTACCGATACCCAGTGGCAGGGGCTGATGAGTCAGTTACGTTTGCAAGGCTTCGATACCCTGGTTTTGCAATGGACCCGTTACGGCGATGCATTCACCCAGCCAGAACAGCGCGCGTTATTGTTTAAGCGTGCCGCAGCTGCGCAACAGGCTGGCCTGAAGCTGATTGTCGGGCTGAACGCCGATCCGGAATTTTTTATGCACCAGAAACAGTCGTCCGCAGCGCTGGAAAGCTATCTTAATCGCCTGCTGGCTGCCGATCTCCAGCAAGCCAGATTATGGAGCGCCGCGCCTGGCGTAACGCCGGATGGCTGGTACATCAGCGCGGAAATTGACGACCTGAACTGGCGCAGCGAAGCTGCCCGTCAGCCTTTGCTAACATGGTTAAACAACGCGCAGCGGCTGATTAGCGATGTTTCAGCAAAACCGGTTTATATCAGTAGTTTTTTCGCCGGAAACATGTCGCCCGATGGCTATCGCCAACTGCTGGAACAAGTTAAAGCAACCGGCGTTAATGTCTGGGTACAGGATGGCAGCGGCGTGGATAAACTTACCGCTGAACAGCGTGAACGTTATCTACAGGCCAGCGCCGATTGCCAAAGTTCCGCCCCAGCAAGCGGCATTGTTTATGAACTGTTTGTCGCCGGCAAAGGCAAAACCTTTACAGCGAAACCGAAACCGGACGCAGAGATCGCCTCGCTGTTAGCGAAACGTTCCTCTTGCGGTAAAGACACTCTCTATTTCTCTCTGCGCTATTTGCCCGTCGCGCACGGCATTCTCGAGTATTAAATCTCCTCCAGGTAAGTCGGGTACGACCTGGCTTACCTCTTTCGCTCTCGTCAGAATTCCATCAAGATTAATTGCTAAAAAGCGTGCTAAAGAAAGAAGATCGTTATCGGCGAACGGGCCGATCACTCATGCAGGAAGCATAGATCCTTTGAGCGGAGTTTCTGATATCTGAGGAGTGCGAAATGCAATTGAGCAGCAGTGAACCTTGCGTGGTGATCCTGACCGAAAAAGAGGTAGAGGTAAGCGTCAATAACCATGCTACGTTTACCCTTCCGAAAAACTACCTGGCCGCCTTCGCGTGCAACAATAACGTCATTGAACTCTCAACGTTAAATCACGTATTAATCACCCACATCAACCGTAACATCATCAACGATTATCTGTTGTTTTTAAATAAGAACTTAACCTGTGTAAAGCCCTGGTCGCGGCTGGCAACCCCAGTTATCGCTTGTCATAGCCGTACACCGGAAGTGTTCCGGCTAGCCGCCAACCACAGCAAGCAGCAACCCAGCAAACCCTGCGAAGCGGAGTTGACGCGCGCATTACTTTTTACCGTATTGTCTAACTTTCTTGAGCAATCGCGGTTTATTGCCCTACTGATGTATATCTTACGCAGCAGCGTCCGCGACAGCGTCTGCCGCATTATTCAAAGCGATATTCAGCATTACTGGAATCTGCGAATTGTCGCCAGTTCGCTATGTTTAAGCCCCAGCCTGCTCAAAAAGAAATTAAAAAACGAAAATACCAGCTATAGCCAGATTGTCACAGAGTGTCGTATGCGTTACGCCGTACAGATGTTATTGATGGATAACAAAAATATCACTCAGGTGGCGCAATTATGTGGCTATAGCAGCACGTCGTACTTTATCTCTGTTTTTAAGGCGTTTTACGGCCTGACACCGTTGAATTATCTCGCCAAACAGCGACAAAAAGTGATGTGGTGAAGGGCAAAGCGGAAACGGATAAGACGGGCATAAATGAAGAAGAAATGGCGCGCCCTGCAGGATTCGAACCTGCGGCCCACGACTTAGAAGTTCCTAGAACGACATTTTAAGTCAACAAATTACCGCGCCATCTCTGCGCTCACACGTCCCACTACCTCAAAACATGTAAAGCCTTGCAAGCCATTGTGAGGCCTTATGTGTCTCAGTTTTGTCCCTCTTTTTTGTACTAAAAAACATAGCAATTGAGGATAAACCTCATGCTATTTTCGCTTATATGCCTTTAAAGGCATGGCGCTTAAATAGATAAAAACACCACAAAAGCATAAAAAACCACACAGTAAAACCGCAACATAAAACAATAACAGATAATTAAACCAAAAACAGATAGCGCATTGTGATAATCATTCAATACCAAACAAAATATAAACAGTGGAGCAATATGTGATTGACTCATTAAGTTAGATATAAAAAATACATATTCAATCATTAAAACGATTGAATGGAGAACTTTTATGCGGGCGAAACTTCTGGGAATAGTTCTGACAACCCCTATTGCGATCAGCTCTTTTGCTTCTACCGAGACTATTTCGTTTACTCCTGACAACATAAATGCGGACATTAGTCTTGGAACTCTGAGCGGAAAAACAAAAGAGCGCGTTTATCTAGCTGAAGAAGGAGGCCGAAAAGTCAGTCAACTCGACTGGAAATTCAATAACGCTGCAATTATTAAAGGTGCAATTAATTGGGATTTGATGCCCCAGATATCTATTGGGGCTGCGGGCTGGACTACTCTCGGCAGCCGAGGTGGCAATATGGTCGATCAGGACTGGATGGATTCCAGTAACCCCGGAACCTGGACAGATGAAAGTAGGCACCCTGATACACAACTCAATTATGCCAACGAATTTGATCTGAATATCAAAGGCTGGCTCCTCAACGAACCCAATTACCGCCTGGGACTCATGGCCGGATATCAGGAAAGCCGTTATAGCTTTACAGCCAGAGGTGGTTCCTATATCTACAGTTCTGAGGAGGGATTCAGAGATGATATCGGCTCCTTCCCGAATGGAGAAAGAGCAATCGGCTACAAACAACGTTTTAAAATGCCCTACATTGGCTTGACTGGAAGTTATCGTTATGAAGATTTTGAGCTAGGTGGCACATTTAAATACAGCGGCTGGGTGGAAGCATCTGATAACGATGAGCACTATGACCCAGGAAAAAGAATCACTTATCGCAGTAAAGTCAAAGACCAAAATTACTATTCTGTTGCAGTCAATGCAGGTTATTACGTAACACCTAACGCAAAAGTTTATGTTGAAGGCGCATGGAATCGGGTTACGAATAAAAAAGGTAATACTTCACTTTATGATCACAATGATAACACTTCAGACTACAGCAAAAATGGTGCAGGCATAGAAAACTATAACTTCATCACTACTGCTGGTCTTAAGTACACCTTTTAACGAAGTTAACCAGATTTTCTCCCCGGTGGTATTGTATAACCCCGGGGAATTTGTTTACAGTTACAAGTAGGCAATATCCACTAATTTTGTAAGCATTTAACCTATGTCATAACGTGTAATCTCTTACCGCAACACAAGACCTCAATATATTCAAATCTTATCTTTATTCCGATATTCAGAGACACAATGCGAAAAATAATTACTCATTTCAAAGTTGTTTTAACGTTACTTCTACCAGTAACCGTATCTGCCCAGCAGATACAGTGGCAATCCTGTATGGCCAGTCAATTCAACCACTGGTTTGGTGAGGAAAAACCGTCTCCTGACTTACTATGTGGTTATTTGTCTGTTCCATTAAAATATACAGACACAGGCGGAGATGCTTCTTATGAAAAAAAATCACAAGTCAAACTAGCGTTGACAAAATTGCCGGCAAAAAGCAAGCATAAAGGAAGTATCCTGATAATAAGTGGTGGTCCCGGGTTACCAGGCATAAATCCTTATATTAACTTTGACTGGCCAGTCACAAATCTTCGTGAGTCATGGGATATTATTGGATTTGATCCTCGAGGCGTCGGACAGTCCACTCCGACAATAAACTGCCGGCAATCAGATACAGAGACTCAGGAAAACATAACCGAAAAGCAACAAGTATTAAATAAAATTAATGCCTGTATCCATAATACCGGAGCCGAAGTCATTCGCCATATCGGCTCTAACGAGGCTGTATACGATATTGATCGTATTAGGCAAGCCTTGGGGGATAAACAACTGACAGCCGTGGCGTATTCGTATGGAACTCAAATTGCAGCCTTATATGCAGAACGTTTTCCCTACAACGTAAGATCTATCGTTCTTGATGGAGTCGTCGATATCGATGACCTGGAGGACAACTTCACATGGCAATTCAAACAGGCACAGAGTTATCAGGAAACGTTTGATCGCTTTGCATCCTGGTGTGCGCGTACAAAAAGTTGCCCGCTTTCTTCAGACAGAGATAAGGCAATAACTCAGTTCCATGAGCTATTATCAAAATTACATCACAAACCTTTATTAGACAGTAAGAGAGAAAATATATCTTCAGATGAACTCATATCATTAACAACAGACCTTCTGCTATGGCGTTCATCATGGCCAACCCTTGCAACTGCCATACGCCAGTTCTCTCAGGGGATTGTCAGTAATGAAATTGAAACTGCGCTCAGTGCTCCGATAGCCTCAGAAGAGTCAAGCGATGCTTCGGGGGTAATCCTCTGTGTAGATCAGGGGGATGAGCAATTAACACCAGAAGAGCGAAAATCCCGAAAAGACGCTCTTGCGAATGCCTTCCCGGCTATTAACTTTGACAATGGACGTTCCGATTCACCTGATTTTTGTGAATTATGGCCAATACATAGCGACCTGAACAAAACTCGCCTGAAAAATACTGTTCTGCCCTCTGGTTTACTGTTTATAGCACACAAATACGACCCAACAACGCCCTGGATTAATGCCCGTAAGATGGCAGAGAAATTTTCCAGCCCGTTACTAACAATAAATGGTGATGGGCATACATTAGCTCTCACCGGAGTTAATTTATGTGTAGATAAAGCAGTTGTACATCACCTGATCACTCCACAAAAAATAGAAAATATATACTGCCCAGGAAATTCTGAAGCAGAAATACAATAATTTCAAAATATTCCGCTATTTGCTCCCAATGCAAAACATATATTGCATTGGGAGCATATTCATATTTTTGTTATTATTGTATGAAATCGTCTCATGTACACGGTCCTTTTTTCGCCGAAAACTGATATTACTTTAATCAAAAGTTGACGTGCCAGATTCGAAGTAAATTTATAAAATATCAAATCAATATACATTTTGCACCTTCGAGATAGTAATGACTGTTACTGTAACATGAGTTACAAACAGCTTCATACCCAGAGCTACTGATGTATCAACTCGATTCAACAATACCCGATATTTATTCCATGCCTCCAGCAACGATCTTTCTTCCTCCGTTGCGATTTCCAGATCTACAGCATCCTGCAGTGGCGCAATATACTCACTGAATTCCTGGATGTAGAACTGTGTGGTGACGGTCTTCCAGCCATTCGGCTCCTGTTGTATCGAAGCATACCAGGCTATTTCAATATCGCTATGCTGCGGCAGCATTTAACCCCTTGTAATTCATCGCCATAATTGATTTAATTCACAAATAAAACTATAACATGGTGAAATTAATGAAAAAAAACACAGATGATGGGGCTAAAATTTACACACCACTTACCCTAAAGCTTTATGACTGGTGGGTTTTGGGAGTATCAAATCGGCTTGCATGGGGATGTCCTACAAAGGAACACCTTCTTCCACACTTTCTGGAACATTTAGGTAACAACCATCTGGATATTGGTGTTGGAACTGGGTTTTACCTTACTCACGTACCTGAGAGTAGTCTGATATCTTTAATGGATTTGAACGAAGCTAGCCTGAACGCGGCATCTACAAGGGCTGGGGAATCAAAAATTAAACATAAAATTAGCCATGATGTTTTTGAACCTTATCCCGCGGCGTTACATGGTCAATTTGATTCCATTTCCATGTTTTACCTTCTTCACTGCCTGCCTGGAAATATATCTACAAAAAGCTGTGTAATACGCAATGCGGCGCAGGCCTTAACTGACGATGGAACTCTATACGGAGCCACAATTCTTGGCGATGGAGTTGTGCACAATAGCTTCGGTCAAAAACTGATGCGCATTTACAATCAGAAAGGCATCTTTTCAAACACAAAAGATTCCGAAGAAGGCTTAACACATATACTCTCAGAGCATTTCGAGAATGTTAAAACCAAGGTTCAAGGTACTGTAGTAATGTTTTCCGCTTCAGGGAAAAAATAGCATCCAACCGCAGCACGTTCTTGCTTAAGGCGTGTCTGCGGTTTTTCAACTATTCAGATACATCACTCCCATCACATTCATTCCTCCGCATCATAGGCATATAGGCTATATCACCTTGATATTTTTCTTCTTCAGATAAAAACTGTTATCTATGTATACTTTTAAACCCAATCCGTGTAGAGTCTCTGCATAAGATAGTTTGCAGTTGCCACTTCAGCTTGCGCCATAAACCGCCTGATTTTTGCTGCCACCTGTTAGCATTCCTGTATACCTGAAACGACAATGTTTATCTACGAACTTTAAGAACCCCCAGGATAAAAATTGTCAACTATATCATATATAACACATTACTAATTCGAGGCTATATGAACAGCATACTGATAATCACTTCGCTCCTTATCATATTCAGCATTTTTAGTCATGCTCTAATAAAATTAGGGATTGGCATATCCAATAACCCAGACAAAACCGATGTATAAGTCAACATATACTGAATCAGACATACAATATCGCAATGAAAATCAATAATATTTTAAGGAATATCTTCATGAAATCAAAAGACACCCTAAAGTGGTTCCCTGCGCAGCTTCCTGAAGTAAGAATTATCCTAGGGGATGCTGTAATGGAAGTAGCAAAACAGGGAAGACCTATCAATACCAGAACATTGCTTGATTACATTGAAGGAAACATAAAGAAAAAGTCATGGCTGGATAACAAAGAATTATTACAAACAGCGATATCAGTTCTTAAAGACAACAAAAATTTAAATGGTAAAATGTAATATAATAAACTTACTTTTTTATCATTTTTCCACTTTAACAACATTTTGCTCCACTTTTCCACGACCAAACAACTTGAAATCTGGTTAAAATAACACGCAACACTATTCTTCTTCCTTGAGTCCGCCCGGAACTCGAAAAACAAACCGAGTTAAGGCCATTTTTCACAAAATCGATTTTGGATCTCACCAAAATTACGGGGTTGCATACGCATTCGTTTATTTTCGAACGTGTACATACAAATATGTACAAAAATAATCAAAATTATTTTCTGAGATGCATTATGATATGTACACCAATTTCGTATAGAAGATCTCACTATGTCTCGAATTTATGCTTACTGTCGGGTATCAACTCTGGAACAAACAACCAAAAATCAACGTCGGGAAATCGAAAGTGCAGGTTTTAACATCAAATCTCAGCAAATAATTGAAGAACAAATTAGCGGCTCAGCAGCAACCAGTGAGCGTCCTGGTTTTAACCAGTTGCTTGATCGACTGAAAAGAGGTGATGCATTGATTGTCACAAAACTGGATCGCCTCGGTTGTAATCCAATGGATATCAGTAAAACGGTGGAACAACTGACCAAAGCAGGTATCAAAGTGCATTGCTTAGCATTGGGGGGCGTTGACCTGACCAGTCCACCTGGAAAAATGATGATGCAAGTAATTTCAGCAGTCGCTGAATTTGAGCGAGACCTTTTACTTGAGCGTACTCATTCAGGGATATTAAGAGCACGGGGCGCAGGAAAGCGATTTGGTCGCCCACCTGTGTTAAATGATGAACAAATACAGAGGGTACTAGAGCAAATTAAGTCAGGTATAAATATAAGTGACATTGCCCAAGAATTCAAAACCTCGCGGCAAACCATTTTAAGAGCTAAAGCAAAAAATCAGACACCTGATATATAAAAATAATCTCGGTGTGAGATTCCTTACGTTTTCCAAGCCCCCCTTCCTAGCCTTAAATGGAAAGATACTTCTAATTATAGAATTTATATATCTTACCCTACGGTAGGGCTGGCCATTCAATATCCGGTGCAGTTGATGTATCAACACGATTCAGCAACACCCGATACTTTTTCCAGGCTTCCAGCAACAAGGTTTCTTTCTCCGTTGCGATCTCCAGATCCACAGCATCCTGAAGCGGCGCTATATGCTCACTGGCTACCTGCATCAGGCTGTTTTTTGTTTCTTCCGCCTCCCGGATCCGGAACAGTTTTTCTGCTTCCGTATCCTTCCCCCAGGCTGTGCCGTTCCACTTCTGAAACTCCCCTTCCGGGGATAACCAGGTGACATTTTCCGGTAATGAGCCGAGTTCAGAAATAAATAACGCGTCGCCGGAAGCCACGTCATAAACCGTTTTACCCCGATGATCTTCAACGAGATGCCACGATGACTCATCACTGTTGAAAACAGCCACGAAACCAGCCGGAATATCTGGCGGTGCAATATCGGTACTGTTTGCTGGCAGACCTGTATGAGGCGGAATATATGCGTCACCTTCACCAATAAATTCATTAGTTCCGGACAGCAGATTATAAATTTTTATGGTCCGTGGTTGTTCACTCATTCTGAATGCCATTATGCAAGCCTCACAATGTAGTTAAATGCGATGTTTTTGACGGTGTTTTCCGCGTTACCAGCAGCGTTAACGGTGATGGTGTGTCCATGTGAACCAATCGCAACGGAGTGCGTATGAGCACCAATACCGACAGTATGTGCGTGAGCACCTGCAGATGCGGCTGTGCCGCTGACACTATGAGTGTGCGCTCCTGCAGCACTTGTATTCACACTGGCCGCAGACACTACCTTATGTACTGACCCATTTTGTGACCACTGGCTGACTGCTGATGCGCCTGTGACACTATGAGTATGGTTTCCGGCACTTGCGGCTGTACCGCTCACACTGTGCGTATGCGCCCCGGTGTTATTCGTGGATTTAGTGCCGTAATCAAACGACGATGTGGTTTTCGTCCCCAAATCCGTACTGGATGCGCTGGCGCTGTGGGTGTGCGATTTAATGCCGTCCTGTTCCTGAGACAATACGGCACGACCACTGGCGGGCTTGCCCTTAATCGTCCAGCCACGCATATCAGGGATCACGCCTGACGGATAAGCGGCTGCAAGTTTCGGGTATGCAGATTTGTCAAAAGTCTGCCCCTGCATCAGGGCATAACCAGACGGAACGGTATCTGATGGCCACGGGATTGGTGCGCCGACTGGGTAGCTTTCTGGTGGAAGATTTTTCGAGGTATAAACTTCTGCCCAGTCTTCCTCAAAACCATAACCGTCTCTTGAAGAACGGTAGAACAGACCACCATTTCTGTAATGCGCCTTCATCTGCAAGGTCCGGCAACTTCCGACTCCGGTATAGAAGTTAACCAGAATATAGCTGTCGCCAGAGCGGGTGACATTGTAAGCGCCTGATTCGGCATTCCATGGAACGCCCCCATCCGCATCGGCATACGTATCCGTTGCCCTTCTGGCAAAAGCAGCCACATGCGCGGCGGTTAAAGTAATATCTTTGGAACCATCAAACTCAACACCAGAAACCCGTCTTGGCGTTTGCAGCTTTGTTGCTGTCAATGCGTTACCGTTCAGACTTGCAGACAGCTTGGTTCCAATAACCAGTTCGCCGGTTGCGTTATCAATAGCAAACGGTCTTAATGTATTCCAGCCACCATAAACATCACCTTGATTGGTAAGCAGCAGGTAAGTTTTAGCGCCATCATTACGCCATAATGCACCATACTCCCCACCTATCATTCGAATCTGATTACCACCACGCGCTACAATTTCGTCTGTGGCAAAAAGTTTTTTGCACGACAAGTTATCGTTAACGATTAACGAATGGGACTCATAAAAACCACGCCCACTCTTAAAATCAAGGATAACGTCCGCCGCGATACATTCAGTCGCTGGATTTGTTGCCCCAAACTTATAGGTCGTATCATTAACAACGAGATCAGCACCAGGTGCGGATATTGACAGGCCATCTTCGATAAACGCAAAAACAGGGAAAGCAGCGCCATCAACATAGAACACAGAGCGCAAATCATCGCCCTTATTACTCATCATTATTGAGTGGATGGCTCGTTCATTGTTTTGATATTGCCAGAACATTCCATAAGCATAACGCCCCCTGTCAGTCCAGCCACCAGGCATAACAAATCCGTTAAACTCGCAGTTATTCATCGGATCGCCTGCGGTTCGCGTTGCCGTGGTGATAATGACCCTTGATGCCAGTTCGCTTACTGAGCCAGCAGAACGCATAACAACAACAGGGTAATATTTTCCAGATGTTGCACCTGCAGGAACGTTAACCCGCACATAACGCATACCACGCTTATCAGCAAAGTCTGTTTTACTGACCGCGTTAATGTTGTTCAGGAAGCGTCCCTTATCGGGTATATCAGCGCCGTTCTGGTCTTTCTGCAGACGTTTCTCTGCATTGTCATAGGCTGCTTTTACTGCCTTTGGCGTTGCCGCCAGCGTTTCAGACGTGCTGTTGGTCGCGCTGCTGAGCTGTACTATCCCCTTTTTCGTCGTACTTGCATCCTCAAGCGCCACGGCGGATGCAATATCCTCTGCCCGTTTTGCCGCTGTCTCGGCGCGCGTTGCCGCGGATTCTGCCGTACTTTTGCTCTGTGCTGCCGCCGTCGCACTGCCAGCAGCCTCTGTCGCCTTCGTGGATGCCGTCGTGGCGCAGCCCTTCGCTGCTGACGCTTGTCTGGTCGCCTCATCTTTTGAAGCAGACGCAGATGATGCCGATGACGCCGCCGAACTGGCTGACGATGCGGCAGCCGTTTTTGAGGATTCTGCGCTGGTTTCCGACGCTTTCGCGTTCGTTTCGGATGTCTTCGCTGCGGAAGCAGACCTCGCTGCTGCGCTGGCCTGTTCAGTGGCTTCGCCAGCCTTCGTTGTGGCTGTTGAAGCAGACGATGCGGCGCTTTCTGCCGATTTTCCGGCGGCGGTGGCACTGGCTGAGGCCTGCCCGGCACTTGTTGACGCGGCACTGGCAGACGACGCAGCCGCTGTTTTTGAGCCTGCCGCAGCCGAGGCGCTCTGTCCCGCTGCCGTTTCAGAAGACCTGGCGTTTGTCTCAGACGTCTTTGCCGCCTTCGCGGAATTGCCTGCCGCCGTTGCCGAGGAAGCGGCACTACTGGCGCTTGATGATGCGTTCGTTTCTGATGATTTCGCTGCCTCTTTTGAGGCCGCCGCATCCCGGGCTGAGGTGGCAGCTTCTGACGCTTTCGTGGTCGCGGTGGATGCAGAAGTGGCTGCTGATTGTTGTGACGCTGAAGCATTCGTTTCTGACGTTTTCGCCGCACCGGCACTGGTGGCCGCCGCGCTTTTTGAGGACTCTGCAGCGGCAGCACTTTTTGATGCTTCAGTGGCCTTTGTTGATGCCGTTCCTGCGCTGGAAGACGCTGACTGAGCCGACGACGCGGCCTGTCCGGCTGACGTGCTGGCTGCGCGTGCTGAGTCCGCAGCATCAGCCGCATGGGTTGCCGCCTCACGGGCTGATGTGCTGGCATCACTGGCTGACTTCTTCGCGGCTGCCGTGTTCTGTGCCACCGCGGACGCGTTACGCGCCACCTCTTCCACCATCAGTTCAAAACGGCGCAGTGCCTCCGGACGGGCATCATCCTCCGTCATGGCACCGAGAAAATCATTCAGCGTACCGGGTTGAGAATCTTCATACACGGTGATGGTCCCGGCATGTGACGGCGGGAATCCTTCCACCAACAGAATAACGCTGTACTGACCGTACTCAACGTCCATGCTGTAACGCCCGGCTTCATCCGGATTTTCTGAGGCCAGCGTGTTCACCACCACCGTGGTGCTGTTGCGCCTGGCCTTTAGCTGAATGGTGCAGTTTTGTATCGGCTTACCTGCGCCATCTTTCAGTACACCTGAAATCCGTACTGCCATATTCCCCCCACAAAAAAGCCCGCCTGAACCGGCGGGCTGTCATAACACTGTGTTACCTGGCTAATCAGAACTTATAACCGACACCCACGATGAAACCGTCAGTGCGCCAGTCGCCACTGCCGGAGCCTTCATAAGCAATATCAATGGCCACGGATTCGGTCGGGTTAAACTGCACGCCAGCTCCCCACGCCAGAGACGTGTTGCTGTGGCGACCGTCATCACTTCCGGTCAGCACATCGTGCGTTTTCCCCTTGTTGTCAGTTACGCGAAGATAATCCCCGGAGAAAGTCGACACACGGCTGTAAGCCACACCCGCCATCGCATACGCGCTGAACCATTCATTCACGCGCACAGACGGCCCCGCCATCACGCTGAACCAGCGGTTACGCACAGAATCCTCATGCCAGCGGG
>ERZ773148.2782-NODE-2782-length-12814-cov-3.137550_pt1 | contig 12814 bp, 11 predicted proteins | sample MGYA00580846_ERZ773148 | MGnify/ENA primary metagenome ERZ773148 (study PRJEB29015, sample SAMEA2737879) | human gut metagenome | biome: human gut; feature: human-associated habitat; material: faeces | place: China | collected 2012 ...
AGGCGATGCGTAAGCTGGCGGGTAACCTGAAGCAGTCCAACACGCTGCTGATCTTTATCAACCAGATCCGTATGAAAATTGGCGTGATGTTCGGTAACCCGGAAACCACTACCGGTGGTAACGCGCTGAAGTTCTACGCCTCTGTGCGTCTGGACATTCGCCGCATCGGCGCGGTGAAAGAGGGCGACAATGTCGTCGGCAGCGAAACCCGCGTCAAAGTGGTGAAAAACAAGATCGCCGCGCCGTTTAAACAGGCCGAATTCCAGATCCTCTACGGCGAAGGCATCAACTTCTACGGCGAGCTGGTAGACCTCGGCGTAAAAGAGAAGCTGATTGAGAAAGCGGGTGCCTGGTATAGCTACAACGGCGACAAAATCGGTCAGGGTAAAGCGAACGCGATCACCTGGCTGAAAGAGAACCCGGCGGCGGCGAAAGAGATTGAGAAGAAAGTGCGCGAACTGCTGCTCAACAATCAGGATGCGAAGCCAGACTTCGTTGTTGACGGCAACGACGCAGAAGAAACCGAACAGGATTTCTGATATCGTCTGCAAGACTGACAGGGCTGCTTAGGCAGCCCTTTTGCTTTGTGAGATTATCGAGGTGCCTGTGACTGAACCTTCATCACGCCGCTCCGGCTACGCCCGCCTGCTGGACCGTGCTATCCGCATTCTGGCGATGCGCGACCACAGCGAGCAGGAGCTGCGACGCAAGCTGGTCGCTCCGGTGATGAGCAAAAACGGTCCTGAGGCGCTGGACGTCACCCCCGACGAGCTGGAGCAGGTTGTCGCCTGGCCTCTGCTTCGTCTAAATTTCCTGGTGTATCGAAAACCGCTACCTTGACGACAACCGCTTCGTCGGCCAGTTCATCGCCAGCCGGAGCCGCAAAGGCTATGGTCCGGCGCGCATTCGCCAGGAGCTCAGCCAGAAAGGCATTGCGCGCCAGGTCGTTGACCAGGCGATGCGCGAATGCGATATCGACTGGGTGAGTCTTGCCAGGGAGCAGGCACAGCGTAAATACGGCGAACCGTTACCTTCCGCCTTTACTGAAAAAGTGAAAGTTCAGCGATTCCTGCTTTACCGCGGCTACCTGATGGAAGATATCCAGGAAATCTGGCGAAATTTTGCAGATTGACCCATCCGGGATTTTACTTCGCCGTAAAGAAAACTTATCTTATTCCCACTTTATTCCGTCGGGCCGCTGGTTGTGACTGTGCAGGCAGCGGCCTGGGCGATTATTCCTTTACACAAAATCATTCAAGCTGCATCAGGGCGGCAAGAGAGACTCTCTTTCGCAACGTACGTCAGTTCGGTGCCGGAAGAGCAAGCGCAGCCAGGACAGAGGCGACTTGAAGGATGACGTGTAGCTTGATTTCAGGATAATTATGAGCAAGAGCACCGCTGAGATCCGTCAGGCGTTTCTCGACTTTTTCCATAGTAAGGGACATCAGGTAGTTGCCAGCAGCTCCCTGGTGCCGCACAACGATCCGACCCTGCTGTTTACCAATGCAGGGATGAACCAGTTCAAGGATGTCTTCCTTGGTCTCGACAAACGTAATTATTCGCGTGCGACCACCGCACAGCGTTGCGTGCGTGCGGGTGGTAAACACAACGATCTGGAAAACGTCGGTTACACCGCGCGTCACCACACCTTCTTTGAAATGCTGGGCAACTTCAGCTTCGGCGACTATTTCAAACACGATGTCATTCAGTTTGCATGGGAACTGCTGACCAGCGAAAAATGGTTTGCCCTGCCGAAAGAGCGTCTGTGGGTTACCGTCTATGAAAGCGACGACGAAGCCTACGAAATCTGGGAAAAAGAAGTCGGGATCCCGCGCGAACGTATTATTCGCATCGGCGATAACAAAGGTGCGCCATACGCATCTGACAACTTCTGGCAGATGGGTGACACTGGTCCGTGCGGCCCGTGCACCGAAATCTTCTACGATCACGGCGACCACATTTGGGGTGGCCCTCCGGGAAGTCCGGAAGAAGACGGCGACCGCTACATTGAGATCTGGAACATCGTCTTCATGCAGTTCAACCGCCAGGCAGATGGCACGATGGAACCGCTGCCGAAGCCGTCTGTAGATACCGGTATGGGTCTGGAGCGTATTGCTGCGGTGCTGCAACACGTTAACTCTAACTATGACATCGACCTGTTCCGCACGTTGATCCAGGCGGTAGCGAAAGTCACTGGCGCGACCGATCTGAGCAATAAATCGCTGCGCGTAATCGCTGACCACATTCGTTCTTGTGCGTTCCTGATCGCGGATGGCGTAATGCCGTCCAATGAAAACCGTGGTTATGTACTGCGTCGTATCATTCGTCGCGCAGTGCGTCACGGCAATATGCTCGGCGCGAAAGAAACCTTCTTCTACAAACTGGTTGGTCCGCTGATCGACGTTATGGGCTCTGCGGGTGAAGACCTGAAACGCCAGCAGGCGCAGGTTGAGCAGGTGCTGAAGACTGAAGAAGAGCAGTTTGCCCGTACTCTGGAGCGCGGTCTGGCGTTGCTGGATGAAGAGCTGGCAAAACTTTCTGGTGATACGCTGGATGGTGAAACGGCTTTCCGTCTGTACGACACCTATGGCTTCCCGGTTGACCTGACGGCTGATGTTTGTCGTGAGCGCAACATCAAAGTTGACGAAGCTGGTTTTGAAGCAGCAATGGAAGAGCAGCGTCGTCGCGCGCGCGAAGCCAGCGGCTTTGGTGCCGATTACAACGCAATGATCCGTGTTGATAGTGCATCTGAATTTAAAGGCTATGACCATCTGGAACTGAACGGCAAAGTGACCGCGCTGTTTGTTGATGGTAAAGCGGTTGATGCCATCAATGCAGGCCAGGAAGCTGTGGTCGTGCTGGATCAAACACCATTCTATGCGGAATCCGGCGGTCAGGTTGGTGATAAAGGCGAACTGAAAGGCGCTAACTTCTCCTTCGCGGTGGAAGATACGCAGAAATACGGCCAGGCGATTGGTCACATCGGTAAACTTGCTGCGGGTTCTCTGAAAGTGGGCGACGCTGTGCAGGCTGATGTTGATGAGGCTCGTCGCGCCCGTATTCGTCTGAATCACTCCGCAACGCACCTGATGCACGCTGCGCTGCGCCAGGTTCTGGGGACTCATGTATCGCAGAAAGGTTCACTGGTTAACGACAAGGTGCTGCGCTTCGACTTCTCACACAACGAAGCGATGAAACCGGAAGAGATTCGTGCGGTCGAAGACCTGGTGAACGCACAGATTCGTCGCAATTTGCCGATCGAAACCAACATCATGGATCTCGAAGCGGCGAAAGCGAAAGGTGCGATGGCGCTGTTCGGCGAGAAGTATGATGAGCGTGTACGCGTGCTGAGCATGGGCGATTTCTCCACCGAGCTGTGTGGCGGTACTCACGCCAGCCGCACTGGTGATATTGGTCTGTTCCGCATCATCTCTGAATCGGGTACTGCTGCAGGCGTTCGTCGTATCGAAGCGGTAACCGGAGAAGGCGCTATCACCACCGTTCATGCAGACAGCGATCGCTTAAGCGAAGTCGCGCATCTGCTGAAAGGCGATAGCAATAATCTGGCGGATAAAGTGCGCTCAGTACTGGAACGTACGCGTCAGCTGGAAAAAGAGTTACAACAGCTTAAAGAACAAGCTGCCGCACAGGAGAGCGCAAATCTTTCCAGTAAGGCAATTGATGTTAATGGTGTTAAGCTGTTGGTTAGCGAGCTTAGCGGTGTTGAGCCGAAAATGTTGCGTACCATGGTTGACGATTTAAAAAATCAGCTGGGGTCGACAATTATCGTGCTGGCAACGGTAGCCGAAGGTAAGGTTTCTCTGATTGCAGGCGTATCTAAGGACGTCACAGATCGTGTGAAAGCAGGGGAACTGATTGGTATGGTCGCTCAGCAGGTGGGCGGCAAGGGTGGTGGACGTCCTGACATGGCGCAAGCCGGTGGTACGGATGCTGCGGCCTTACCTGCAGCGTTAGCCAGTGTGAAAGGCTGGGTCAGCGCGAAATTGCAATAATATAAGCGTCAGGCAATGCCGTGGACTCGCTTCACGGCATTCGCATTAACGCTATCGACAACGATAAAGTCAGGTTGAAGTTGTGTATATCGGCTAAACTTAGGTTTAACAGAATGTAATGCCATGACTGCTTACATGTAATGTGTTTGTCATTGCTTACTTTTTGGCGTTATATGATGGATAATGCCGGGATACAGAGAGACCCGACTCTTTTAATCTTTCAAGGAGCAAAGAATGCTGATTCTGACTCGTCGAGTTGGTGAGACCCTCATGATTGGGGATGAGGTCACCGTGACAGTTTTAGGGGTAAAGGGCAACCAGGTACGTATTGGCGTAAATGCCCCGAAGGAAGTTTCTGTTCACCGTGAAGAGATCTACCAGCGTATCCAGGCTGAAAAATCCCAGCAGTCCAGTTACTAATCTTTCCGCGTCTCATCTTTATCGGTGAGACGCACCCTCAAAATTTCTCCTTCACTCTATAGTCTTTTCGCTTTACTCCCGTTCATTCAACTTAAGTCTCCATTTTTTTGCATTACTACTATCTGTCAGACCTCCATTTTTCTGTTGATAAAACACTCTTTTTGACGTTTTTACAGACTAATTGAACGTGAAGTGTGCAAACGATAAAAGTGTAGGAAAAATTGTTTGACTTATAAGTCTCAGAAAGTAATATGTGCGCCACGCAGCGACGATGAGCGATAAACAAGTTCTTCGAAGCACTCGAAAGAGGCGTGTGTGGTGAGGTGGCCGAGAGGCTGAAGGCGCTCCCCTGCTAAGGGAGTATGCGGTCAAAAGCTGCATCCGGGGTTCGAATCCCCGCCTCACCGCCATTTTGCATCCGTAGCTCAGCTGGATAGAGTACTCGGCTACGAACCGAGCGGTCGGAGGTTCGAATCCTCCCGGATGCACCATCTTCTCCCAAAAATTTCCTTCAAAAATATCTCATTTCTAAATAACTACTTTATCCATTTCCTGAATTTTCTTCTCCTTCGCCATCAGCGACAAAATCAAGCAATTACGCTAAAGTAGCGTCATATTTTTCGACTTGCGAGAAGACCATGTACGAGCGTTATGCAGGTTTAATTTTTGATATGGATGGCACAATCCTGGATACGGAGCCTACGCACCGTAAAGCGTGGCGCGAAGTATTAGGGCACTACGGTCTTCAGTACGATGTTCAGGCAATGATTGCGCTTAATGGATCGCCCACCTGGCGTATTGCTCAGGCAATTATTGAGCTGAATCAGGCCGATCTCGACCCGCATGCGTTAGCGCGTGAAAAAACAGAAGCAGTAAGAAGTATGCTGCTGGATAGTGTCGAGCCGCTTCCTCTTGTTGAAGTGGTGAAAAGTTGGCATGGTCGTCGCCCAATGGCTGTAGGAACGGGGAGTGAAAGCGCCATCGCTGAGGCATTGCTGGCGCACCTGGGATTACGCCGTTATTTTGACGCCGTCGTCGCTGCCGATCACGTCAAACACCATAAACCCGCGCCAGACACATTTTTGTTGTGCGCGCAGCGTATGGGCGTGCAACCGACGCAGTGTGTGGTCTTTGAAGATGCCGATTTCGGTATTCAGGCGGCCCGTGCAGCAGGCATGGACGCCGTGGATGTTCGCTTGCTGTGAGTGAAGCGTTATCGCTTTTCTCGTTGTTTGCCAGTAGTTTTCTCAGCGCTACACTATTACCCGGCAACTCCGAAGTCGTGCTGGTGGCAATGTTGCTTTCCGGGATCAGTTATCCCTGGGTTTTAGTTTTAACAGCAACAATGGGTAATAGCCTTGGAGGGTTAACTAACGTTATCCTTGGGCGTTCCTTTCCATTGCGTAAAACATCGCGCTGGCAAGAGAAAGCTACCGGCTGGCTGAAACGCTATGGTGCAGTCACGCTATTATTAAGCTGGATGCCCGTGGTTGGCGATTTACTGTGTCTGTTAGCGGGATGGATGCGCATCTCCTGGGGGCCAGTAATCTTTTTTTTGTGCCTTGGTAAAGCGTTACGCTATGTTGCAGTTGCAGCAGCGACCGTTCAGGGCATGATGTGGTGGCACTAATTGTAGGCCTGCACATATGGTCACCATTACAGTTATGCTAATTAAAACGATTTTGACAGGCGGGAGGTCAATTTGATCCCGGACGTATCACAGGCGCTGGCCTGGCTGGAAAAACATCCTCAGGCGTTAAAGGGGATACAGCGTGGGCTGGAGCGCGAAACTTTGCGTGTTAATGCTGATGGCACACTGGCAACAACAGGTCATCCTGAAGCATTAGGTTCCGCACTGACGCATAAATGGATTACTACCGATTTTGCGGAAGCATTGCTGGAATTCATTACACCAGTGGATGGTGATATTGAACATATGCTGACCTTTATGCGCGATCTGCATCGTTATACGGCGCGCAATATGGGCGATGAGCGGATGTGGCCGTTAAGTATGCCATGCTACATCGCAGAAGGTCAGGACATCGAACTGGCACAGTACGGCACTTCTAACACCGGACGCTTTAAAACGCTGTACCGTGAAGGGCTGAAAAATCGCTACGGCGCGCTGATGCAAACCATTTCCGGCGTGCACTACAATTTCTCTTTACCAATGGCATTCTGGCAAGCGAAGTGCGGTGATATCTCGGGCGCTGATGCCAAAGAGAAAATTTCTGCGGGCTATTTCCGCGTTATCCGCAATTACTATCGTTTCGGTTGGGTCATTCCTTATCTGTTTGGTGCATCTCCGGCGATTTGTTCTTCTTTCCTGCAAGGAAAACCAACATCGCTGCCGTTTGAGAAAACCGAGTGCGGTATGTATTACCTGCCGTATGCGACCTCTCTTCGTTTGAGCGATCTCGGCTATACCAATAAATCGCAAAGCAATCTTGGTATTACCTTCAACGATCTTTACGAGTACGTAGCGGGCCTTAAACAGGCAATCAAAACGCCATCGGAAGAGTACGCGAAGATTGGTATTGAGAAAGACGGTAAGAGGCTGCAAATCAATAGCAACGTGCTGCAGATTGAAAACGAACTGTATGCGCCGATTCGTCCAAAACGCGTTACCCGCAGCGGCGAGTCACCTTCTGATGCGCTGTTACGTGGCGGCATTGAATATATTGAAGTGCGTTCGCTGGACATCAACCCGTTCTCGCCGATTGGTGTAGATGAACAGCAGGTGCGATTCCTCGACCTGTTTATGGTCTGGTGTGCGCTGGCTGATGCACCGGAAATGAGCAGTAGCGAACTTGCCTGTACACGCGTTAACTGGAACCGGGTGATCCTCGAAGGTCGCAAACCGGGTCTGACGCTGGGTATCGGCTGCGAAACCGCACAGTTCCCGTTACCGCAGGTGGGTAAAGATCTGTTCCGCGATCTGAAACGCGTCGCGCAAACGCTGGATAGTATTAACGGCGGCGAAGCGTATCAGAAAGTGTGTGATGAACTGGTTGCCTGCTTCGATAATCCCGATCTGACTTTCTCTGCCCGTATCTTAAGGTCTATGATTGATACTGGTATTGGCGGAACAGGCAAAGCATTTGCAGAAGCCTACCGTAATCTGCTGCGTGAAGAGCCGCTGGAAATTCTGCGCGAAGAGGATTTTGTAGCCGAGCGCGAGGCGTCTGAACGCCGTCAGCAGGAAATGGAAGCCGCTGATACCGAACCGTTTGCGGTGTGGCTGGAAAAACACGCCTGACAGAAAAGAAAAAGGCCACTCGTGAGTGGCCAAAATTTCATCTCTGAATTCAGGGATGATGATAACAAATGCGCGTCTTTCATATACTCAGACTCGCCTGGGAAGAAAGAGTTCAGAAAATTTTTAAAAAAATTACCGGAGGTGGCTAAATGCCGTTGTTAGATAGCTTCACAGTCGATCATACCCGGATGGAAGCGCCTGCAGTTCGGGTGGCGAAAACAATGAACACCCCGCATGGCGACGCAATCACCGTGTTCGATCTGCGCTTCTGCGTGCCGAACAAAGAAGTGATGCCAGAAAGAGGGATCCATACCCTGGAGCACCTGTTTGCTGGTTTTATGCGTAACCATCTTAACGGTAATGGTGTAGAGATTATCGATATCTCGCCAATGGGCTGCCGCACCGGTTTTTATATGAGTCTGATTGGTACGCCAGATGAGCAGCGTGTTGCTGATGCCTGGAAAGCGGCAATGGAAGACGTGCTGAAAGTGCAGGATCAGAATCAGATCCCGGAACTGAACGTCTACCAGTGTGGCACTTACCAGATGCACTCGTTGCAGGAAGCGCAGGATATTGCGCGTAGCATTCTGGAACGTGACGTACGCATCAACAGCAACGAAGAACTGGCGCTGCCGGAAGAGAAGTTGCAGGAACTGCACATTTAGTCAGTAAACTATCTTCACAATTAATTGAAAAAAGCCAGTTCAAATGAACTGGCTTAGTTGTACTTAGTGCGCACCGCCTCCGCCGCCACCTGCGCCAAATGGCGGTTTAGCAAACCACACCAGCCCCAGCAGGACGAGGAATATCCCGGCTGACATCCAGAAGATCTCATTGGCGGAAATAATCAGCCCCTGGTTGGTGATCTGCTGGGCAATCCAGCCGGAGGCCTGCTGTTGCGTCATCCCAAGCCCTTCCAGTTGACTGTACATCGCCTGGGCGTTTGGGTTAAACGGGTTTACCGACTCGGTTAACTGTGCGTGGTGCATCGACTCGCGGTTGGTCCACATGGTGGTGGTGATGGACGTGCCGATAGACCCCGCCAGCGTACGCGTAAAGTTGGAGAGGCTCGATGCCGCCGCCAGTCGTTCCGGTGGCAAACCAGACAGCGTAATGGTGGTCAGCGGCATAAAGAAGCAGGCCACCGCAAACCCCTGGATAAACTGCGGCCAGGCCGACGCGCCAAAATCCATACCTGGTTCAAAGGTATAGGCACGCCAGTAGAAGCAGACGGCATACATAATAAAGCTGAAGGTTACCAGCCGCCGCATATCCAGTTTATGCGCGAAGCGGCCGATAATCGGCGACAGGATCACCGGAATAATCCCTACCGGCGCAGAGGCCAGACCTGCCCACGTTGCCGTGTAACCGTAGACCTCCTGCAACAACTGCGGCAGCAGAACAATCGCGCCGAAGTAGAGCATATACGCGAGGCTGATACACAAGCAGCCGATGGTGAAGTTGCGCGACTTAAACAACGACAGATCGACTATCGGGTTATCGTCGGTCAGCTCCCAGACAATTAGGAAGCAGATAGCCACCACTGCCACCACGGTAAGAATGATAATTTCCTGTGATGAGAACCAGTCCAGCTCTTTACCGCGGTCGAGCATAATCTGCAGGCTGCCGATACCAATAACCAGCAGTGCCAGCCCCACGGCATCAATCCGCCGCCGTTCGGTGCGGGTTTCACGTCCGCGCAGAGTTTGCAGTGTCATCAACACCACCGCCACGCCAATCGGCACGTTGATGAAGAATATCCAGCCCCAGTGGTAATTATCGCTGATATAACCGCCGAGGATCGGGCCGCAAATTGGCGCGACAATCACCGTCATCGACCACAACGCCAGCGCGATCGAGCGTTTGGCTGGCGGGTAGTTATTCAGCAATAGACTTTGCGAAAGCGGGATCAACGGCCCGGCGACAATCCCCTGAATCACGCGGAAGAAGATCAGCATATTCAGGCTGCTGGAGACACCACACGCCCACGACGCAATAGCAAAGGCGATGGTGGACCAAAGGAACAGTTTCACTTCCCCGACGCGCTTTGCCAGCCAGCCGGTAAGCGGGATCGAGATGGCATTCGCCACCCCGAAAGAAGTGATTACCCACGTTCCCTGGCTGAGCGATGAGCCCAGATTCCCGGCGATAGTGGGGATCGCCACGTTAGCAATGGTGGAGTCCAGCACCTGCATGAATGTCGCCAGTGACAGCGCAATCGTCATAATGACCAGTTGCGCGCCTTCCAGCGGTTTTTGCTGTTGCATCACACGCACCTCTGGATTAGCCAGCGTTAGCTTTTACGATATCGTCGATCAGTTTATTGACAGGTGCCAGGCTGATTTCACGCGCGGTACTTACCGCGACCGGTGTTGAACGTACTTTATTTGCCAGTACCTGACCGTCACGGTTAGTGGTATTGACGCTCACCAGCGTGGACAAACCAATGCGCAGCGGGTATTGCTCCAGCTGTTTCTGGTCCAGTTCGATACGCACAGGTAGACGCTGAACGACTTTGATCCAGTTACCGGTCGCATTTTGCGCCGGAAGCAGTGAGAATGCGCTACCTGTGCCCATATCCAGACCAACCACTTTACCGGTGTATTTCACATCATCGCCGTAAATATCCGTGGTGATAGTGACCGGCTGACCGATACGCATATTGGCAATCTGCGTCTCTTTAAAGTTGGCATCCACCCACATATTGGTGGCTGGAACGACCGCCATCAGCGGCGTCGTTGGGCTAATTTGCGCCCCAGGCTGTACCGCGCGGCGGGAGACATAACCGGTCATCGGACTGACAATACGGGTACGCTCCAGCGCCAGCCAGGCGTTACGTACTTCGGTGGCAGCCTGTTGCACGGCAGGCTGATCTTCCAGTTTAGTCCCCAGAATCATCGCCTGATTGGCATTGTATTGTTGAATAGCGACGTCCAGTTGCGCCTGGGCACTGGTGACGGCGTCGCGGGCGTGTTGCAGCTCTTCGCGACCAATCAGGTTGGCATTGCCCAGCGGCACACGGCGGTTGTAGTCGCTTTGTGCTTTCGCGAGGGCGATTTTTTGCACCTCAATATTCGCCTGCAACTGTTTGCTGTTAATCATCAGCTGGTGGGTTTGGCGAACGCTGGAAGCCAGTGCAGTTTTGGCTTTTTCAAACGCCTGGCGAGCATCTGTCGGGTCGAGAGTGACCAGAACATCGCCTTCTTTTACAAAATCGGTGTTATCGGCCCAGACTTTCGTCACGCTGCCAGACACCTGAGACATAATTTGAATCTGATTCCCTGCCACGTATGCGTCATCGGTTTCTTCGAAATGACGCAGTACCAAAAACCAATAAATCCCTATCGCTACGGCAATAATTATAAAGAGCAAGGTGAGAAGGAGGAGCAGACGCTTACGTTTGCCGCTCTTCTTTACCGTTGCTGCGGGGTTTGAGTCTCCGCATTTGCGCTCATATTGTTCTCCACGATCTTCTTAACTCATCGGCTGAGCCGACCTGCTTGCCAAAAAGGCCAGCATGTTGCGATGCTGGCCGGTCATTTTTTCTTTTATAAATCTGGATTTTTGAGCGAGATGACGCGTTAGCTCATCGCTTCGAGAACCACACCGTCTTGTTCCATCTGGTCGAGACGGGAGAGCAATTTGCGGGTGATTTGCTCGAGCTGATCTTTTTCTGTTGTGCTGAGCGCGGACCAGAGTTGATGCAGGCAGTTATGCTGCGGTGGTAAAACCTCGCGCAAAAACTCGTGACCTTTTTCCGTTAATTGCAGATGCAGGCAGCGGCGATCGTTATCGCTTTCACGACGTTCGATCCAACCGCGTTTTTCCAGTTCATCGGCAATACGCGTCGCGTTGGTACGGGATGATCCAAGAGCACAACTTAATTCAGAAGGCTGAATACTGTGGTTTTCCTGAGACTCCAGCGTAATCAACGCCATAAACAACGTCTCGTTAATCCCCTGAGCCTTCAGCATTTTATTGCGGTTCTCCAGCAGCTTGCTTTGCATGTGCATGCAAAGACGAGTCAGAAGGATCTCCTGATAAGGAAAATCTTCGTGGCGGCTGGCGCGAAATTTTAGCATTTGTTCAATGGGCGTAAACGAACTATCCATTTGGGTATGACCTCATTAATTTCAGCCGATATAGTAACGACAGTGACAAATAAAGTAAATGTATTGTTTTAGAAAAATGATTCTTGTGGGTTATATAATCGCCATCACTTTCCAGGCGAGCCCATAGGCCAGCGCACTAAGCAGTGTTGGGATGATAATGCTGCGTGTTTTATAGAAACTGGCACCCAGTACCGCGAAGCCGACCAGCGTGGGCACGAAACGGCGTGTATCGTGCATCACTTCTGGTGCGGTAGAGACAACCAGCAGAGCGCATATCGAGGCGATGCCAATGGTGTCGAGCAAAATACCTACCGCGCCACGTTTGGTTGGGCGGGCATTACCCACACGCAGGCGCAGCGGCAAATAGCGGAAGCAATAATTCGCCACGCCAACCAGTAACCCAAGCAGCAGAACCTCATAGCTCATCGGGCGCTCCTTGCCAGAATGCCTGGATTAACGCAGTGAGGCAGCCACAGACAATGCCTGCCAGAATGGCGACGGGAATAGAAAATAGCGTTACGCCTGCAAGGGCACCAACTAACGCTGCGGTAACGCAAAGAGATTGTTTGCGCTGGAAAGAGGCGAGCAGGAAACTCATAAAGAGTGCCGGAAGCATAAAACCTAATGCAGCTTCAACGGCGGGATAACCTTGCAGCAAGCCGCTGCCGGAGAATGCCCCTATTACCGTACCAAATACCCACGATGACCATGAACTGAAGGCAATGCCGATCATCCAGTTCTCGCTCCAGCGGCGATTATTGCGTACCAGTTTTGCGGTTGCGGCGGCAAAACACGGCGCAAAATTCACGGGAACGAGACGGTTGAAGATAAAAGAAAGCGACCGTGCGGAAGTTATGGCGGAGGAACTTGCGAAATTCGGGGTTCGGGTCGAAACTTCCGAAAACGAGGCAACCGTTTTTTCGAACGGACTTTCAAAGCCGAAAACAGCGCTTTCGGGGCACAACGACCACCGAATAGTGATGGCGCTTTCCGTTATTGCAAGCGTGACG
>ERZ773148.2793-NODE-2793-length-12753-cov-32.338242_pt1 | contig 12753 bp, 10 predicted proteins | sample MGYA00580846_ERZ773148 | MGnify/ENA primary metagenome ERZ773148 (study PRJEB29015, sample SAMEA2737879) | human gut metagenome | biome: human gut; feature: human-associated habitat; material: faeces | place: China | collected 2012 ...
ACGAACTTAAATGCTTATTTGTTCAACAAATGCGGGCTCATCGGAAAATCGCAGCCTGCTGAAAGAGCTGTATGATAAATACGGCAGAACTGTGCTTGGGATTTGCTACGATATTTTGCGCAGCAGACATGATTCCGAGCTTGCAGTACAGGAAACTTTCCGCTTCATATACCGCACGGCGGATTCCTTGTGCCGCATTGATTCCGACGAAGTTTTACGGTGCTATATTGTCGTTTGCGCAAAGCATTGCGCAGCCAACATCGCAGAAAGATACAATGACGGCAGCGCAGCACACATCGACAGTATGAATGCAGTGAACGATCTTGGAGTTTTGAGTGCATCGGAACTTGACTTTGATGAGTTTTCGGTCGACAGGGCAGCGGCTGCGGTATCAAAACTCGATGATTCACAACGTGAGATCCTTTTTTTGAGGTATTGCTGTGAATTGCCTGTTCAGGATACAGCCGAATTGTTCCGGGTGACTCAACCCGAGATGTCGGCAAAAATCCGTTATGCACTTGCCGCACTCAGATATGCAATCAACAATGACGGAGGTTCCGACAAATGAAAGAACAAGACAAAACATTGAAACAGGCTTTGCAAAAAGCTGCAAGCGAAGGTGCAATAGCCGAAGATCCTTCGGTTGAGATAACACCTTCCGCCGAGTTGGACAAAAAAATGAACGCATTTTTCGATTCCGTCGAAAGCCGAAATGCCGAATCGACCGAACAGCAGTATACATCCGACAGATCCGGAACTGTCGGAAATAACTACAGTGACGTGCTTTTGGATGCATTCGAAAGCGACATCGCGGATTATGATCGCGACTATGACGATCCCGACACCGTTGAATCCAAAAATCAGGGTGATTCAAATGCAGTCGGTTTCGGCGGAAAAATCCGCAGCCTGTTCGTTCCGTTTTCGCGTCGAACTGTCGGCGTGATTCTGTTTGCAATAGCAGGTGTTCTGCTTGTTGTAAGTCTTGTTTCAATGGCCAAAACAGCTGCTGTAAATCACAAACATGATTCGAACCCGACACCGAGCGAGCAGCCGACCTTGAGCGGTACCGCTATTCCGGAAGGCGGCACGCCGACTCCGCGGATTGACGGAAAAGACACGGATTCAACGGCTCAGCCCGGGATAACAAAAAATCCTAACGGCACACCGGGCCCCGGAGATTTCCGCACGTCCGCACCTGTTTCCGGCGCGCCTACTTCGGCACCGGTTACCGATGCACCCAAAACGCAGATACCCGCACCGGCCACAACAACGCCCGGCGGAGGCGGCAGACCGACAAATCCGCCCGCAACACCGACAACGGCACCTTCAACAGATGAACCGATCGTTCGCCCCACACCCGGAGACGAACCGACGGAACCCATAACGGATTCGCCGACCGATGAACCTGTTGTGACGGATGTGCCGACCGATGAACCCGAACCTCCGACGGAAGAACCCGCACCCGAACCGACGGAAGCTCCCACCGAACCACCCGTGACGCCGGAAGAGCCGGGGGAATGAAATGAAAACCGACCTCGAACAACCGATTGTTATCTGTTTGACCTTTGATTGAAGGTTAATTCGCAACAGCCATTAATAGAATTTCGGAAACGATTGTAAACAACAAAAGACTGCAGAACCATGTGATGAGTTTTGCAGTCTTTTGTTCGCTTATTCACCGTGATTAGTATTAACACGGTTCAAACTTTCGATGATTAACAGTTAATTGGAAGCTTTCGTGTCGCAGTACATGCAGCGATACTCGCCTTTTTCCGCATCCGTAAGCACAAAAACGTGATGAATTTCCTGTTCGGTGGTGGTAATGCAGCGCGGGTTTTTGCATTTAAGAATGTCAACGATTTTTTCGGGCAGTTCAACATTGCGTTTTTCAAGAACTCTTCCGTCACGGATTACATTTATCGTTGCCGTGGGACAGACGAAGCTCAGAACACCGAGATCGAGATCCTTGTCGGATGCAATTTTGATAATGTCTTTTGTTCCCGTGCGCGTGCTTGCAGCATTGCGTATAATCGCGACCTGACAATCAAGCTTGTCCAGATTCAACATGTTGTAAACCTGCATAGCTTTGCCGGCAGTAATGTGGTCGATAACGATACCGTTTCTGATTGCGTCAATATTCATTGTTTGCTCCTTTCAAAATTCAGTTTTCATTGTTCAGACTTCGACGGCGATGTCAAGCAGTTTCATGATGAGTGCCATACGGATAAATTTGCCGTAGCGTGCCTGACGGAAATAACACGCGCGCGGGTCGTCGTCAACCGCGACGGAAATCTCGTTGACACGGGGCAGGGGATGCAAAACTATAAGGTCCTGCTTCGCAAGAGCCATTTTTTCCGGCGTAAGAATGTAGCAATCCTTAAGTCGCAGGTAGTCCTCCTCATTGAAGAATCGTTCACGTTGGACTCTCGTCATATAAAGAACATCAAGCTTGTCCATAACACCGTCAAGAGTTGTGGTTTGCTCATACGGAATACCTTTGTTTTTGATATATGCATTTTTTACGTAGCTTGGAACTTTCAACTCTTCCGGAGAAATCAAGACGAACTTGATTCCCTCATAGCGGCTCATTGCAGCAATCAGTGAATGCACCGTACGTCCAAACTTCAAATCACCGCATACACCTATTGTGAGATTATCAAAATGACCCTTTTCACGCTTAATTGTCAAAAGATCGGTGAGAGTCTGCGTCGGATGGTTGTGCCCGCCGTCACCTGCATTGATAATCGGGACGGAGGCTTTCGCTGCTGCAACAAGAGGTGCGCCTTCTTTCGGGTGACGCATTGCAATTATATCGGAATAACCGCTCACAACCGCAACGGTGTCGCCGACACTTTCACCCTTTGCAGCGGAGCTCGAGCTTGCTTCGGAGAATCCGAGAACTCTTCCGCCGAGTTCAAGCATTGCAGCTTCAAAGGAAAGACGGGTGCGCGTGCTGGGTTCAAAGAACAGAGTTGCAAGAGTCTTGTACTTGCATGCTTCGCGATAAAGCTCAGGGTGCTCAATGATGTTGTTTGCAACTGCAATCATTTCATCAATTTCCGCAGTGGAAAGATCGAGAATGTCGATAAGGTTTTTCATATTAGTTATTTCCTCCGTTTATCCATGAAATATCTGACGGGTTGTTGCGAAAAGCAATAAGCCTTGCAATGTCCCCGGGTTTAATGATGTTTTTTTCTGCCGCAACATGAACGACAGTATCAAAATCGGTAAGACTGATGTTTTTAACTTTTGCATCTGCAAGTCTGTCGATTGATTTTTGCATTCCGTATGTAAAAATACTGACAATGCCGAGCACCTCCGCCCCCGCTTCGCGCAAAGCTTCAACAACATCAATAACGCTGCCGCCTGTTGAAATCAGATCTTCAACCACAACAACCTTTTGTCCTGCTTCAAGCTTGCCCTCAATTTGATTGCCCCTGCCGTGATCCTTGGCGGAACTGCGAACGTAGCCCATGGGCAATCCCAGAATATGCCCCGTTATTGCAGCGTGTGCAATTCCGGCCGTGCTTGTTCCCATGAGAACCTCTGCCTCGGGATAGTCGGTGCGAATTATTTCTGCAAGAGAGTTTTCAATGTTGTTTCGAACATCGGGTGCCGTTAAAGTCAATCTGTTATCGCAATAAATCGGGCTTTTAATTCCGCTTGCCCATGTGAACGGCTTGTCCGGACTCAGAAAAACTGCTCCGATCGAAAGCAGCTCGTCCGCAACAACAGCTGCAATGTTTGTGCAATCCGTTTTTTTATTCATGTGTATAAACTGTCCTTTCCTGTCAGTGTATATTGGGTTTAAGAGTAATACCTGCTGAACTTATAAAGCATCAGTTCAGCCGACAAAATCGTTCAGGCAGCTTTCATATGCAGCAACCGGATCCGCTGCGGCTGTAATCGGCCGACCCACAACAATGTAATCCGATCCGAGGGCTTTGGCATCTGCGGGGGTTGCAACACGCTTTTGATCTCCGACCGCGCCATCCGCAAAGCGCACTCCGGGAGTTACTGTCAGAAAACCATTTCCGCAAACAGCGTGAATTTTTCCTGATTCAAGCGGAGAACAAACAACCCCGTCCAACCCCGCAATTTCAGCATTTTTTGCGTAACATGCCACAACCTCATCCATAGGTTTATCAATAAGCAATTCTTTTTTTAAACTGTTCGAGTCGGTTGAAGTAAGCTGAGTTACCGCAATCAAAAGCGGGCGTGTTCCGTCTTCGCGTGTCAAACCTTCTTTTGCCGCCTGCATCATTGCAATCGTGCCGCCTGCATGAACGTTACACATGTCAATATCAAGGGCGGACAGAACACGCATTGTTTTTTTGACGGTGTTTGGAATATCGTGAAGTTTAAGATCAAGGAAAATCTTGTGTCCGCGCCGTTTAAGCTCGCGAACGATATCCGCGCCTTCGGCATAAAAGAGTTCCATACCGATTTTAATAAAAGGCTTTCTGTCCGTAAATGCGGAAAGGAAATCCAGCACTTCCGTTTTTTCTGCAAAATCGCAGGCAATGATTACGTCTTTACCCATTATGTGCTCCTCCGATGATATCTTCAAGTTTATTTATTCCGTATTTTTTCATTGTTGACGGCAGCTCACGAATTATATCGCGGCATATATAAGGTTCGATAAGGTTGGCTGCACCGATTTGAACTGCGGCGGCACCTGCAAGCATCATTTCAAGCACATCATCTGCGCTTGATACCCCGCCTATACCCATTATCGGGATTTTTACCGCTTCATAAACATCATAAACCGTTTTCAATGCAACGGGAAAAATAGCACTGCCCGAAAAACCGCCTTTTTTGTTTGCGATTACAGGTGTCCGCCTGTGCAAATCGATTCGCATCCCCATGAGTGTGTTGATAAGGCTGAGTCCGTCCGCACCGGCATCCTCACAGGCTTTTGCAATGGACACAATATCCGTAACATTCGGACTGAGCTTAATAAATATCGGCTTTTGCACAACGGCTTTGACGGCTCTTGTAACCTCGGCAGCAGCGTCGCATGTTGTTCCGAAGCTCATTCCGCCGTTGTGAACATTCGGGCAGCTGATATTGACTTCGATAATGCCGACTTGCTCACATTCGTTGAAACGTGCCGAGACCTCCGTATACTCATGGATTGAAAATCCGCTGACATTTGCTATCACCTGTTTCGAAAAGCATCTTTTGAGCCGCGGAAGCTCGTTGTTTATTACTGCGTCAACTCCCGGATTTTGCAAGCCTATGGAGTTGATTATGCCCGCCGGACATTCTGCAATTCGTGGAGTGGGGTTGCCGAAACGCGGTTCAAGTGTTGTCCCTTTAAATGAAAACGTGCCAAGACAATTGATGTCGTAAAGCTCCGCAAACTCGTAACCGTAGCCGAATGTTCCGCTTGCGGGAATGACAGGGTTGTCAAGCAGCCAATTTCCGAGACGAACTTTGAGCGCATCACCGCTTGGAAGCTCATTCGTTACAAGGGATTTGTTAAAACTTATATTCATTCCATCCTGCATTTTGCCGCTCATCACCATATTACCTCCTCGGAGACCAAAACGGGGCCGTCTTTGCAAATTCTCTTCGAACCGTATTTTGTTTTGCAGCTGCAACCCATACATGCACCGAAGCCGCAGCCCATGCGCTCCTCAAAACTCAATTGTCCACTTGTTTCCGCAATATCAAACACTGCCTTCAGCATCGGTTCAGGACCGCACACACAGTAATCAGTGTAAGCAGTGATGCCGTCATTGCTTTCGGCATTAAAACAGCGCATTGCATCGGTAACAAACCCTTTCACTCCGCAGCTTCCGTCCGCTGTTGCAATAATGATCCTTGCTCCGATTTTTTTGAATTCATCTTCAAAAAAACATTCGTCAAATGTGTTGAAACCCGCTATAACCATCGGTATTTTTCCTTCCGAAATCAGCTGCTTAGCAAGCAGGAACATCGGAGGGACGCCTGCTCCGCCGCCTATAAGGAGCGGGTACTCGCCGCAGAGTGAAGTATCATAACCGTTTCCGAGACCGGACAAAACATCCAGCTGTTCATTCATCGGCAGGCGGCTCATGAACTCCGTGCCTTTGCCGACAACTTTGTAAACAATCGTCAGCGTGTTTTCACTCCGGTCAATATCGCAGACGGAAATCGGACGCCGCAGGAAAAAGCCTTTAAGCTTTATGTTCACAAATTGTCCGGGTCGATTTATTGACGATACATCACCCGAAAGCACCATTTTATACGTATTACGTGCTATGCACTCGTTTGAAACAATCTGAAACAGTGATTGAATCATGTTCAAGTTCCTTTCCTATATTCAGTGTTCATTAATCGTATTGTCGCCGATTAATCAGGCCGTCGCGCAAAAGCAAATTACTCCTCAATTAACCTTATCTTCCTTAACTGTTTTCCCATTGCGGGTTGTTTTTATACATTTGCCGAAAACCTGCATGCCGACAAAGGGGGATGCTTTCCCGAGAGACAGAAATTCGGCGGAATCAACGATATAGGGGGTGGAGATTTCAAATTCGGCAGTTCTGTTTCCAATATCTATGCCGAATCTGCGGGCGGGCGCGGTGCTCATCAGTTCAATAAGTCTGTTAAGCGACAGTATTCCTCTGCGCACGAGCCGAGTGTACAACACCGGAAAGGCGGTTTCAAGTCCCACAATTCCATTCAGACTGCTGCGCAGTCCGCCTGACTTTTCTTTTTCCGAATGCGGCGCATGATCGGTTGCGATCATGTCAATCGTGCCGTCAAGTATGCCTTCAATGAGTGCATCTCTGTCCGCTTCGGAACGAATCGGAGGGTTCATTTTAAAGCTTCCGCTGTCAACAAGATCTTCATCACACAGAACAAGATAATGCGGTGCAGTTTCACATGTTATGTCGAGGCCTTCAGATTTTGCCTTACGGATAAGATTAACGGACTCCTTTGTCGAAACATGGCAAACATGGTATGGACATCCGCTCTTACGGACAAGCTCAATATCGCGTGCAATAGGGCGCCATTCGCTTTCACTGCATATTCCGGGCAGGGAATGCCTGTCGGCGTAGTTCCCGTCATGAATGCATCCACCGCGAACAAGACTGTTGTCTTCGCAGTGAGCAGCAATAATCTTGTGAAGTTTTTTTGCCTTTTTCATTGCTGCAAGCATAATTTCTTCATTCTGAACGCCTTTTCCGTCATCCGAAAACGCAACGACATACGGGGCAAGTGCGTCCATATCGGAAAGTTCCCGACCGTTTTCACCGATTGTTATTGCACCGTACGGATAAACGGGAATGCAGGCATCACGACGAATGATTTCAAGCTGCCTTTCAAGGTGTTCGATGTTGTCAGGCACCGGATCAAGGTTCGGCATGGTGCAAATCGCAGCATACCCTCCGTTTGCGGCGGCAAGCGTTCCCGTTTTGACAGTTTCTTTATATGAAAAACCCGGTTCGCGAAGATGAACATGAACATCAACGAATCCGGGAACAAGAACAGTATCCGAAGAAATATTGGATTTTTTCACTGAATGAACATCGGAAGGAGAAAATGAATTCGAATATGTATCCGATTTCGAATCGGAAATGCCGCAACGGTCAATTCTGTTGTTTGGATATTCGGCGTTTTTTTGCACAGTTTTGTTTTCAGACAGCATTTGGTGTGCCTCCTTCGGTTTCTGCAAGAATAAATCCTGCCGCATGCGGCAGGACAGCACAATTAAAACCCACGAATTCACGCTGAAAACGCAGAGAATATTGAGTTGCAAATCTTGCCGACATCAAGGTGTCAACGCGACCTCACGGGATCGCCTTAAAGATTGGAGTTATTTTATCAGGCTAACAGGCGACTGTCAAGGCATTCGGCAAAGTATATTGCAGTCATTGAAAAACGGACTCGGCATCATTTCAGCAAAACTTTGCTTGACTTCTGCCATTATTAAAGCTATAATTACAATTGCAAGTCCGTGTATAATATAACGGATAATATCATGATGCGGAGAAAACAAATGAGAAACAAATCTTTGACACGTTTTGCAGCTTTTTTTGTTGCAGCAACCATGCTTTTCGCTTGTTTGCAAGTCATTGCACATCCTGCCGCAAACGACAGCGGGTACACTTACGTGCTTGTTGACCAACCCACCGACGGCGGGGTTTACCTTATGATAAGCCAACAGTCCGGCAGCAATTTTGCTGTTTCCGGAACAGCGATGCCCGACGGGGAAGGCTTGGTGCCTGTTGAAGTCGGAGTTGCAGGTGACTATGTTGTAAGCGGAGTGAACGATTCCGTGCTTTGGCAGTTTAACGGCAGTTCCGAATCGGGCTACACCGTTCGCAATGCTGAGTCGGGCGAATACCTTGCAAAGCTTTCGAACACGCTTAAAACAAGCGCAGCAACTCAGCATCGCTGGGAGCACATAATTCATACCAACGACGACAGCAGCATCGGCGATGAACCTGTCATGCACAATGTGACCACCGGTGTGGGCTACATCCTCTATCGCGTAAACGGCGATGAGACTTATTTCGATTGCTTCAACGCTTATCAGCAATGCAATATACGCCTTTATGAGCGTCGGGATATGACCGGATTCGTGCCGACAACGGGCGTCAGCATTGGAATCGATGCACTGGAGCTTGAACTTGGAAGCACTCACACATTCCAGCCGCAGGTTTTCCCGTCAAATGCAACCATTCAAAACGTTACATACACGTCTTCGGATTCGTCCGTTGCACGCATCAATCCCGACGGAACACTTATCACAGGCAGCGAAGGAACTGCGCAGATAACCGTTTACGATGGAACGGGCGAATTCAGCGATACCTGCACCGTGACGGTCGCAAGTGCAAATCCCGCAGTGCCTGTCCTGTACGGTTACAGAATGTACTCAAGTGCAAACGGCATCGTTAATTTTTCGGCGGATGATGTTTCCGACTTCAACCTTGTGGATGCACAAACAGGACTTGAACCGCTCACCGCAATGTGTTATGTGGAAGGCGATTTTTACGGTTTCGCAAAGAGTGAAACCGAAAACACGGGATATGATTTCGTTATTATCGACGGCGAAACCTTCGAAAGACGTACAACAAACCTTTGGTCATACTACTATTGCCGCGATATGACCTATGATCCCGAAACCGGACTGATTTACTGCATGATGGCAACCAACGCAACTATTTACTCATTGTATTTCGGGATTTATACGGTAAACCCACAAACTCTGAGCTTCAACCTTGTCGGTGAAACAAACCGATACCTTTCGGTTCTTGAATGCACGGCGGACGGCAGACTTTACGGAATCGATATGTTCGGCTATTTCTGCTCCGTTGACAAAACCAATGCAAACTGCACAAAAATTGCACATACAACCGTTTCGGATATCAACCATGAACAGTCCATGGTGTTCTGCCCTTCAAACGGTAAAATGTATTGGATGAAATCTGATGATAACGGAGGCGTATTTTTCGAGGTCAATCTCGCAAACGGAACGCTTGTTTATATCGGCTATCCCGGCGGCGATTACATAACGTATCAGAGTGTTGCAGGCCTTTGCTATGTTCCGACGGATGAACCGGAGTATCAGCAGGGTGATATAGATATGGATGGCATAGTTTCTGTTTCGGATGCATTGCTTGCATTGCGGTGCGGAATGGAAATTGTAACTCTTACCCCGCAGCAGCTTACGGTTGGCGATATGGATGGCGACGGTTCCGTTAATGTTACCGATGCGATAATGATACTTCGAGCTGCACTTATCGGCTGATTTTTAATTCGGCAGCACGGCTGCGGTATCAAAATCAAAAATAAGACCTTTCAAAAACAGCGGTTCGCAGCACAGCGAGCCGCTGTCTGCACAAATAACCAAATGACAATTTCGCCTACGGTTCGATAAAGATTTTACTGTATGATTCAAAGCATTGATTTTAACTCTGCCGCATGATAAAATACGCATGGCAAAGCCTGAATAACTTATGCCGCGTCTGAATAAATAAGTTAATCTTAAAAAACGGAGGGTGAATTTGTGAAAAGAAAAGCTTTAGGCTTGTTTGCAACATTTTTCAAAATCGGAGCTTTCACTTTCGGCGGAGGATATGCAATGATACCGCTGATACAACGTGAAATCGTAGATAAAAAACAATGGGCAACAAATGAAGATTTGCTTGATATAATTGCAATTGCCGAATCAACACCCGGTCCCATTGCCGTGAACGCAGCAACATTTATCGGCAGCAAAATCGACGGCTTCTTTGGCGCTCTTTTTGCAACGCTCGGAGTTGTTCTTCCGTCATTTATAACCATACTTGCCGTTTCGTTTGCTATTGCACAGTTTGAACACATAAAAATCGTTCAGTATGCATTCACGGGTATTCGCGCCGCAGTTCTTGCGCTCATTATCCGCGCACTTGCGGCAATGTATAAAGAATGTCCGAAGTCGCCCCTGTCATACATTATTGCGGCAGCTGCTTTTTTTGTTGCAGTATTTACAAGCATCAACACAATTTTTATCATACTCGGCTGTGCTGCGGTCGGCCTTGCTGTACATTTGGTATTTAATACAAAAAACGGAAAGGCGGGGGAAGGCAAATGATTTTCATCGAATTATTCTTCACATTTTTCAAGATTGGCTTGTTTACTGTCGGCGGCGGATATGCAATGCTCCCGCTTATCAGAACGGAAGTTCTCAGCAAGGGCTGGCTGACGGCGGAGGAAATTGTGAATTTCATTGCCGTGAGCGAAAGCACACCCGGGCCGTTCGCAGTAAATATTGCAACTTATATCGGTTCTGTCCGCGGTGGGGCAGCAGGGGCAGTCTGTGCAACGCTCGGAGTTGTGCTTCCGTCGTTTCTGATTATTCTTGCGATTGCGCGATGCTACAAAAAGTTTAAGAGCAGCAAAATAGTTGCGGGACTTATGTCCGGCTTGAAGCCGGCGGTGATCGGACTTATTGCAGCCGCCGTGTTAACAGTCGGCAAAACCGTTTTTTTGAATTCGGCAACTCCGACAGGCTTTCTCGCCACCGCATCGGACTGGTTTCGAACCGTGAGTTCCGCATTGGTTTTTGTGCTTGCACTCTTTGCCTGCCGAAAAAAACTTCATCCAATATTAATGATTTTGATTGCCGCTGCTTTCGGCATAGCATTCGGCCTTTTGGGCGAAATGCTTGTTGCTTAGAGTTAACCGCAGCATTAACATCAAGAACAATATCGCCCATGCGGGCAACACATCGGATTGAGTTTTTTCCGCTGCCTGTTGTGCAAGTTTTGCATTGCCCGAGTGGGCGCTATGATTCAAATTAAACATGTGTAAATATTTTTTATTTGTGCAATAATAAAGCTCGTTTTCCGGTGTGGAAAACGAGCTTTTTTCACAGTTTGAAAGCGGATAACTTAGATATTGTCCGTATGTTTACGCAGGTGCACCGACCAACATTGCTTCATGCACGGGAAGGATTTTTTTGCTGTCGGGCATACGGACGAGAGCTTGATTCAGCACCTCCTCGGCGTTATGCACAAATACAATTTGCAGTGCATCAATAATATCCTTGGGAACTTCGGCAATATCCTTGCGGTTTTGCTCCGGAAGCAGCACCGTTGTGATGCCTGCGCGTGCTGCAGCAAGCAGTTTTTCACGCAAACCTCCGATTGCAAGCACTCGACCCCTGAGAGTGATTTCGCCTGTCATTGCAAGTCTTGCGCGCACCGGAATGCCTGTCAGTGCACTCGCAACAGCCGTCATGAGTGAGATCCCTGCGGACGGACCATCCTTTGGAACAGCACCTTCCGGAACATGAATATGTATATCCGTATGCTGATTGAAATCATCGCTCAGTCCCAGTTCGGAAGCGTGTGCGCGGATGCACGTAATAGCAGTGCGTGCGCTTTCCTGCATAACATCGCCGAGACTTCCGGTAAGCTGGAGCTGACCCGTGCCTTTCAACGCTTCAACCTCAATTTCTAACAGCTCACCGCCAACGCTTGTCCACGCAAGTCCGTTCACCAGTCCGATTTCAGGCTCCTTATCCGCAGGCTCAAAGCTGTACCGAGACACACCGAGATATTCCTTTATTTTCGATTTGCTGAGCCGAATCCGTTTTTTTCCGTTTGCAATATCAACGGCAGCCTTTCGGCAAACTGCGGCAATGCAGCGTTCAAGGCTGCGAACGCCTGCCTCGCGTGTGTAGCAATTGACAATTTCGGAAATTTCCTCATCCCCGATGGTCAGCATGCTCTTCTTCAGTCCGTGCTTTTCGAGCTGCTTCGGAATCAAATACTGTCTTGCAATTTCGATCTTTTCGGTTGCAAGATAACTCGGAACCTCTATAACTTCCATTCTGTCCAGAAGCGGGCGGGGGATATCGGCAAGGTTGTTTGCTGTTGTTATGAACAGAACCTTGGACAAATCATACGGCATCTCCAAAAAGTGATCGCGGAAAGCAAAGTTTTGTGCTCCGTCAAGCACTTCAAGAATTGCGGCGGCCGGATCACCGTTGTAATCTCGGGATAATTTATCAATTTCATCAAAAAGAATGACCGGATTTACGGTTCCCGCCTGCCGCATTGCAGAAATAATGCGACCCGGCATAGCTCCGATATAAGTGCGCCTGTGTCCGCGAATCTCCGCTTCATCCTTGATTCCGCCGAGACTCATTCGAACAAAGCTGCGGCCCAAAGCCTTTGCAATTGATGCGGAAATAGATGTTTTGCCTACACCCGGAGGGCCCGCAAAGCAAATGATCTGACCGTTCACCTTTCCGGTAAGTTTCGCAACTGC
>ERZ773148.2797-NODE-2797-length-12743-cov-15.487784_pt1 | contig 12743 bp, 9 predicted proteins | sample MGYA00580846_ERZ773148 | MGnify/ENA primary metagenome ERZ773148 (study PRJEB29015, sample SAMEA2737879) | human gut metagenome | biome: human gut; feature: human-associated habitat; material: faeces | place: China | collected 2012 ...
GGTACTGCTCCGCCGTCAGCTTGTCCCGGATGGACTCCGCCGCACGTTCCTTTATATTTGGTGTGAATGTTACTTTCTAATTTAATAAACTTATAAGAGTATGAAAAAACTGACATATTATATTTTATCAGCTGTTTTTGCTGTATGTAACTTATCCTCTTGTTTAGATGAGGACCCTATATACTCTCAAAACTCTTCGGTCATTTTTAGTACCCAGAGTAACGCGGAACTGGCTTTGTTGGGTTGTTATGGATATATGACAAATAGTGCTGCTTACGGTCAGATGATGCAGGAAGCGCTTATTCTCAGTTCAGGCTTTGGTTGGGGACAACGCAATGTCAATGATGATGGTCGTATGCTGTCATTGGAGGCTCCTACATCCGCCAGCCCTATTAAAACGGTTTGGAACGGACAGTATAAAGTGATTGCGGAAACGAATGCTTTTCTGACGAGCCTTGAGAAAAGTGGCTTAAGTGAAAGTGTAAAAGTGCAGATGGGTGGTGAAGCTAAATTCTTAAGAGGACTGGCTTATTATAATCTGGTCATGCTGTTTGGCGATGTGCCTTTGAAGATTGTAGCCTCTTCTTCCGATGGCATTTCAACTCCCCGGACACCGAAAGAGGAAGTCTTTGCACAAATAATTCAGGATATGAAGGACGCAACTCAGATTGCCGCAAAATCAGCGGACGGACGTGCTAACTCTTGGGCCGCCAAAGCATTCTTAGGAAAAGTATATTATAAGATGGCCTGTCTGGATATTGATGCACAAGCTAATTGGCAAAGGGCTAAAGAAATGTTTGATGATGTTTATGAGAATGGTCCGTATGACCTTGAACCTAAGTTTGGAAAACTGTTTGGAGATTTTGTTACAGGTTCTAAGGAAGCTATCTTCCAGTTGAACTTCTCTATCACTTCTACTGTTTGCTTTAACCGTGCCAGCAATCGTTTTGCTCCTTCCCAGTCTACTTCCGGCATTGCGTGGGGTACTTACAGGGCCACTAAAGCGATTTATGATTTACATGAAGGTACTTATCCGGGCGACCCTCGTATCGAACTTACCTTCATGAAAAGCTGGAGAACCCGTAGTGGTAATAACCAGAAAGACCCAAAGCCAATGATTGGTGACGTGTTGTGCGCGAATGATTCTACCTACATGTATCCTTATGTGAAAGTCAACGCAGGATTTGAAGACGATAAAAAGACTGCCAAGGAACCGGTAATGAAAAACGGAGTGCCTCTCGTGGATAAAAATGGCAAGCAGACACCGTTGGAACATGCGCTGAAGTTACCTTACGACCTGTTCCCTGATCGGACAAATCCGAGTATTGAAGTATTGAATCAATTTAAATTGGCGGATGGAAGCTACAAGACCGATCTTGCCAAAATATTCTCTACTGATGCCGGTCAGCTCAAGTGGCCTCACTACGCTAAAATGTACGACCAGAATCAGATAGGTACTGCTAGTCATAAAAACCTGATGGTATATCGCTATGCCGAGATGTTGCTGTTGATGGCGGATGTTTACAATGAATTGGGCAATACTGCGAAAGCCGTTGAGTTGGCAAATCAAGTGCTGGGACGTGCTCGCACTTCAGGTTTGATGCCTGCTGCCCAACCAGCTGACTGGTCTGCTTCTTTGGATCAGGAAACCGTAAGAACCAAGTTGTTCTTTGAACGTATCATTGAGCTTGCAGGAGAACCTGGGACATATGAAATGCCTCGTATCCGTGGTACTAAGTACTTCAAGATGGCATTGGAATTCAATAACAAGCATGAGCTTACGATTGCTTCCAGTGCCCAGTACTATACATCGAACAATGTATGGCACGATCGTGTGTTCAATGTGGGAAAAGAGGGTGGAGAAGGTTTGTCCGATAGCTTTGTGAAGAAGAATATGTTGATGCCGATACCTGATAGTGAAATATCTGCTAATCCGGGCATCACGAATGATGATAATAACTTCGGCTATTAATAGCCTTTAGTTGACCACCTTTTTTCAATAGGCTGATATAACCTGACATTCCGGAAGTGGGCGGCGCATCTTGTCTGTTCTGCTTCCGGTTTTGTCTTCGCTGCTTTTAATTTTGTCTTTTTGTTGCTTTAGATATACCCGAAATGGTGAATTTTGGATATGATAAAGATATTCTTGAACATTGCTCTTATCCATTACGCGTACTTTTGGGTAATTAAACTACTAAAGATTTCCGACCATGAAAAACTTACAATCAGGATTACTCTATTCCCTGACCGGTGCCGCCGCCGTGGCATCCTTGGCTTCCTGCTCTGCCCAAAAGAAGGCTGAAGAGCAGAAGCAATATAACATCGTATACATCATGACGGATGACCACACAGCCCAGATGATGAGCTGCTATGACCACCGTTATATGGAAACACCGAACCTGGATAGGATTGCTGCCGATGGAGTACGTTTCACCAACAGTTTTGTAGCCAACTCGCTAAGCGGACCCAGCCGTGCCTGCATGATTACCGGCAAGCACAGTTGTGCCAATAAATTCTACGACAACACCACTTGCGTGTTCGATGCTTCACAACAGACATTCCCTAAACTCTTGCAACAAGCCGGTTATGAAACAGCCCTCATTGGCAAATGGCATCTCGAGAGCCTGCCTACCGGTTTTAACTATTGGGAGATTGTGCCCGGACAGGGCGATTATTATAACCCGGACTTCATCACCCAGAATAATGATACGATACAGAAACACGGCTATGTGACTAACCTCATTACCGATGACGCCATCGACTGGATGGAGAACCAACGGGATAAGGACAAACCGTTCTGTATCCTGATCCACCACAAGGCCATTCACCGTAACTGGCTGGCAGATACCTGCAATCTGGCACTGTATGAAGACAAGACTTTCCCCCTGCCGGATAACTTCTTTGATGATTATGAAGGGCGTCCCGCCGCTGCGGCACAGGAGATGAGCATTGCGAAAGATATGGATATGATTTACGACCTCAAGATGCTGCGCCCGGACAAAGAAACCCGGTTGAAATCTCTTTATGAGAAATACATCGGTCGCATGGATGAAGGACAGCGTGCCGCATGGGACAAATTCTACGGGCCTATCATTGATAATTTTTATAAGAAGAATCCGCAAGGCAAGGAACTCGCCAACTGGAAGTTCCAACGTTACATACGCGACTATATGAAAACCGTGAAGTCTCTGGACGATAATGTGGGGCGTGTACTGGACTATCTGAAAGAGAAAGGACTGGATGATAATACGCTCGTGGTTTATACCTCCGACCAAGGCTTCTATATGGGCGAGCATGGCTGGTTCGACAAGCGTTTTATGTACGAAGAGTCCATGCGTACCCCGTTGATTATGCGTCTGCCGAAAGACTTCAGCAGCTGGGCCAGATCCTTGGCCATCACGGGGTCAGAGGTCATGACCTCCTGCAGGTGCTTGACGGTGTCGTTGTCCGGGTTCAGCTCCAGAATTCTGGCAGAGGGGAAGCTGAAATCGGGGTTCACCCGCTTCATGTACTTCTCCATCTCAAAGCTCATGCCGGCGTCGGGCACCATGGCCACGGGGTAGGCACCCAGATTCTTGTTCAGCCGGACCTCCTTGACCTGATCGCCCAGGCTGTCCTTCACGAAGGTCAGGAAGCCCTTCTTCTCCTCGGCCTCAGCCTCGGCGGCCTTCTTCTCGTCCTCGGACTGGAGACCCAGGTCATCCGTGGAGACGTTGCAGAAGCTCTTCTCCTGATAGGTCATCAGGGTCTGGGGCACGAACTCATCCACATCCTCCGTAAAGAGCAGGGTGTCGTAGCCCTTGCCGTCCAGCAGAGCCACCTGGGCACGGTCTTCACGATCTTCTCGGCCGACTTATCGACGAGGTTGTGGTCGAAAGACTTCAGTTTGATTCTAATTTTCTGGTTCATATGTTTTTCTTATTCTAATTCCTTACGTTTACCACTTGCCTTCTCGATCACCTCCTTGGCAATGTTCGCCGGAACTTCCTCGAAGTGCGAGAACTCCATCGAAGAGGTGGCACGACCCGACGAGATCGTACGGAGCACGGTCACATAACCGAACATCTCCGACAGGGGCACTTTGGCCTTCACTACGCGGGCATTACCCTTCGACTCCATACCCGTCACCTGACCGCGGCGCTTGTTCAGGTCGCCGATGATGTCGCCCATGTTCTCCTCGGGCGTCACCACCTCGACGGACATGATCGGCTCCTTGATGACCGAACCGGCCTTGGGAGCGGCGTTGCGGTAACCGTTACGGGCGCAGATTTCGAAAGACAACTGGTCGGAATCGACCGGGTGGAACGAACCGTCCTTCAGGGTAACCTTCATCGAGTCCATCGTGTAGCCGGCCAGTGCACCGTTCGCCATCGCTGCGGCAAAACCTTTCTGCACGGCGGGAATGAACTCTTTCGGAATGTTACCGCCCTTGACTTCATCCACGAAGGTAAGACCCATCGTGCCTTCGTCGGCAGGACCGATTTCGAAAATGATGTCGGCGAACTTACCGCGACCGCCCGTCTGCTTCTTGAACACCTCGCGGTGCTGAACGGTCTTGGTCAGCGCCTCCTTGTAGTTCACCTGCGGAGCACCCTGGTTGATCTCCACGCCGAACTCACGGCGCAGACGGTCCACGATGATGTCGAGGTGCAACTCACCCATACCGCTGATCACGGTCTGGCCGCTGTCCTCGTCGGTATGTACGGTAAAGGTAGGATCCTCCTCGGCCAGCTTGCCCAGGGCAATACCCAGCTTATCGAGGTCTTTCTGCGTCTTGGGCTCCACAGCCAAACCGATCACCGGCTCGGGGAAGGTCATCTGCTCCAATACGATGGGTGCATCTTCCGCACAAAGCGTATCGCCCGTGCGAATCTCCTTGAAACCTACGGCTGCGCAGATGTCACCGGCAGCGACCTGCTCCATCGGATTCTGCTTGTTGGCGTGCATCTGATACAGACGGCTGATACGCTCACGCTTGCCGCTGCGGGAATTAAGCACGTAAGAACCTGCATCGAGCTTACCCGAATAAACGCGCACGAAGCACAGACGACCTACGAACGGATCGGTAGCGATCTTGAAGGCCAGACCGCAGAACGGCTCGTCCTCCGACGGCTTGCGAATCTCCTCCTGCTCCGTCTTGGGGTTGATACCGTGAATAGCGGGTACGTCCAGCGGAGAGGGCAGGAACGCCATCACGCAGTCGAGCAACATCTGAACACCCTTGTTGTGGAACGAAGAGCCGCACAACATAGGAACCAGTTTCATCTGAATGGTAGCCGTTCGGATCGCAGCGATCAACTCGTCGGGCTGAATCGAAGCGGGATCGTCGAAGAATTTCTCCATCAGCGCATCGTCCACCGAAGCGACTTCTTCGATGAGCTTGTTGCGCCACTCCTCGGCTTCGGCCTTCATGGAGTCGGGAATCTCGCGGATCTCATAGTTATCACGAACGGTCTTGTCATCGAAATAGTAGTAAGCCTTATTATAAATAAGGTCCACGATACCTTCGAACTTGTCTTCGGCTCCGATCGGGAGAACGATCGGGAGCGCCGTAGCGCCGAAATGCTCCTTGATCTGGGCACAAACGGCCAGGAAGTCGGCACCCGTACGGTCCATCTTATTGACGTAACCGATACGCGGCACGTTGTATTTGTCGGCCTGACGCCAAACGGTCTCCGACTGGGGCTCCACACCGCCTACGGCACAGAACGTGGCGATAGCGCCGTCCAGCACGCGGAGCGAACGCTCCACCTCGACCGTAAAATCGACGTGTCCCGGGGTATCGATCAGGTTGATCTGATACTGGTGGCCCTTGTACTGCCAGAAAGCGGTCGTAGCGGCCGAAGTGATCGTAATACCGCGCTCCTGCTCCTGCACCATCCAGTCCATCGTGGCGCCACCTTCGTGCACCTCGCCGATCTTGTGCGTTTTACCCGTGTAGAAAAGAATTCGTTCCGAGGTGGTCGTTTTACCGGCATCGATGTGAGCCATGATACCGATATTGCGAGTATAAGTTAAATCTCTTGCCATCTGTCGAATCTCCTAATTAAAATCTAAAGTGTGCAAATGCCTTGTTGGCCTCGGCCATGCGGTGCATCTCCTCCTTACGCTTGAAAGCGGCACCCTGCTGGTTGTAGGCATCCACGATTTCGGCAGCGAGTTTCTCAGCCATCGTTTTACCGGCGCGCTTGCGGGAGTAAAGGACAAGGTTTTTCATAGAAATCGAAATCTTGCGCTCCGGTCGAACCTCCATAGGAACCTGGAATGTCGCGCCACCGATACGCTTCGACTTAACTTCGACTTGGGGCGTGATATTCTCGAGAGCCTGTTTCCAGACTTCCAGCGGAGATTTATCAGCATCCTTCATCTTCTTGCCCACCAACTCCAGAGAGTCATAAAAAATGGTATAGGCAATACTCTTCTTACCATCCAGCATAAGGTTGTTCACGAAACGCGTTACTGCGACATCGCTGAACTTCGGATCCGGAAGTAGAATTCGCTTCTTTGGCTTAGCTTTTCTCATTGTTATTGGCTAAATTAATGTTTTGTCGTAGTCCTGATATTACTTCTTGCCTTTAGCGGGAGCCGCTGCACCTGCCTTGGGGCGTTTTGCACCGTACTTGGAACGACGCTGACGGCGTCCGTCCACACCTGCGGAGTCGAGAGCACCGCGCACCAGATGATAACGCACACCCGGAAGGTCCTTCACACGACCGCCGCGAACCAGCACGATGGAGTGTTCCTGCAAGTTGTGGCCTTCTCCGGGGATATAGGCGTTGACCTCCTTGCCATTGGTCAATCTTACACGCGCCACCTTACGCATCGCCGAGTTCGGCTTCTTCGGGGTCGTGGTGTACACACGCGTACAAACGCCCCGGCGCTGCGGACACGCGGCCAGTGCGGGGGACTTGCTCTTGTCCTCCAGACGTACTCGGCCGTTTCTCACTAACTGTTGAATAGTAGGCATTTCTTACTGTTTTTGTCCTTTAATAAATGGTTTGAATTTCAATCTCCATTGTCCAAAATGGACTGCAAAGATACGCAAAAATTCCGAACCGCCATATATAAGTGCAATATTTTTTGCCGTTCCAGCCCGATTTTTCAGCATTTTAGCCCATTTCAGCCCTTTTATCGATTCTTTTTATTTATAGAATTTATAAACATATAACATAATACTTATATACAAATCCGCAACTTACTGACAATAAAACCTATCTGCTCTCCGCGAAATAGTCTTTCGGCCTCCAGCCGACCTCCCGTCTCACCAAAACACAGGCTCCACTACGACACCCGGACAGCTCATCCGGGTCTTTCACCCCAATTCTCCGAAGCAAAGGGCAAGCCTCTCTCAATCAAAAAATTTCGATCCGTCTCCGGCTTCCGCCATCTTTCCGTACAGGAAGGCGGGACCGGACCCGAAACGGAAACCGAGGACATACGAACTCCGCCGTACAACGAACAGGGGTCCCGAAAAGAGGCCGATAAACGAAGAATATAAGGAGTATTTACAAATGATACCGGATCCGGAAAACGGAGAAACAAGTTCAAAGTCAAATCCGGCCCGTCGCTTCCTTTCTCCATTTACAGAAGACAGAATACGGTCCGGACAAGTTTGGCTCGCCCCCCATCTTTCACTATCTTTGCAGAAGATCGAATACGCCTCGGAAAACTGCGAGCAAGCACCCATTTTCTTCCGGCTTTCACTATCTTTGCAGAAGACAGGAGGCTGTTCGGAAATCTTGGAGAATAAATTCTCCCGATTTCGCCGGGCTTTCACTATCTTTGCCCCTGAAACGAAAACAATTCAAACCTATGGAGTACAATTTCAAAGAGATAGAAGCCAAGTGGCAGCGCCGCTGGCAGGAAGAGGAAACCTATCGCGTGGAAGCCGATCCCACACGTCCCAAATTCTACGTGCTCGACATGTTCCCCTACCCTTCGGGTGCGGGTCTGCACGTCGGACACCCGCTGGGCTATATCGCTTCGGACATCTACTCGCGCTACAAACGGCTTTGCGGCTTCAACGTACTTCATCCGATGGGCTACGACGCTTTCGGCCTGCCTGCCGAACAGTACGCCATTCAGACGGGGCAGCACCCCGCCGTAACGACCGAACGGAACATCGCCCGCTACCGGGAACAGCTCGACAAGATCGGCTTCTCGTTCGACTGGCACCGTGAGGTCCGCACCTGCGATCCCTCCTATTACAAATGGACCCAGTGGGCCTTTCTGGAGATGTTCAAACACTACTACGACCGCAGTACGGACAAGGCCGAACCGATCGAAAAACTCGTCGCCCGTTTCGAGGCGCAGGGCACCGAAGGACTCGACGCCGCCTGCACGCAGGAGATGCGTTTCACGGCCGACGAATGGAAATCCAAAACCGAAGAGGAACGCGAACAGATCCTCCAGAACTACCGCCTGGCGTTCCGCGCCGACACGATGGTCAATTGGTGTCCGCAGCTGGGCACGGTACTGGCCAACGACGAGGTGAAGGACGGACTCTCCGAACGCGGCGGCTTTCCCGTCGAACAGAAGCGGATGAAACAGTGGCTGCTCCGCGTAACGGCCTACGCCCAGCGGATGCTCGACGGACTGGAGCGGCTCGAGTGGAGCGACTCGCTGAAGGAGATCCAGCGCAACTGGATCGGCCGTTCGGAAGGCGCCCAGGTCTTCTTCGACATCCAGGGCTCCGACCGAAAACTCGAGATATTCACCACGCGTCCCGACACGATCTTCGGCGTTACCTTCATGGTCATCGCTCCGGAGCACGAATGGGTTCACGACCTTACCACGTCCGAACAACGGGCCGCCGTCGAGGAGTACATCGCCCAGGCGAAGAAACGCTCCGAGCGGGAGCGCATCGCCGAAACCAAGCGCGTAAGCGGTGTAGCGACAGGCTCCTATGCGATCAACCCTTTCACGGGCAAGGCGATTCCGATCTACATTTCGGACTACGTGCTGGCTGGCTACGGCACGGGGGCGATCATGGCTGTTCCTGCCCACGATTCGCGCGACTACGCCTTCGCCCGCCATTTCGGGCTGGAGATCATCCCGGTCGTCGAGGGCGGCGACATCGAGAAAGAGTCCTACGACGCCAAATCGGGCAAACTGATCAACTCGGATCTGCTCGACGGACTCGATGTAAAGGAGGCGATCGGTCGCATCCTGGGCGAAATCGAGCGACGCGGATTGGGCCGCCGGTTAGTGAACTACCGCCTGCGCGATGCCATCTTCTCGCGTCAGCGCTACTGGGGCGAGCCGTTCCCAATCTACTACAAGGAGGGCACGGCCTATCCGCTGCCGGAAGAGCGGCTGCCGCTGGAACTGCCGCCGATCGACAACTTCGGCCCGACCGAACAGGGCGAACCGCCCTTGGCACGGGCCAAGGAGTGGACGACGCCCGAAGGCTATCCCCTCGAAGTATCCACGATGCCCGGATTCGCCGGATCGTCGGCCTACTACCTGCGCTACATGGATCCGCACAACGACCAAGCGCTCGTGGGCCACGCCGCCAACGAATACTGGCGTAACGTCGATCTCTACGTCGGCGGCATCGAACACGCGACAGGACACCTGATGTATTCGCGCTTCTGGAACATGTTCCTCTACGACCTGGGATATGTCTGCGAACCGGAGCCGTTCAAGAAACTCGTCAATCAGGGTATGATCCAGGGCCGTTCGAATTTCGTCTATCGCGTGGTCGGCACCAACAAATTCGTATCGCTCGGGCTGAAAGACCAGTACAAAACCCAGGAGATCCACGTCGATGTGAACATCGTGCGCAACGACATACTCGACCTCGACGCGTTCCGCGCATGGCGTCCCGAATTCAAGGATGCGGAGTTCATCCTCGAAGAGGGCAGGTACGTCTGCGGCTGGGCGATCGAAAAGATGTCGAAGTCGATGTTCAACGTCGTGAACCCCGACTACATCGTCGATAACTACGGCGCCGACACACTGCGCATGTACGAGATGTTCCTCGGCCCGCTCGAACAGTCGAAACCGTGGGACACGAACGGCATCGACGGCGTGCATAAATTCCTGCGCCGTTTCTGGGCCCTCTTCTACAACCGCGAAGGACAACTGATCCTTACGGACGAAAAAGCCACGGATAAAGAGCTGAAGACGCTTCATAAAACGATAAAAAAGGTGCGCGAGGACATCGAAAATTTTTCGTTCAACACCTCGGTCGCCGCTTTCATGATCTGCCTGAACGAGTTGGGCGGCTGCTCGAAGCGCGAGATCCTCGAACCGCTGACCGTGCTGCTCGCCCCCTTCGCACCGCACATCGCCGAGGAGCTGTGGCACACGCTGGGACACACGACCTCGGTCTGCGACGCGCAATACCCCGTCTGCGAGGAGAAATACCTCGTGGAAAGTTCGTTCGAATACCCGGTTTCGGTCAATGGAAAGCTGCGTTTCAAAAAGGAATACGCCCTGACGCTCTCCCCGGCCGACATCCAGGCGGACATCGTACGCACGGACGAAGCGCAGAAGTGGCTCGAAGGCAAGGCCCCGAAAAAGATCATCGTCGTACCGGGCAAAATCATCAACATCGTAATCTAAACGACCGCTCTGCGGAATATGCGATTCGGGGGAGAAGCGAAAACTTCTCCCCCGAATCTTTTAACCGCTCCGCGATCAGGCGATCAGACCGGACAGATGAAATTTACGCTTGCAATAGCGTTCGCACTGCATCGAAATATCATAACCCAACATGATGCCCAGCATGAAATCCTCCTCGGGAGTCAGTTTGTTCAACGGTTTATCGACGAACGTCTGCACAGCGTCCAGGCAGCTACGCTTGCCGAAATAGAGATTGACCTTCTGCTCCGTTACCGGCTGCAACAGATAGTCGATACCCTGACTGCGAAGCCGTTCGATCAGCAGCCCGGCACAGGTCGGGCACAGCGTGCAGAGCACCAGATCCCGAACGCCCTTGCGGAATTCGTAGATATGATGCAGCAGCATCTTCATATTGTCGTATCGGCTGAAATCCCCGGCACTCATGGCATTCCGTTTTAGCCGATGGCGGCGATCCACAACTCCATCCGCATCTGGTTCTCGGCGTCCGACGCGCTGTCGTCCACGGCCCAGCCGATCGCCTCTCCGTCCTGACACAGCCGCGAACCGCACCCCGGATACTCCTCGGCGTCGAATCCCCCGACGAACGTGCAGCCCGTCGAAGCCAGTCCGTCCCGAATTTCGGCCATCGCATCGCAGAAAGTATCGCTGTAAACACCCGCATCGCCGCAGCCGAACAGCGCCACGCGGCGGCCGGAGAGGTCTTCCTTCCCCAACTTGTCGAGAAATCCCGGCCAGTCGTCCTGCAACTCTCCGCTGCCCCAGGTCGATGACCCCAACAGCAGCAGATCGTATTTCTTCACATCTTCGACGGACGCAGCCGCCACATTATGCACATCGGCCTGTGCTACGCCGAGCCGCTCGGCGATCCTGGCAGCTACGGACTCCGTAGTCCCGGTCGTGCTGCCGAAAAAAATTCCTGTCATCTTTTTATTTGGTTTTATGAGTGAACTTCCTGTTGCAAAGGACGCGGATTTTCCGACGGCGGACAACCCCGCGTATTGGGGATTTTCCCGGGGCGCCCTCCCCGGAAAATGCGTCGCCATATATGGGGATAACCGATAATCCGAAGCGGAATTCCGACATTCACCGCGCGGCACGGTCTTGCCGGGAGAGCACGGGCCGGGACAAATCCAAATAAATTTGGCATTGCTCCCCGCTTGCACTATCTTTGCATAAGATAGGGGCATCTCGGAAATCTTTGGGAATAAATTCTCCCGATTTCGCTCGGCTTTCACTATCTTTGTACCCAAATTAAATTATATGGCAGACAATTCCATACTCACCAGACTGGACGGTCTGAAGCTCAAATACGAAGAGATCGGCCAGAAACTCACCGATCCCGAAGTGATCGCCGACGTCAAGCAGTTCATCCAATTCAACAAGGAATACCGGGAGCTGGAACCGATCATCGAAGCCTCCGAACGCTACCGCACGGCCATCGCCAACCTGACCGAAGCCAAAGACATCCTGGCCAACGACAAGGACGAGGAGATGCGCGAAATGGCACGCGGGGAGATCGCGGAACTGGAACCGAAGATCGAAACCCTCGAAGAGGAGATCAAACTCCTGTTGATTCCCAAGGACCCGCAGGATGCCAAAAACGCGATCGTCGAGATCCGCGGCGGCACGGGCGGCGACGAAGCCGCCATCTTCGCCGGCGACCTGATGCGCATGTACACCAAATACATCGAATCCAAAGGCTGGAAGTACGAAATCACCTCCTTCTCGGAAGGCACGGCCGGCGGATACAAGGAGGTCGTGATGAAAGTCACGGGCAACAATGTCTATGGTACGCTCAAATACGAATCGGGCGTACACCGCGTGCAGCGCGTACCCCAGACCGAAACGCAGGGCCGCGTCCACACCTCGGCCGCTTCGGTGGCCGTGCTGCCCGAAGCCGAGGAGTTCGACGTAGAAATCTCGATGAACGACATCCGCAAGGATATCTTCTGCGCTTCGGGTCCCGGCGGACAGTCGGTCAATACGACCTACTCGGCGATCCGCCTGACGCACATCCCGACCGGTATCGTCGTGCAATGCCAGGACCAGAAATCGCAGCTCAAGAACTTCGACAAGGCTTTCGAAGAACTTCGCACCCGCGTCTTCAACCTCGAATATTCGAAATACCTCGACGAAATCGCCTCGAAGCGCAA
>ERZ773148.2802-NODE-2802-length-12723-cov-5.520603_pt1 | contig 12723 bp, 7 predicted proteins | sample MGYA00580846_ERZ773148 | MGnify/ENA primary metagenome ERZ773148 (study PRJEB29015, sample SAMEA2737879) | human gut metagenome | biome: human gut; feature: human-associated habitat; material: faeces | place: China | collected 2012 ...
AGAGCAATTCATTCGTAATGAATAGGTCCCGGGTTCGAGTCCCGGTTTCGGCTCACAAGAGGATGCATCCACACCGGATGCATCCTTTTTTGCTATTTATTCCATTCCTCTCTTCCGACGGTGAGCAGGATGCCTGCCCCGGTACAATCGGCTCCCATGGGAGGATTCTGTTTGAGCAGTTCAAGCTCAATCTGTTCGATGTTGGGGAAATCAGTAAACAGACGGTTGAGAATGCGTCCGCCTACATGTTCGAGGAGGAGGGAGGGGTGTGCCATCTCTTCCTTGACACGGTTGAACACTTCAGCATAGTTGAGTGTTCCTGCCAGCTCGTCGGTTTTCAGGGCTTGGGTAAAGTCCGTTTTGATTTTCAGGTTGACGGTAAAGACCGCACCTACGGCAGTTTCCTGCGGGTCTACACCGTGGCGGGCATAGAAACGGACGTCTTTGAGTAGGATGTACATGTTCATGGGATGTAAAAAGGGAAAAACAGATACGTCCGCGCTTTTGCGGGGCGCGGACGTATGATGGGTTATAATCTGTATATTTTGTTGTCGGTTGGTGGGTTATCCACAGCGTGACGAGCCGCAAGTCTTGCAGATGAGGCATCCTTCCTGATAGACCAGTGTCTCTTGACCGCAGTTCGGACATTTCATGCCTTTGGCTTCCGTACCGTCAATGACGTACTTCTTCAAGGCACGTGCCACACCATTCTTCCACGTATTGATGTTCTCGCTGTCAAGTTGGAGCGATTCTACCAGCTTGATGACCTTTTCAATCGGCATCCGCCAGCGCAACACGCCGGAAATCAACTTGGCATAGTTCCAGTACTCCTTGTTGAAACGCTCAGACAGACCTTCCACGGTCATCTTGTAGCCACGACGGTTCTCGAACTGGAAGTCGTAGCGTTTGTTGCCGTTTTCATCAATGTTCTTGATGATGCGTCCGTGAGTCACTGACTTCGGGAGTACGATACCTTCATCGTCATCCTGCAATCCGGTGAAGATTTCATACGGATGTCCGTCGAGCAGACCGACGAAAGCCACCCATTTGTCCTTGTTGTTTTGGAAACGCACCACGTCGCATTCCAATACTTTCGGACGCACCTCGACGATTTCAGGACGTTTGAAGGGTGCCGGTTCCTCTTTCTTCTTGTCGTTCTTGGCAGAGATAAGCACTCCTGAACGCGAACCGTCCCGATAGACCGTACAACCCTTGCAACCCGAACGCCAGGCCTCTACGTAGAGGCGGTTGACGAGGTCTTCATCCACATTGTTGGGGAGGTTGATGGTCACACTGATGGAGTGGTCCACCCACTTCTGGATGCGTCCCTGCATCTTCACCTTCATCAGCCAGTCTACATCGTTTGAAGTCGCTTTGTAGTAGGGGGACTGGGCAACCAGCGCGTCAATCTCTTCCTGGGTGTATTTCTTGTCCGTGTCGTAACCGTTCGCCTTCATCCAGGTGAGGAAGTGATGGTGGTAGACAATGTATTCTTCAAATGCATCACCCGTTTCGTCCACATAGTCGATGTGTACTTCGGGGTCGTTGGGATTTACCTTCCGACGACGTTTGTAGACCGGCATGAATACGGGTTCGATGCCTGAGGTGGTCTGTGTCATCAGACTGGTAGTTCCCGTGGGGGCAATGGTGAGGCAGGCGATGTTACGGCGTCCGTATTTCACCATGTCTTCATACAGTTCGGGGTCAGCATCCTTCAGGCGGTTGATGAACGGATTGTTCTTCTCACGCTCGCTGTCATAGATGGTGAAGGCACCACGTTCCTTTGCCATGTTGACTGATGAGCGGTATGCCATCAGGGCGATGGTCTTGTGTACCTTTTCAGAGAAAGCCGTAGCTTCTTCAGTGCCATATCGCAACCCCATGGCTGCAAGCATGTCACCTTCAGCAGTGATACCTACGCCGGTGCGTCGTCCCTGTCCGGTCTTCTTGTAGATTTTCTCCCACAGGTGCTCTTCCGAACCTTTTACCTCTTCACTTTCAGGGTCTGATTTGACCTTCTCCATGATGGCATCGATCTTCTCCAGTTCCAGGTCGATGATGTCGTCCATGATGCGTTGGGCATAGCCGACATGTTTTTCGAATGTCTCAAAGTCGAAATAGGCTTCCGGAGTAAACGGATTGATGACGTAAGAGTAAAGATTGATGGCAAGCAGACGGCAGGAGTCGTACGGACACAATGGAATTTCACCGCAAGGATTGGTTGACACGGTGCGGTAGCCGAGGTCGGCATAGCAGTCGGGCACTGATTCGCGGATGATGGTGTCCCAGAAGAGTACACCGGGTTCTGCCGATTTCCAGGCATTGTGTACGATTTTCTTCCACAGTGCCGACGCATCGATTTCCTTTTTGACCTTCGGGTTCTTGGAATCTATGGGGAACTGCTGTACGTAGGGCGTACCGTCAATGGCTGCCTGCATGAACTCGTCGTCGAGCTTTACCGAGACGTTGGCACCTGTCACCTTGCCTTCCGTCATTTTGGCATCGATGAAAGCTTCCGAGTCGGGGTGCTTGATGGAGACACTCAGCATGAGGGCACCGCGGCGTCCGTCCTGTGCGACCTCACGGGTTGAGTTGGAGTAGCGTTCCATGAACGGAACCAGACCGGTGGAGGTCAGTGCCGAGTTTTTCACGGGTGAACCTTTCGGACGGATGTGTGAGAGATCGTGCCCGACACCGCCACGACGTTTCATCAGCTGCACCTGTTCTTCATCGATGCGGATGATGGCGCCATACGAGTCGGCAGAACCATCCATGCCGATGACAAAGCAGTTGGACAGCGAGGCAATCTGGTAATCGTTGCCGATACCGGTCATGGGGCTTCCCTGAGGAACAATGTACTTGAAATGGTCCATCAGGTCGAAGAGCTCCTGTGCGCTCATCGGGTTCGGATACTTGGCTTCGATGCGTGCCACTTCGTTGGCGATACGCCAATGCATGTCGGCTGGTGACTTTTCGTAGATGTTACCAAACGAATCTTTCACTGCGTATTTGTTGACCCAAACGCGTGCAGCCAACTCGTCTCCCTTGAAATAATCCAGGGAGGCATTAAACGCTTCGTCGTACGTATAAGTTTGCTTTTCCACAATGGTAGGTATTATGTATTAGTCCTTGATTTCTGAATTTAGTGTCAGGTCTCGGTTGTAGAAGTTGAGACAGGGCTAACGAATGTGTCGGCAAAGCTATACATGTTTTCTCTATTGGCAAAATTTTCAATAAAGATTTTATGCCTATTTATGAAGTTTTCCAAAACTGAATAAATGACTATTGATTATTAGGGTGTTATGAATTTTGCTTCTATGAAAAGTTTGCCAAAAGGAAAAACTTTGATTGGAGATAGGTAATGAAGTTGTTGAAAAGTTATTGTCGGTTGTTGAAAAAAAGAAGTCTGCTTGACAGCTCTCTTTCATATTATTCCTTAAATTTGTTCCGTAAAAACAATATTACTTTATGGAACACGTAAAACAAAGACGGACTATTCGCAAATATGCCGATAAACCCATTGAACCGGCATTGCTCGATGAGTTGCTGGAGACAGCCGGACGAGCTTCGACCATGGGAAACCTGCAACTCTACAGTGTGGTCGTTACGCGCGACCGCGCCATGAAGGAGAAGCTGGCTCCTGCGCATTTCAACCAGCCGATGGTGACTGATGCACCCGTAGTGTTGACCTTTTGTGCCGATTTCCACCGTACAAGCGTGTGGTGTGAGAACCGGAAGGCGGTACCGGGTTATGATAATTTCCTGTCCTTTCTGAATGCTTCCATCGATACCTTGCTCTATGCACAGACGTTTTGTACGCTTGCCGAAGAGCAGGGCTTGGGCATCTGCTACCTGGGAACGACCATCTATCAGCCCGACGTGCTGATTGACACCTTGAAGCTCCCGAAGCTGGTGATGCCTGTCACGACCGTCACCGTAGGTTATCCTGCCGAACATCCCGAACAGCCCGACCGTCTACCTGCCGGAGCTTTTGTGCATGAGGAGACCTATCATGACTATACGTCCGCAGATATCGACCGTCTGTATGCCTATAAGGAGGCTTTGCCGGAGAACAGACATTTTGTTGAAATCAACCATACGGAAACCCTGGCTCAGATATTCACGGATATCCGTTACACGAAGAAGGACAACGAAGCCATGTCGGAAACCTACCTGGCAGCCATGAAGCGTCAGGGATTCCTGAAGTAAACGGTTCAGGAAGTTGTTTCCTCAAGAGCTGGAAAAGCAAAGACACGAAGTCACAGAGTCAGAGCCTTGACAGGCAATCATTGGTTTCTCTCTGTGATTTCGTGTCTTTGTTGTATGTCGGATGGGTTGTATTTGTCTGCTGGCTGTTGTCTTCCGGGTGTCCTGCTGTCTTCCTAGCAGCGGATCATGTTTTCGATTTCTTCCATCTCGCTCCGGAAGTTCTTGTCGATTTCCAGTTGGTTCTGCACCATCTTGCAGGAATGGAGTACCGTCGAGTGGTTTCGCTTGGCAATAAGCTTTCCAATCCGGACACACGACGTGTCGGTGTATTTCTTGGCCAGATACATGGCTACCTGACGGGCTATCGCCACATTATGCTTGCGGGAACGGGAGTGGAGACTCTCTTTCTCGATGTCGTAGTGTTCGCACACTTTGGAGATGATGGTATCGATGGTGATTTCTTTCTTCTCGACTTTGGCAATCTTCTTCACCACGCTTTCGGCAAGATTGATATCGATGTCCTTGTTGTAGACTGCTGAATAGGCCATCAATGAATTGACCACTCCTTCCAGGTCACGCACACTTTCATTGACATTTTCAGCAATGAAATTGATGACGGGTTCAGGGAATTCCAGTCCGTCGCGGTGAATCTTGTCCTTCAGGATATTCTTGCGCAATTCGGTATTGGGTTTCTCCAGTTCGGCGAGTAGTCCCCATTTGAAGCGGGTGAGTAGGCGGTCTTCCATGCCTTGCAGTGCCACAGGCGGACGGTCGGACGTCAGAATCAACTGTTTGCCGTTCTGATGCAGGTGATTGAAGATATGGAAGAAGGTGTTCTGGGTCTTCGTCATGGCGGCGAACTCCTGAATGTCATCGATGATGAGGACATCGATGGTCTGATAGAAATTGATGAAGTCCGTCACCTTGTTGCGCAACGTGGCGTCCACAAACTGCACTTGGAACAGGTTGGCGGATACATACAATACACGCTTTTGCGGATAGAGCTCCTTGATGCGTGCACCGATGGCATTCACCAAGTGGGTCTTTCCCACACCGGATGCACCATAAATGAACAAGGGGTTAAACGCCGTCTTGGCGGGGCGGAGAGCTACTTCTTCAGCTACCGTACGGGGCAACTTGTTGCTTTCTCCTTCGATAAAGTTGTCGAAGCGGTATTTGGGGTTCAGGCGCGGATCGAGTGCCGGAGCTGTCTGTTGGGGAGTAAACGGAGTACGATTGGCTCCCGTCACAGCCTGGGGCTGCGGGACAGTCGGCTGGTTGGTCGAAGGAATTTTGGTGGTGATGTGGTTGGTCTTGTCGGTCAAGACGCTGTACATCAACCGGGTGCCTTCTCCTATTTCCTTATAGAGAACAGAGCGCAGCAGTCCCAGGTACTTCTCTTCTATGAACTCATAGAAGAACTGGCTGGGGACTTCCACGGTCAGTGTCTTGTTCTCATACTTCAGAGGTATGATAGGTTTGAACCACGTGTTGAATGCAGGCTCAGGCACGTTGTCTCTAATCACTTGTAGACAGCGATTCCATAGCTCTACATGATTGTTTTCCATCATAGGGCTTAATCAAACATTTATTAACTTGTCAAAACTTCTACGCTGCAAAATAGGCAATATAAATCAGAAAAAACAAATCTCCTTTTTCTTGGAATTTAGAAAGTAATGGTAAGAATCTCATTATTAGGTTGTTCTTTCAGGGCTTTCGGAAGGGGATGAAGGCTTCAGACTTGCGTATTTGAAAGCCTCTGTATGTGAGAGTCTTTTAGTTTTTGTACTCCTCCTTAAAGTCCTTGAATAAGGAAGGCGAAGAGGATGTTTTCCTTTTGATACCGAAAGGATTATGTCATCCGCTTCGCCTTCCTTCTTTCTAAATAATAATTTAGACAGATTCTAGATAAAGGCTATTTGGCGTCTTATTTGTCCTTCCGTCCGAAGAGGGAGAAGTGGACGTAACGTTTGGGGTGTGCCTTGAGGTCTTCCAGCAAATCGGCAGCATTACCGGTCGTCCGGGTCAGGTTGTTGTAGAGGGTGCTGTCGTTGAGCAGGAGGCCCAGGTTGTTGTCATTGTCATTGAGCTTGTCGGTCATCCGGGTGATGTCGGCAAGGGTGGCATCGATGCGTTGCAACATGGCATTGTAGTCCGTCTGTGCAAGGTTGTCGCTGATGCTGACGAAATTGTCGCTGATGTGGTTCAGCTTGCCCGTCAGCTGGGGAATATCGTTCTGCATGAGGTGATTGATCTGACGGGTAGTGGTGTTCAGGTTGGCTGTGATTTGCTCGGTGTTGTGCAGGGTTGCAGCCAAGGCAGGGTCAGCCAACAGTTTGTTGAGCGAAACCAGGATGGAGTCCATCTTGGGCAGCATCTGCTGGATGACCGGAATCATTTTCTGTGCTTCGCCCATGAGTCCGTTGTTTCCATGTCCGGGGATGGTGTCGCCCACTTCGACCCGTTCGCGCGGGTTGTTGGCAAGGAGCAGGTTCATTTTCACCGTACCGAGCATTTCAGTCACCAGTTCCGCCTGACTTCCCTTCGGGATGCGCAATCCTTCCTCCACGTCGATTTCGACCGTGACGTGTCCCGGGCGTTCATGGTCATAGTCGATGTTGCGGACGATACCTATATTATATCCGTCGGCATAGACCGGGCTTGACACTGTCAGACCGCCGATGTTATCATAAGCCACATAGTAGTAGTTGGTGGCCTTGAACATGTTGATGCCTCTCAAGAATTTGATGCCGAAAAAGAGTACAGCCACGGCAGCGATGCCGGCACATGCGATTTTGACTTCCTTTGTTACATATTTCATAGTTGTTCTGTCTTACTTATGTTTGTTTTGTTTGAATTCCTTGATAGCTTGTTGTACGTTCATCTTTTCATTGCCCCGGAAGGCTATGATGAAGGCATCCTTGAATTTTGCCAGGATTTGTTTTCGCGTACGGTAGACCTCGTTGTAGTCGGTAGAGGCACCATAGGTGTATTTGTACAGTCCGCCTTCCACATAATATTCGACCTGAGCAAGTCCTTTCAGTCTGCGGTCATTCGTTTTCAGCCGGGTGGAGGAGGTGAGAATCTGAATCTTGAATACAGGTGCATCCGCGGTAGTCTGAGATTGAGACGGAATAGAAGCCGTCGGTTCCGGAGTCTTTTCTGGTTCTGCCCGGGATTCGGATTCTTCGCTGACATCCTCTGTCGGGAGGTTGGTGCTGTCTTCAGCCGGCAGGTCAGCCGGTTCACCGACGCCCGCTGTGCCGGGTTGATGACGTTTGTAGTCAAGGATGGCGTTGTAGATGCTGCGGCTCAGGTCCGACACTCCCTGTGCGGAATTCAGGTAGCGTTCTTCGTCCGGTGTAGAAATGTATCCCAACTCGACCAGGACGCTGGGCATGGAGGTAGCATGCAGGACCAGAAATCCCGCCTGACGCACTCCCCGGTCATTGCGTCGCGCCGTAGTGCGGAACTGACGTTGGATGGATTGTGCCAGCCGGACACTCTGCTTCATGTTCTTGTCCTGTATGAACTCAAACATGATGTAGCTCTCTGCGGAATTGGGGTTGAAGCCCGCATAGCGTTGTTTGTAATCGCTTTCAATGAGGATGACAGAGTTCTCTTTTTGGGCAACGGCCAAGTTCTCCTTCGTGCGGTGCAGTCCCAGGGTGTAGGTCTCCGTTCCCCGTGCGATTTTTCCTTTGGGCAATGAGTTTGTGTGGATGGAGACGAAGAGGTCTGCCTGCGCACGGTTGGCAATGTCGGCGCGTCCGTGCAGCGGAATGAATTTATCGGTCTTGCGTGTGTAGACGACTTCCACGTCGCGACAGTTCTGCTCCAGCAGACGCCCCACGGCAAGTGCCACTTTCAGGTTGATGTTCTTTTCTTTGGAAATCCGCCCTACAGCTCCGGCATCATGTCCGCCATGCCCTGCATCGAGCACTACCGTAAAGTCTTTGGCTGTCAGCGGAGAAGCCAGGAGAAGGCACAGCCCCGTCCAACAGCAGATTCGCTTCCATATGTTCCGTATTCGTTTATGCATAGTGTCCATACGTTGTGCAAATGTAGTGCTTTCGATTTGAAAAACCGATAAAAGGAGATAGTTTTCATTGATTTTAACCGAATGGGTATTTGCCGTCAGGTACAGGAGTCGGATGCCGGTATTCAAAATGCAACCTGTTTCTCGTTTATGGTTGACAGAATCGGCCGAATTGCCTTTTTCTGCTAACTCGTATTTGATGAAATTCCGGCAAACTAGCGTGCGACTGCAAAATAAAGTGAATGAAAGGGCAGTAAAAAGCCTTTGATTTTAGAAAACTATACACTTCGTTTTCGGAATCTTTACATTTTAACGCTCAAACGATATTGTTTCAGGAGTCAAACACTTGTGTTTGGCAAGTCAAACAATATTGTTTCACCTCCCAAACAATATTGTTTCATCCGCGAAAGTCAAATCTTCGGAAGATGAAACGCAAAAACACCGAGTTTCACTCTCCAGAAGGTGAGTGATGTCAACAAATCGGAAGCTTTCATTAATCGTGAAATAGTCGGGTGTTGGGTGTTATTCGGACAGTAAATTCAGCCTTAATCCCTTTATCAAGGATTGTATTCCGCTTGAATCGGTATCCATGTGTATTTTGCGAATCGCTCGAGAAGGGCCTCGGAACCCACCAAACCGTATTTGGGTGCGAGGAAGGGCCTTCTCAGGCGGTTCATTTGACATTTTGTCAAAATGAGAAGATTGCATGACGATATAAAAAAAGGCTTGTATGCGGGTGTCGTGCCCGGCATACAAGCCTTTTCAGTGGGAGAGGGATTATTTCTTAGAATCCAGCCAGTTCAATCAGTTTGTCTACGGCAGCACTCAGTCCGTCGGCATTCTTACCGCCTGCCGTTGCGAAGTGAGCCTGTCCGCCACCGCCACCTTGAATCAGTTTGGCAGCTTCGCGCACCAGTTTGCCGGCATTGATTCCGGTTGCTACGAGGTCCTCGCTCACAGCTACCGTCAGCATGGGCTTGCCGTTGTCGGTGCTTCCGATGGCAACGAAGAGGTTCGTCGGGAACTCACCCTTCAGCTGGAAGGCGATGTTCTTGACAGAGTCGGCAGGTATGGGGAGGACGGCCTTGATGACCTTTACACCATGTATATCCTTGGCATTGTTGATCAGTTTGCCTTTTACCAGTGCCTCTTTCTCTTTCATGAACGCTTCCATCTGTTTCTTCAGCCCGGCATTCTCCTCGATGTATTTGCGGATGGCAGCTTTCAGGTCGGGAGCGTTGTTGAAGAGCTGACGCAACTCGTTCAGCGTGTCCTCGATGGTGTCCATCATTTCTTCCACTTTCGCTCCGGTGATTGCCTCGATACGGCGAACGCCGGCAGCTACGGAACTCTCGGAAAGAATCTTCACCATACCGATTTTTCCGGTGGCAGACACATGTGTTCCGCCACAGAACTCGATGGATGAACCGAACTGTACCACACGGACCTCATCACCGTATTTCTCACCGAAGAGGGCAATGGCACCGAGTTCTTTGGCTTTCTCGATGGGCAGGTTGCGGTATTCGGTCAAGGGGATGTTCTCGCGGATTTTTGCATTTACCAGGTGTTCTACCTCACGCAGCTGCTCAGGAGTTACTTTCTGGAAGTGTGAGAAGTCGAAGCGCAGCCCGTCGGGGGTCACGAGTGAACCCTTTTGTTCCACGTGGGTTCCCAGCACCTGGCGGAGTGCCTCGTCGAGCAAGTGGGTGCATGAGTGGTTGGCAGCGCAGGCGGCACGCTTGTCCGTATCCACGCACGCCATCATCGGGGCATCCAGGTGTTCGGGCAGCCGCTTGGTAAGGTGGATGGGAAGATTGTTCTCCTTCTTCGTGTCAATGATTTCAATCGTTTCGAATTCATTGACCAACACGCCGGTGTCGCCCACCTGACCTCCGCTTTCGGCATAGAACGGAGTCTTGTCGAGCACAATCTGGTAGAGTGTCTGGTTTTTCTGTTTCACCTGACGGTAACGCAGGATGGAAGTTTCGTATTCCGTATAATCATAACCGACGAATTCCGTTTCGCCCTCCTTGAGCACAACCCAGTCGCCAGTCTCTACGGCAGCAGCATTGCGGGCACGTTGTTTCTGTTTCTGCATCTCCACGTCGAACTCTTCCGTGTTGACTGTCAGACCGTTTTCGCGCAGGATGAGTTCGGTCAGGTCGAGCGGGAAGCCGAAGGTGTCGTAGAGCGTGAACGCATCCACACCACTGATTTCCTTTTTACCGGAAGCCTTGGCATCTTCCATGGTCTTGTCCAGCAGACGGATACCGGTCTCCAAGGTGCGGAGGAAGGCTTCTTCCTCTTCCTTGATGACTTTTTCGATGAGTGTCTGCTGTGCCTGGAGTTCGGGATAGGCATCGCCCATGGTCTCAATCAGGATGGGCAGCAGGCGGTACATGAAAGCCTGTTTCTGTCCCAGGAAGGTATATCCGTAGCGGACGGCACGGCGCAGGATGCGTCGGATGACATACCCTGCTTTGGCATTTGACGGAAGCTGGCCGTCGGTGATGGAGAAGGCAATGGTACGGATGTGGTCGGCAATCACGCGCATGGCAACGTCGGTCTGCGGGTCTTTGCCATAGACCGTGCCTGCCATGGAAGCAATCACGCGGATGATGGGTTGGAACACGTCCGTGTCATAGTTGGACGTCTTCCCCTGCAGGGCCATGCAGAGGCGTTCGAAGCCCATGCCGGTATCGATGACGCGGGCAGGGAGGGGTTCGAGGCTTCCGTCAGCCTTGCGGTTGTACTGCATGAAGACGAGGTTCCAGATTTCGATGACCTGCGGATGGTCGTGGTTCACCAGGTCACGTCCGGGAACTTTGGCGCGTTCTTCAGCCGGACGGAGGTCAATATGGATTTCCGAGCAGGGACCACAGGGACCCGTGTCGCCCATTTCCCAGAAGTTATCGTGCTTGTTGCCGTTGAGGATGTGGTCTTTCGGGAGGAACTGTTCCCAGTAGCCGGCAGCTTCATTGTCCCGTTCCAGTCCTTCCTCGGGGCTTCCTTCGAAGACCGTGGCGTAGAGGTTGGCAGGGTCGATTTTCAGCACGTCGACCAGGTATTCCCATGCCCAGCTGATGGCCTCCTTCTTGAAGTAGTCTCCGAACGACCAGTTGCCCAGCATCTCGAACATCGTATGGTGGTAGGTGTCGTGTCCCACTTCTTCCAGGTCGTTGTGCTTGCCGCTCACGCGCAGACACTTCTGGGAGTCAGCCACACGTTTGTTCTTGGCGGGGTGGTTGCCAAGGATTATGTCTTTGAATTGGTTCATTCCGGCATTGGTAAACATCAAGGTCGGGTCATCTTTGATCACCATGGGAGCCGAAGGTACGATGACGTGGCCTTTTGACTCGAAGAAACGTTTAAAAGATTCTCTGATTTCTTTTGCAGTCAGCATATATCTAAAAGTCGTTTGTAGTTAATATTCTCAAAAACAGTTTGCAAAGATAAGGTCTTTTGTTATTTTTGCCTCAACTATTTATGTGAAATATTCATTAAGGTGGACCATTTTGTTCACGTTGTTTGAAGAAAGGCATGCGCAAAGTCTATTATATCTATAACCCCCGAACCCGCACTTACGATAGGATTTATCCCACTGTCAGACAACGTATTCTCAGCATTGCTCGTCAGCTTTTTATCGGTATGGGCCTGGGAGCCGGATGCTTCCTGGCCTTGTTTCTTTTTCTGGGCTCTCCCTCCGAGAAGGAACTCCGTGTGGAGAATGCGCGGATGGAAGCGCACCATTATGACCAGTATCTACAAGATCCAGATCAAGCCCGGCTGCACCGACGAGCAGGCCCTGAAGTTCTCCCGCATCGGCACGGTGATCTACGCCTTCATCTGCCTAATTCCCATCGCCCTGATCCAGCGCAGCACCCTGAGCAACCTGCTGATGTATCTGACCATGCTGACCGGTGTGCCCATGTTCTTCCCCGTGGTGGCCGGTATGTTCTGGAAGAAGGTCACCAAGACCGGCGCTTTCGCCGCCATGCTCAGCGGCTTCGCTATCGGCCTTGTGGCCACCCTGACCCCCGCCATGACCAAGGTGATCCCCTCCGGACTGTGGATCGTCACCGTGGGCAGCATCGTGGGCGTGGCCGTCTCTCTGGCCACTCAGCCCAAGACTGCGGAGAAATAAGATCCCGCGATCTGGTCAGAAGGAAGAAGCGACAACAAGAGGGTCGGCTGTGTGTCATCCGACCGTGAGAAGATCAGGAGGTAACAATGGACAGTTCCCTTATTTTCGACCGTGAAAAGCCCACCTACTGCTTTTATCGCCCCTTCATCATGGGCAACAGCGGTGCCGTAAGCTGCAATAACTACTACGCCACCAAAGCCGGCCTTGAGGTGTTGGCCAAGGGCGGCAACGCCGCGGACGCGGCGGTGGCCGTCTCTCTGGTGCTGGGGCTGATCGTCGCGCTGATTCATATTTTCCGCAACCATTACACCAAAAGCTTTGTGGTTACGCT
>ERZ773148.2818-NODE-2818-length-12669-cov-4.549786_pt1 | contig 12669 bp, 10 predicted proteins | sample MGYA00580846_ERZ773148 | MGnify/ENA primary metagenome ERZ773148 (study PRJEB29015, sample SAMEA2737879) | human gut metagenome | biome: human gut; feature: human-associated habitat; material: faeces | place: China | collected 2012 ...
GATGTCAGGATCCATCTTGTGCCGCGGGAAACGGCACCGGATTCAGGGCAGTTCAGGATTTTTGAGTATTACGAAACAGAGCATTTGCAAACGCTTTTGAAGCTGGATTTCTATAAAGGGCTGGAAGCCGGGCATCTGATTCGGAAGTGCGAACTGTGCGGCAGGCTCTTTCTGCTGCAAAAGGGCTATCATACAAAATACTGCGATTCCCCGAATCCGGATAACCCGCGCTATTCCTGTGCGCAGCTCGGTTATCGGATGCGCGGCGTCAAAGAAACAGCAGCGGACAGTCCACTGACGCAGGCGCTTTCTCGCTGCTATCAGCGCATTGACAAGGACAACGCACGCGGCATTATCACGGCAGAGGAGCAGATGCGCCTGCGCGCAAAGGCAGAAGAACTTTACCACGAAGCACGAACACAGCCCGGTATGCCCTATGAAGCCTTCAACGAATCCCTGGCAACCAGGAATCTTTATCCGCTCTGCGGTGTGCAGCGCAAAAATAAGCCCGTAGGACGTCCACGAAAACAGAAATGAAGACGCTCTGCATGGAGGTACCAACGCATGACGAATGAAGAATTGTACCTACAGTATCTCAGCGGCGACACGGAAGCCTTTGAGCAGCTTTATCTGCAAATGCAGGGCTTCATTGCTTCTGTTGCAAAGGATGCAGCGCAGAACTTTGGCTGCGCAGACAAGGAAATACTGGATGAACTGTGCGCCGAAGGTGCTTTGGAACTTTGTGAGTGTCTTTCCACCGGGGCGTATGACGAGGATCGCGGAAAATTGACCACATATCTGCATCCGTTTCTGCGCGGGAAAATGTACCGCTATTTGGAGGCAAATCTCGGTGCAGCGGCGTTGCCAAAAGACGAAATGCAGCGCGTAAAGCAGGCGCAGCGGCTGCACAAGGAGGAGAAGTTTTCTCCGGATGAAGTTGCACAGACGCTCGGCGTTTCCGCTGAAAAGGCTGCACAGTTGATTGGCTGCAAAACGAAGTCACTTTCTGTCTCTGCGCTTTCAGGAGACGATCCGGACGATGATCCGCTTGCGTGGCTGCTGCTCGACCAGCACGCTCTCACGCCGGAACAGGCTGTTTACCGGCAGGTCTGCACGGAGGAACTGGAGCAGCTTTTCCGTACGCTCAGCGCGAAAGACCGCGCGATCCTCGGTCATACCTACGGCGTATTCGGCTACTCTTGCATCTCCTTGAATTTGTTTTGGAAACCGGATTCGATTTCCTTCACCCGTAGTTTTGCCGGATGCACAAGCGTTATGAGTGCCAATTTGCGGCGCCGTTTCCATCGTTTGTTCCGTTTTTTTAATTTTTATCAGGTCTGCGGCTCCATCACATGCTGCAGCTGCCACACCTGCAGCAGCTGCAGCGGCAGAGTCCCGCCCTGCGGGATCAGACTGACGGGGCGCAGCGGTGCTGTGTCAAAAACATTTACAGACAGACATTTTCCATCTGCAAAAATTTCTGCAGAGCATCGATCCAAAAACACCTGTAGCCGCACCGGCGCGCCCGGCACCAACTGCAGTGTGCCGCAGTCCTGCATTGTCTGTTCACCGGTATCTTTGACATACGCATGCAGCGTCCGGGACACCAGCGTGAGCTCCAGGGCAAAGCAGTTGCCGACCTGCAGCAGCAGCCCGCCGGTCTGCTGCTGCGCCGGAATTTCAAGCAGAATCTCCCACGCCGTCTCTGCCGCATCCGGCAGCGTCCATGGTGCGGTCAGTTCCTTCCGGCCCCACGGAATTGCCTTTTTGCGCAGCGTTTCCAATTGCGGATGCGGCTGGAACCGCGGCAGTTTGTCCGCGCCCTCTGTCACAACGCGCGGCAATGTGAACCAGCCACGCCAGAAGCCCTGCTCCGCCACTCCCCAGCGCCGGAACTGCGGCATCCAGTCCCATCCATTGGCCCAGGCAACCTGCACGCACTGTCCCCGATCATCGACAAACGACTGCGCCGCGTAATAATCCGGCCCCGCGTCCGGGCAGACTGGCTCCACATTCAGAAGCTTCCCCTCTTCGCGTGAAAATGTCCCGACCAGGCACACATTGCGGTACGCCGGGCAATGCATCGGGGAAACGCAGAGCATATGCTTCCTGCCAAGCGGAATCAGATCCGGACACTCCCACATCGTGCCGAAGCGCCCCTCGCTGCGGGCCAGCACGCCCTGATACTGCCACTGGAAAAGATCCTGTGAGGAAAACAGCAGCGCTGCCCCCTCCCCTTCCAGGCTTGCGCCGCAGACAAAATAGAATGTCCCATCTGCCTCGCGCCAGAGCTTTGGATCGCGGAAATTTGCCGGATCAACGCCCACCGGCGCGCAGACGACCGGATTATTTTCATATTTTTGAAACGTGACGCCATCGTCACTCCAAGCCAGACACTGCGCCTGCACGCAGTGTCCATCCTTCTCACACACGCCTGTGTACAGAAGATACAGCCTCTGCCCTACAACAAGCGCGCTGCCGGAGAAGCAGCCGCCCTGTTCATACATGTCATACGGCTCACTTGGCACAAGCGCCGGCGGCAGCTGCGTCCAATGCAGCAGATCCCGGCTCACCGCGTGGCCCCAGCAGGGCTCGCCCCAGGTGAGGCCAAACGGGTTATACTGATAGAAAAAGTGATACGCGTCCTTGTACCAGACCAGGCCGTTCGGATCGTTGATCCAGCCCGGGCCGCCCATAAAATGATACTGTTGGCGCATATACATCGGATGCGGGCGCTGCTGCTCCTGCAGCAGCTGCGCAAGATACGTTCCGTCGTTTCGCATATGGCTCCTCCTTACACAGCTCTCTGGGCGCGGCCTGCAATCTCCAGCTGCATTTCCCGGCTCAGATCGACAAAACGCGCACTGTAGCCGCAGACGCGGATGACAAGCTGCTGATGGCGCTCCGGATGCTCCAGCGCGTCGGCAATTGCGGCGCTGTCCAACACGTCAAAATCCACCGCGCTGCCGCCGCAGGCCAAAAAGCACCGGATCAGACCTGCACAGATCTGCACGTTGTCGTCCGCCAGTGAAACAGGCATACAGAAATACGCCACCGCAGACTGCGGGAACTGCGCATAATCCACTCCGTCCATCGTGTGCAGAATGGCACTGAGCTCTGCGGGTGTCCGCTCTGACGGGTTGAGCCCGCGGGAAAGCGACTGTCCACGCAGACGCCCATCCGGCAGCGCGCCGCAGTGTGCTTTCATCCACTCATACCCATAAAACGACCAGATCGACGCCTCATACCGGCCGCCGCGGCCATTGGGCATCCAGCTGATGCTCTCGGCGATATCCTGCGTGACGCGGCGCACAAACGCGTTCATCTGCGCCGTATCCGCCCCCACCTTGGGAATCTTGTTCTGCAGATAGAGCCGGTCGAGCTCGCAGCCCTCGTAGTTTTTGCGCAGCATGGCGGTCAGCTCTGCAAGCGTGTAGCGTTTTTGCTCATAAACCGCTTCTTTGATCGCGTAGAGCGAATCAATAAAATCTGCAAGACCGACAAGCGCAAAGCCGCTGTTGTTATAGATTGCCCCGCCCTGCGAAACATCCTGCGCCTTTTCGATGCAGCCGGTGATTGTCGAGGAAAAGAACGGGCACGGATTATAAGCTGCCCAGCGCTTTTCAAAGCCGTTATAATGCCAGGCCACAGCGTTGACGATCATAGAGAGGTTCCGCATCACACGGTGATAGAACGTCTCGAAATCCGGCGCAGCCAACACATCGTAGGGAACAATATGCTCCCGATCAAAAAACACCGTTCCATCCGGCTCCAGCATCATCTCAAGATACCGGCAGGGACTGAGATAGCACGTTGCGCGTGAATTGACCTCCGTATCCGCAAGCAGAACCTCCTGGCAGCCGCCATTGAGATACAATCTGGCGTCAGCCTCCTGTTTGCCCATGCGCATCTGCGCGGCAATGATCGTGCGGTCATTGAACACTGAAAGCACATTCCGGCCACTGGCCGCAAGCTGCGCCACAAGCTGATAGTATTCCTCCGGCGCGTCCGGCGCGAAGCGTGCCTGTACTTTGGGGTTAATCAGTCCGCAGTCCAGATAGCACTGCAGCACCCATCTTGTGATATCGTTGAAAACCGGCGTTCCGTTCTCATCGCAGCCGCCGATGCTCATAGCCGTGTTTGTTCCATAGAGTGCCTGCGACAGATCCCACTTGGCATCTGTCATGGCACAGAACCAATAGACGAGCTCCTGCGCCTGCGCCACGGTCAATCTGCCAAGCTGCACATCGCGCGCGTAATACGGCGCAAGCACCCGGTCGACATGCCCCAGAATTGCAAAGCCCATCGACTCCAGCCCGTTGCCAAGCTCTTTTAAAAGCAGCATTGTATTCAGTGCTTCAAAAAACGTCTCTGCCGGCTCGGCCGGGCAGCGCCGTGCGCTGATTGCAATCCTTGCAAGACGAGCCTGGACAACCGGGTCACGCTCCGTGCCGCACAGGCGCTCCGCTTCATCGGCAAAGCGTGCGCACAGGCGCATCACGGCGTCCTCCGCCCGGATCACGCAGCGCAGAAATGTCTGCTTTTCCACGTCCGTCTCCGTCTGCAGGCGTGCCTGCGCCTGCCGCTGCAGTCCGCGCAGACCATAGCGCAACACGTTGCCGACGCCCATCGCGTGGTGCGCGCAGTCCACGTACATCGTCGAGTTCAGCGCATCCTCCTGCACATACGGCGCGATCCAGTTCTGAAACTCCTGCTCCAGCCCGGAGGTGTCGCGGCGCATCAGCCAGCTGCCAAGCCCCGGGATCGGCGGAAAGCACGATCCCGCCAGATTGCGCGGCGCACCGGTGTCTACCTCAAAATAGAACGGGCAGTGCCGGAACAGCTTCACCCGGCATTTTTCGGCTGCCAGCTCATAAATCCACGTTTTTTTCTCCATGGCGCCCGCCTGCGGCTGCAGGCGGCTTTTTTCGTCCAGCTCCTGCTCCAGCGCGCTGACGTCCGTAGGGTAAGCGGCGTAATAGTCGTCCAACTCCTGACGGAATGCGTCATATTCTTTTCCAAATTGCGTTTGTTTCCAGTCGTTCATAGTGCTCCCTCAGAATGTCAGCGCGATCTTGATACCTTCTCTGCCGCGGACGAGCCGTAAGCCCTCCGCGAAGTCCTCCACGGGGATCTTGTGCGTCACGAACTCGCGAAGCGGCAGCCTGCCGCTCGTCACATAGCCGCAGACCTCGTCGTGCACGGCGCTCTCCTGCGCAGCAATGGGCCACTGCACCGTTTGCAGGATGCAGTTGTGCGGCAGCAGTGACCAGTCGATCGCCGCGTCCGCCCGCAGACCGAGACCGTACAGGCCGATCGTGCCCTCCTGCCGGATCAGGCGCATCCCATCCATCAGAAGATTCGGGTTGCCGACCGCATCGATATACAGATCCACACCCTCCGGCATATAGCCGCGCACAGTGTCCGCCAGCGGCTGCTCCCGCGTGTCAAAGGCAAGATCCGCACCCAGCCGCTTTGCCGCCGCGATGCGCGCCGGATGGTGGCCTGCAAGCACGACCTTCCCGGCACCCATGCATTTAGCCAGCGCCGCCATAGCAATGCCGACTGGCCCGCAGCCTGCCACCACAACGTTCTGTCCCGGCTGCAGCCGCAGCCGGTGCAGGGCGCTGGCAACCTCCTTGAGCGTGATGAGCATGGTTGCCTCCACGGGATCTATCCCCGCCGGCACCAGCTGCCGCGTACTCGTCTCAATATCCGCGCCTGCGTGATCGGCCAGACGCGCAGCATAATCATCCGCCACGCCGTACTCAGCAAAACCACCCCAGAAGCTGTGATAGCCAGGCAGACCAGGCAGCGCCGAGCGGAGGATATAGTCCCCCTCTTGGAAGCTGCGCACCTTTTCCCCCACAGCCACAACCTGACCGACAGCCTCATGCCCCAGCACGAACGGATACTGGATAAACGGCATCTGCCCGTTTATGAGCTGCATATCCGTCCCATTGCAGATCCCACAGCCCACATTGCGGCACAGGACCTGATATGCGTCTATCTCCGGCAGCGGCAGATCCTCCCGCAGGCAGATCTTCCCCGCCGCTTCTACTACAAGACCCTTCATTCTATTTCTTATCCTCCTTTTTCTGTGCTCTGCCGGACGTCACCGGCAGACCAAGCATCCGGAGCGTCTGCTCCGCAGTTTCACAGGCAGCCGCATCCGGCACCGGAAACTGCCGCTGTACGCGGTTCAGCTCGGCGCTTTTTTCAGCTCCAAGTGTATGATATGGCAAAATTTCTACCCGCCGCACGCGCGGCAGCTGTGTTAAAAACCTTCCGATGTCCTCAATCTGCTCCGTGTTGACGCCCGGCACAAACGGGATCCGGATCCAGATATCCGCGCGTGCAGCGAGCCGCCGGAGGTTCTCCAGAATCCGCTCGTTCCCCACGCCTGTCCACTGCCGGTGCGTCTGCGGCGAATATGCCTTCACGTCATAAAGAAACAGATCCGTCACCGGCAGCACCTGCTCGAAGGCTTCCCACGGGACATTTCCCGCCGTGTCGACGCACGTATGCAGGCCGCGCGCATGCATCCCGCCCAGAAGCTCCGCCACGGCGTCTGCCTGCAGCAGCGGCTCCCCGCCGGAGCATGTCACGCCGCCGGCTGTCGTGCGGAAGATCTTCTCGTCACGCAGCACCAGCTCTGTCAGCTCCTGGCAGGAGATCCTGCGCCCCGCCACATTAATGGCACCGGTGAGACAGGCCTGTGCGCAGCGGCCGCAGCCCACGCAGCGTGCCGTATCCCGCACCGGACCCTCCGGCCCCATCGTCCGCGCACCGGACGCGCAGCTGTGCACGCAGGTTCCGCACCGGACGCAGCGCTGCGCGCGAAAGATCAGCTCCGGCTGCGGATTTTGTGTCTCCGGGTTGTGGCACCAGGCACAGCGGAGATTGCAGCCCTTCAAAAACACGGTGGTCCGCATGCCGGGTCCATCATGGAACGACATGCGCTGGATATTCGTAATGAGCAGCTCCTGCATGGCGCCGCCTCCGTTTCTTCCCCCCGCCGCAGCAGGGTTTCATATTGAAGTTGCAAAAAAAGTATGTTATAATACTATAACAATCGATAATTCATCGGAGAATTGAGGATGGAATATGGTAAAATTAGATGATGTTGCAAAGCTCGCCGGCGTGTCCAAGGGAACCGCCTCGCGCGTGCTCAACAATCGCGGCTACATCTCCCAGCAGACGCGCGAGCGCATCGAGGCCGCTGTCAAGGAGCTCAACTACTACCCCAACGAGAATGCGCGCAACCTGCTCAAGCGCCGCTCCGGCATGATCGGCGTCGTCGTGCCGACCATCACCTATCCCTATTACTCCGAAATGATTTCCTTCCTTGAGAAATTCCTCAAGGCAAGCGGATACAAGATCCTGCTGTGCAACACATCGTTCAGTTCCGGTGCATCGCAGGACTATATCAAGCTCCTCAACAACAATCGTGTCGACGGAGCCATTATTTTCAACTATAAGCTTACCGAACAGGACTACGCCAGCCTCTCCTTCCCGATCGTCTCTATTGACCGCCATATCCGCGACGAGGCGTCGTATGTCGCCTCCGACCATGTGCAGGGCGGCACACTGGCCGCCGATTGTCTGCTGCGCTGCGGCTGCCGGCACGTGATCCAGATCGGCGGCTCATTCGAGGACGACGCACCCTGGAATATCCGCCATCAGGTTTTCCGCGATATCATGGCAAAGCACCAGGTGGACTGCTTTTCCTATGAGCAGGTCCGTGACTCGCACACCTTCCACGATTACCGGCAGATCGTCCTCGGCCTTCTGCGTGAGCATCCGGAAACGGACGGCATTTTCTGCAACGATCTTTGTGCGGCAGCTGTGCTGAACGCCGCCATGTCCCTGCAGCTGCGCGTACCGGAACAGCTGAAAATCATCGGCTATGACGGGACATTTCTCTCAGAAATCGTGACGCCGTCCATCACAACCGTCTGGCAGAACACAGAAAAAATCGCCAGTTCAGCAGCAGATATCATCGTCAAAATGATCGACGATCCCAGCTTTTCTTCGTACCACCTGACGCTTGGCGTCAGGCTCATTGAGCGCGACAGCACACGCTGCGGCTGAAGGATGCATAGACAGGTTTCAGATACACCCTGAACAAAAAGGGGATGTTGCCAAGGCAGCATCCCCTTTGCGTATGTGTTGGGGTTTACCCCTTGACGGCGCCGACGGTCATACCGTCGACCACATGGCGCTGGAAGATCCCGTAGAATACGAGCTCCGGCAGCAGCACCATGACGCTGTAGGCGGCCAGGCCGCCGTAATCGATATTGTACTGCCCCTGGAATGCCGCAATGCCGCGCGAAATGGTGTAATAGGCCGGCTTTTCAATCATAATGGAGGCGAACGGATATTCGTTCCAGATATACAGCAGGTTGAATATGATCACCGTTGCCAGAACCGGCTTTGCAATCGGCACAAGAATCTTCGTCATCAGCTGCCACAGGCTCACGCCGTCCATCAGCGCCGCCTCGTCAAGCTCCTTGGGTACGGTACGGAGATAGGCAGTAAACAGCAGCGTATTGAAGGAAATGGATGTTGCGATATACGGCAGGATCAGCGACAGCTGCTGGCTAAAACCAAGGAATTTATTGATCTTATAGATCGGAAACAGCAGGATAAACGGGCTGACCGCAAGTCCCAGCTGCAAAAATCCCTGCAGGCCGCTGCGCACACCGTCACTGCGGTAATACAGCCGGGTCAGGCCCACGGCGCTGGAAAACGTAATGACGATCTCCACAGCAAGCGAGCAGACAGCGATAAAAGCCGTATTTTTGTACAGCGTGAACAGATCCAGCGTCTGCAGCGCGGATACATAGTTCCCAAAGTCCAGCGCATTCGGCAGCGAGAGTGGATTGTTCATGATCTCGCTGTTCGGCTTCATAGAGATAAAGACCAGCCAGATGATCGGGATCACAATTGCGATTGTCAGAAGCACCATCAGGACGTAGCACACGCCCAGCTTTTTTCTTACTCTCATGGCAGGCCCTCTCAATCTTTCCCGCGCAGCAGCAGCGTATAGATTCCCATGAGGATCAGCGAAATCAGGAACGTCGCTGTAGCCAGCGCCATGCCGTAGCCGTATTCTCCCCGGGCAAACGTTGTGTTGTACGCGTAGGTCACGAGTGTTTCTGAGTAATGCGTCGGGCCGCCGCCGGTCAACTGCTGCACCGTCTCAAAAATCTTCATCGAGCCGGTGATAATCAGGATGCCGACCGACACAAACGTGTCGCGCAGCGCCGGAATCGTCACATGCAGCAGCCGCTGCCAGAAATTTGTCCCATCGACAGCTGCCGCCTCCATCATCTCGTGCGGAATCGTCTTGAGCCCGGCAAGATAGATAGCCGCAATATAGCCGGCCTGCTGCCAGAAATAGACGAACGCAATACTGTAGGGCGAGAGCGTTTTGCCGCCGATCCACTCGAGCGCCAGCTTGTCAAGGCCGATGGCCCGCAGGACATTGTTGACAAGGCCCGTCACCGGGTCGAGCAGGTATCCCCAGATAACGCCCGCAATGATGCTTGCGATGATGGCCGGCGCAAAGATCAGCGCCTTGCACACGTTCACGCCGCGCATCGGCTGGTTCAGGAGCATCGCCACAAAGAACGCGCCGATGCCAAGCAGAAGGATGGAGATACCGAGGATAATCGCTGTGTTTTTCAGCGCGATCCAGAAATACGGATCATCCAGCAGACGGATGTAGTTTTTCAGTCCGTACAACCGCGGCTTGCTGATCCCGGAGTATTTGGTAAAGCTGTAGTAAAGCGAAACAAGGATCGGCAGGATGATGTAGACCACATACACCAAGCAGGTCGGCAAAAGCAGTAGCAGCTTATTCTTTTTTGTACTGAGTAATTGCATATTCTCTCCTTCCGGCGTATCCGCCTGGCGGCCAGTCTGCGATCATCCCGCCATTGGATCCTGCCTTGTTTTACTGTGCGGCCTCGGCAAAGGCAGTGTCGATGGACGCAACCGCCTGCTCCGTGGTGATGTTGCCGAGCATGAGGCTGTTCATCGCGTCATAGAAGGTTTCGCTGACGGATGCAGTCAGGGATGCGACCGGGTTGCTGGCTGTAGTGCTTGCATAGCCGGTAGCCAGTGCCTCAGAGATTGCGGCAAAGGCCGGGTTGGTGTTTTCCATCTGCAGATCCGCATAGGTGGCAATGGGAATGTTGGAGTTGTCAAACAGGATGGACGAGCCTTCCTGGCCAAAGTAGAACGCGAGGAAACGATAAACAGCAGCCTGCTTGGCCTCGTCCTTTGCAACGTCCGCGCTCACAACGAACGGGCAGTTTGCGAACTGGTTGCTGGTTTTCTGCGAATAATCGGAATCCGTATAGGTCGGGCCCCACCAGAAGCCGACGTTCTCGCCGAGTGCTTCGCCGATTTCACCGGCATCCCACTGGCCGGAGGTGAAGATAGCCGCCTGGCCGGTCGTGAACAGGTTCTTGGCCTCGAAGTAGTCGATGGTTGCCATGTTCTGCGGATATGCGCCGGCGGCGCCAAGCTCTGCAAGCTTGTCAAACAGCTTGGAGAATACCGCGCTGCTCTGCGAGCCATCGGCGATTGCCGCAATGTTTTCCGCATAGCCATAGCGGTTCAGGCTGCCAAGATAACCCCAGACACTGTAGTTGGTCATAGCGCCCTGTGCGAAGGTCGTTACGCCGTTGTCGTGCAGCGTCTTGACCATGTCCAGAAGCTCCTCGTATGTCGTCTCATTTGTCAGCTCGGGCAGACCGTTGTCTGCAAAGATAGCCTTATTGTAATAGAAGCCGGTCACAAGCGAGGTGTAAGCCAGACCGTAGATCTCGCCGTTTTCGCCAGCATAGCAGTTCTTGATGGCATCGGGGATTGCGCTGTCAATGTCGGGGTTCTGGCTGAGGAAATCGTTGAGCGGCAGCAGATAGCCGTTCTCGCCATACTCCAGCACGTCGCCCTCCTGGCACCAGAAGATATCCGGCAGTTCCCCGGACTGCGCCCAGAGCTTGAGCTGCTTGTTGTGCTCCTCGGTCAGGTGCTCAACGAGCTCAATCTTCACATCGGGGTTCTCCTGCTGGAAAGCCTGAATCGCCTGATAGACGGCAGGCTCCTGCTCCTGCGTGTTGGACACGTGCATGGCAAGCGTGATGGTGGTCACATCACCATTGGTGTCCGTGGGCTGCTCCGCTTCAGTGTCTGCCGGCTGCTCTGCCGCTGTGTCTGTGGTGGTGGCTGCGTCGGCGGCCGTGTCCGTCGTGGTTGTCTCTGTCTTGGCTGTGCAGGCTGCCAGTGCCAGCAGCATGGTCAGCGCAAGGATGACTGCAATAATCTTTTTCATGGGTTCCTCCTTGATCTTCATGTGATTGATTGTGTGTTTTCCGATATGACAATCGATTATCATATCCGTTGTTATATAGTGTAGTAATTGCGGTCTGTTTTGTCAAGAATGCAAGCGCCAAAAAAATTTTTTTGTCGGTTTCGATAATTTGCAGTCATTCACATTGTGTATTTTGCTGATTAAATTTGATTTTTTCCTGTTTATCTGTAGGTCAATCGGTTTTCTATATGGATATAAATAGACCGCTTCGGATCTGCCGAAGCTGCACGGCCTATAACCATCATATCGGTCCTGGGATTGCCGCTCCGTCAGGCCGCCTGCACAGCGGAGAATCTGCGGTACTGCTCCTGATTTCTGCGGAAAAAGCCGCGGATGGCCAGCAGCACAAACGCTGCAGCAGCGAGATAATAGACAGGCAGTGCAACGCTCCACGCGCGTTCCGGAATCAGCTGCCTGATGGCTGCCGCATCCAGCAGAATGTAAATCAGAAGCTGCTCACTGCCCACAACGAATGGGCGGAGAATGGCGGCGCGGATGGCCATCCGAGCAACACCCAGCGCCAGTTTCGGCGCATCCTTTGCACTGCATACCTCACCTCCAATCGTCACAAAACCGCAGAAATAGATTGAGCCATGGCAGAACATCGAAATATAGATACCCCTGATACCCGTCCGCGTGCAGCCAGCCCGAGAAGCCTTTCAGGAAAGCCTCCGCATGCTCCGCTTTTCGGGTGGGCTGGTACTCATACAGCACAATGGCCTGTTTTGCGCAGCCGCTGGTGCGGTACAGCCACATGTAGGACTTGCTGGTGGAGGAACGTCCCGGCTCTTTCAGCACCTGCAAGGTCGTCTCATCCGCGTGCAGCACCGGCTCCTTGCAAAGCCGTTTATGCAGCGCATCGTAGACCGGCCGCAGCCATTTCTCCGAAGCCTTCAGCAGCCAGTTGGCCATAGTCTGCCGGGACAGCTTCAAGCCCTGACGGTTGAATTCCTGTTCCAGCCGGTACAGCGGCGAGTACATGACAAACTTTTGCGCTGCCAGATACGCCACTGCCTCCGCAGAGGCAAAGCTGCCTGGCAGCAGCGCAGGCTCTTTCGCTGCCTTTACAATGTTGGCCTCGCCGGTCCCCTGCTCACAGTTCTTGCAGGCGTAGGTGTAGTATACGTCCTCGCGGATCCAGAACTCCGCCGGCTTCATCTGCAGCGTCCGGCGAACCTCTTTGCCAATCTCAACCAATTCGCTGCCGCAGGCAGAGCAGATCCGCTCATTCTCAGGAAGACGGTGCTCCACCACCTTGGTACGAGCCCCCTCCGGAACGACGT
>ERZ773148.2824-NODE-2824-length-12642-cov-2.972194_pt1 | contig 12642 bp, 7 predicted proteins | sample MGYA00580846_ERZ773148 | MGnify/ENA primary metagenome ERZ773148 (study PRJEB29015, sample SAMEA2737879) | human gut metagenome | biome: human gut; feature: human-associated habitat; material: faeces | place: China | collected 2012 ...
GATTCTTGAGCAACTCAACTCCGATGTTCAGCTTATCAATCAGTTAGGCTATTACATCGTCAGCGGCGGCGGCAAACGCATTCGCCCGATGATTGCTGTGCTCGCCGCACGCGCGGTGGGCTATCAGGGGAGCGCGCATGTCACCATTGCCGCGCTGATTGAATTTATTCATACCGCCACCCTGCTGCATGACGACGTCGTCGATGAGTCTGATATGCGTCGCGGCAAAGCCACGGCCAATGCGGCGTTTGGCAATGCCGCCAGCGTGCTGGTCGGCGATTTTATCTATACCCGCGCCTTTCAGATGATGACCCAGCTGGGCTCGCTGAAGATCCTTGAGGTCATGTCGGAAGCAGTGAACGTCATTGCCGAAGGCGAAGTGCTGCAGCTGATGAACGTCAATGACCCGGATATCACCGAAGAGAACTACATGCGCGTTATCTACAGCAAGACAGCGCGCCTGTTTGAAGCTGCCTCGCAGTGTGCGGGACTGCTGGCCGACTGCACTGCGGAAGAAGAGCGCGCGTTGCAGGATTATGGCCGCTATCTCGGCACCGCTTTCCAGCTAATCGACGATTTACTCGATTATAGCTCTGACGGCGAGCGGCTCGGTAAAAACGTCGGTGACGACCTGAACGAAGGTAAACCCACGCTACCGCTGCTGCACGCCATGCACCATGGCACACCCGATCAATCAGCGATGATCCGCGGTGCGATCGAGCAAGGCAACGGCCGCCATCTACTGGATGCTGTGCTGGAAACGATGGCGACCTGCGGTTCGCTGGAATGGACGCAGAAGCGTGCCGAAGAAGAAGCTGACAAAGCCATTGCCGCGCTGCAGATCCTCCCGGACACGCCCTGGCGCGAAGCCTTGATTGGGCTGGCGCATATTGCAGTCCAGCGCGATCATTAATCCCCCCTCCTTTCCCGCGCGACGCGCGGGAAAGTTCCAGTAAAATGCCATTTCTCTCCCTAAACTTCCGAATATCTTGATAGATTCTGAATATTCCGGCGCTTTAACAGAACTTGTTAGAACCCTACATAGTACGCGGGTATAGTGTCTCTATCGCCCATGTGGGACGATCTGGACCTTTAACACCAGGAGAATTTATGGCCCGGATACAAAGTAAATGCGATTGATACTATTGCAGCAGGTGACACGTTCTGTGGGGCATTGGCTGTAATTTGTGCCCAAAGGGAAATAGACCGGGATGCATTGAGTTTTGCGAATGCCGCGGCAGCTATCGCTGTTACACGTTCCGGTGCCCAACCGTCTATTCCTACTCTCGATGAAGTAAAACACTTCATGTTAGAAAAAGAATTAGCCTTATCATTCAACTTTTAAATTTAATGGATTATGAAAACTAATCGACATTCTACTCTCTTAAAGAAAGCTGTCCACCTGATAACTTATAACTCAAGTCATAAGCTTATCTGCCTGCTGGGCTTCCTACTTTTATGTTCAATGAATACATATGCTCAGAATTATGTATCCGGAACAGTAAAAGATAATAATGGAGAACCTCTACTGGGAGTTTCCATAAAAGTAAAAGATGGGAATATAGTATCCGGAACTGTCACTGACTTTAACGGACACTACCAAGTGAAAGCGGATCCAAGTTCAACTATCGAATTCAGTTACATCGGATTTAAAACAGTCCAGTTTACAGTAGGTGATAGAAAAATGATAAACGTAACACTGGGAGTTGACGACAATTTATTGGATGAAGTGATCGTTGTAGGTTATGGTACCCAAAAGAAGATTAATTTAACCGGTTCTGTCGGAGTCATTGACTCGAAAGCCTTCGAAGCAATCCCTGTATCCAATGCAGTCCAGGCATTACAAGGACAGGTTCCCGGTTTGAATATTTATAGCAATCAGGGAGGAGGTCTCAATCAGAAACAATCGATCAATGTACGTGGAGTCGGAACTATCGGAGAAGGTTCTACAGGAAGCGCCCTAGTCTTGATAGATGGTATGGAAGGAGATATTTATTCCATTAATCCGCAGGATATAGAATCTATTTCAGTTCTGAAGGATGCGGCAGCTTCTTCTATTTATGGTTCCAGAGCACCATTCGGAGTAATCTTAGTAACGACCAAGAAGGGAAAGGCCGGTAAAGCGCAAGTTAACTACAACAACAGCTTCCGTGTAAGTAGCCCTATCAATATGCCTTCTTCATTAGACTCTTACACGTTCTCCTTATACTATAATGATGCAGCCGCCAATTCCGGATGGGGACCTTACAATTGGGTCTCGGAAGAAAGGATAAACCGCATCAAAGATTATATGGCCGGCAAAATTACCGATTCTACCATCCCCGTACCCAATAATCCTTCGTTATGGGCAGACGGATATTCACAAGGAAATGATAATATTGATTATTATGACTATTTTTTCAAAGACAATGTCTTTGCACACGAGCACAATATCAGCGTTACTGGCGGGACAGACAAAATACAATACTATTTATCAGCGAACTATTTAGGTCAGGATGGAGAGCTCAGAATTGGGGATGAATACTCAAACAGATATACTGCATCTGCGAAAATCAACGCACAATTATCAAAAATAGTATCAGTCGGATTCAATACCCGCTTTATCAGAAGTGACTATGTACAGCCAACACATCTTAATGAAAGTTTTTTTGCCGAAATCGGACGCCAATGTTGGCCTACCAAACCGCTTTATGACCCGAATGGTATACTATATGACGACCATGTGCTCCAAATGCAAAACGGAGGTGAAAAACAAGAACGAAACACTTGGCTCTACCAACAACTGAATATAACGGTAGAACCTATCAAAGGGTGGCGACTGATTGGAGATTTAAGCTATCGATACAACACACAATATTCACACTGGGATTACTTAACTGTTCATCAGACAGGTGTTGACGGAAAGACTAAGGGCAATACATGGAATAACGATTCCCAAGTACATGAAGGCACTTATGCCAGCGATTATTTTAATGTAAATCTCTATACAGATTATGCAAAGACCTTTGCAAAATCACATAATATGAAAGTTCTTTTCGGGTTTCAAGCCGAACAAAATAATTATAAAGATATAGCTGCTGAGAAGCTAGGAGTCATTTATCCGGGAAAACCGACTATCAACACTTCTACCGGAATGGATTCAAATAACCAAAAAGTTGCTCCGAATGTAGCAGGTGGACACAACAGATGGGCTACCGCCGGATTCTTCGGCAGATTGAATTATGATTACCTGGAAAAATATCTTCTGGAAGTAAATCTACGCTATGACGGTTCCTCACGATTTCGTAGTGACAGTCGTTGGGGATTTTTCCCTTCCGCATCAGTAGGCTGGAACATAGCCAGAGAAAAATTCTTCCTGCCTGTCAGCAAAGTTGTCAACACATTTAAGGTCAGAGCCTCTTATGGTAGTTTGGGTAACCAAAGTACATCTTCTTTATATCCGACTTATTCTACAATCGGTACAGGAACAGGATCATGGATCATTGACGGAACATTAGCCAATATTGCCTGGGCACCTTCACTCGTCAGCTATAATCTCTCCTGGGAGAAAATCCGTACATGGAATGCCGGAGTTGACTTTGGTCTGTTTAACAATCGGCTAACCGGCTCTTTTGATTATTACATTCGTAAAACTGACGATATGGTCGGCCCTTCGGAGAAATTGCCTGTAGTCCTTGGAACAGCCGTTCCCAGTTCCAATAATACAAATCTTAAAACATTCGGATGGGAACTGGAACTAATGTGGAAAGACCGGTTAAATAATGGATTGAATTATAGTGCCCGCTTTACACTTGCCGACAGTCGTACCAAGATTACTCGTTATTCAAATCCTTCCGGACTGATAGATGGATTTTATGCCGGAAAATACGTGGGTGAAATATGGGGATATGAAACGATAGGCATTGCACAGTCTGACCAAGAAATGGCTGAACACATCGGAAGATTAATCAACGGTGGACAAAATAATCTCGGACAAGACTGGAAAGCCGGAGACATTATGTATAAAGATCTGAATGAAGACGGAAAAATTGATGCCGGAAGCCGCACCTTACAAGATCACGGTGATTTAAAAAGAATAGGCAACTCCACGCCCCGATATAATGTAGGACTGGAATTAGCCGCCGATTGGAAAAGATTCGATATCAGAATGTTCTGGCAAGGGACATTGAAAAGAGATTATTTTCAGGGTAGTTACTACTTCTGGGGGGCAAACGGTAGACAAGGGCCCTGGTTTTCCACAGCACTAAAAGGACACGATGATTATTTCCGAAATGACGAAACCAGTCCATTGGGAACGAATCTGAATTCCTACTATCCAAGACCCTTATTCAACACCGATAAAAACCAGCAATCACAAACTAAATATTTACAAGATGCATCTTATCTACGTCTGAAGAATCTGCAGATAGGATATAGCTTGCCACACAACATCGTACAAAAAATGGGAATGCAGAACCTAAGGATATTCGCATCCGGTGAAAACTTGTTCACCATTACGAGCCTTATTGATTTCTTCGATCCCGAATCAATCGAAGGCGGTAGTTGGGGACACGGAAACGTTTACCCACTATCCCGAACATTCTCTTTTGGATTAAATGTCACATTCTAAAAACAGGATATTATGAAAAGACTTACGATATCAACCTTATTGAGCGGAGTGCTCTTTTTGACAAGTTGCAATGATTTCCTAAACCAAGAACCTCTTGATCAACTTTCTCCAAATGAATATCTGACAACAGAAAGTAATATTGCAGCTTTTGCTACTGACCAATATCAAGTGCTACCTACTCATGGCACCTATGGATATGGAACTTTTGAAATTGACAATAACACAGATAATATGGCCGGTATGCAACCTAACGTAATGTATGCACCCGGATACTGGAAAGTTGGACAAGAAGGAGGCTCATGGTATTTCGCTGATATTTACCGATGCAATTATTTCTTTGAAAATGTGCTTCCATCGTATGAAGACAATGTCATTGTCGGAAACACGACCAATATCAAACACTATATCGGAGAAATGTATTTCTTCAGAGCTTTCATGTATTTTGAAAGATTAAAATCATTAGGCGACTTTCCTATTATTACTAAAACTTATCCTAATGAACGTGAAGCTCTGATAGAAATCAGCAAACGAGCCCCCCGAAATGAAGTAGCCAGATTTATCTTATCTGATCTGGACAAAGCTATAGAAATGATGCAAAACATAGCTCCTTCCGGAGGCAAGAACCGGCTAAGCAAAGACTGCGCTATCCTTCTCAAGTCAAGGGTCGCACTTTACGAAGGCTCATGGCTGAAGAATTTTAAAGGAACAGCTTTTGTACCCAATGGACCGGGATGGCCGGGAGCAAATAAAGATTATAATGCTAATTACTCATTTAAATCCGGAAGCATTGATAAAGAATCTGAGTTCTTTTTTGATGAAGCTATTAAAGCGGCACAAATCATAGCAGAAAAATATAATATATTAACTGTCAATACAGGAGTATTTCCACAAACTTCTTCGGAACCTGAAAATCCTTATTTCAGTATGTTCTGCGATATTGATATGGAGAAATACAATGAAATACTTTTATGGAGACGTTACAACACAGGATTAGGAGTGGCAAATGAAGTTTGTCAATACGGATGTGTCGGCAACAATGGAGTAGGTACTACTAAAAGCATGATTGACGCCTTTATTCTTAAAAACGGAGAACCTATTTATGCTTCCCCGATGTGGGCAGATGAAAATTCATCTTATTGGGGAGATAATAATATCATTCACATCACTAAAAACAGGGATTCCCGTGCAGACATCTTCATCAAAAAGCCGGGACAGAAAAATCTGCATACTCCGGCAGGAGATCATGGGGTAGTAGAAGAATGGGGACCCAATATAACCGCCTCTTCTGTCACAGAGAAATACAATACAGGCTATGCCTTACGCAAAGGATTGAACCCTGACGGGAAATACACAAATAACACTCAAAGTATTGTCGGTTCTATCATATTCCGTACAGCCGAAGCCTATCTCAACTATATAGAAGCTTATTATGAATTGCATGGTTCACTCGACTCCTATGCAGAAAAGTACTGGAAAGCGATTCGTCGCAGAGCCGGCATTGATGAGGACTATACCAAAACAATCAGGCTTACAGATATGTCAAAAGAAGCAGAAACTGATTGGGGGGCATATTCCAGCGGAGAAATTATTGATGCCACACGTTATAATATTCGCCGTGAAAGAAGATGTGAGTTGATGGCGGAAGGTTTACGTAACATGGACTTACATAGATGGCGTTCAATGGACCAAATGATTACCAAACCCTACCATATCCTAGGAATGAATTTATGGCAGGAAATGTATGGCTGGGACTGGTATAAAGATTCTAACGGCAACTCCATTCTTAAAGAAGGAGAAAATGTTTCACCACGCAGCTTCAGTACTTATCTTGCTCCTTATCACATCACAGCCAATAACATTGTTTACAACGGCTATAAATGGAATATGGCACACTATCTCGATCCGATAGCAGCAGAACATTTTCTGGTTACTTCATCCGGAGGTGATTTGAATTCTTCTCCCATCTATCAGAATCCGGGCTGGCCTATGACAGGAGGAGGAACCCCGCAATAATCCAATAATCTACTAATTTAACAAAGACCAATTATGTATAAAAGAATGATAATACTAACTTACGCACTGGTTTTCTTTTCATTATTCGCAACAGCTTGTTCTGACAATAATAATGAAACATACGTCGAACCAATACTTTCTCAAATAGAAGTAAGTAAACTAGTGACTGAGAACAACAAAACATATGTTTCTGTTGACGGTAAACCTTTTCCGTTTCTTGGTGCACAAATACGCCTTGATGCCCTTCTCAATTGTGACAAGATGACTATTAATGAAGTGGAAAACTACTTCAAGAAAGCTCAGGAACTGGGACTAAATTGTGTGCAAATTCCAATTTCATGGAATATGGTAGAGCCTAAAGAAAACAAGTACGATTATAGTATCCTAAACTCAATCTTGCAGTTCGTCAACAAGTATAATTTGAAAATGGAATTACTTTGGTTCAGTACGAATATGGTAGGAGATTCATTCTCCTACCTGATACCTCAATATGTACTTCAAGAATATAACAAAAGGTTCAGCCGGAATGATGAAGGAAATTTTTGGAACTATTATGGTTACCAATACACCATGATTCTTGATGATGAATGGGTACTGGAGAGAGAAACCAAAGCCATCACCGCCTTATTTAACCACATCCGATACTGGGATTCTCAAAATGGAGACAAGCATCCCGTTATATCAGCGCAGATCCATAATGAACCTGATGCATTAATGCGCTGGAGAATCGACCAAAAAGATTTAAAATATCGGGATGGGACTCCTCTAAGCAAAGAGAAGGCCTGGACAATGATCACAAATGCATTAAACACTGTAGGAAAAGCTGTAAAAAACAGTTCTTACAAAGTAGTAACTCGTGTCAATCTAATTTACGGTGATGGTATTAATCCATTTCCAGAGGCAACTAATGCTCGCCCCAAAGATGTATTCGATCTTCAAGGCATTGATTTCATTGGCGTTGATGCTTATAAAGATAATATTAAACATCTCAAAAATGAAGTCATGGCATACGCATCAATTGCTGGAAATTATGCGCTGGTTGCCGAGAACAAAGGTAGTTATACAAACAGTCCGAGTCTTATCTTGACATCTTTCGCATTAGGAGGAGGCTATAATATTTACGATTTGGCTACCAGCAACTTCTTTATCAACAACACCACCGAACCGGACCAAATTGACCACGGAATTTATACATGGGATTTACAAGAAAAAGATTTTACACCTCCTACTCGTAGTCTCATAAAAGGCTTGGCGGCAGCTTATATAGATGTTGCCAAAGTAAAACCGGAGAACTTTGCAGCATTTAATATTAACGATAATCAGCCAAAAGACAAATTAGAACAACTAATATGTACTACTGGAGCACAAATCACATTCCAGACAAATAATGCTTCTTTAGGTTTCGTATTAGACATGCACAATTATTTACTGATTTATAGTTTGAATGACTCTCAATTCAAACTAGAGAATGGTAAATTTGGAGAAACCATTTCCGGAAGATATGATGTAAATGGCACATTTACCAAAGAAGGAACTGCAACTTTAGAGAATCAGACTCTCCATGCCAAAGGAGGCATACTTTATAAAGTAACTTATTCCTCGCAACAATCATTAACCAGCAATACAATTGAGAATATTGGTAATAACTTATAAAAACCCAAGATATGTTCAAATATATAGCAATCATTCTAATAACCGTCTCTTTATTCTGCTCCTGTGCACAACAGAAAGAGACTACTTCTGCAATTCCTGTCATACTCGACACGGATGTTGGAAATGACATCGATGATGTTTTAGCTATGCAAATGCTGCTTAATTATGAGAAAAAAGAAAAAATTGATTTGCTAGGTATCACTATAAGCAAGTGTAATCCTTATTCACTGGAATATATTGACGCTTATTGTCGTTTCAACGACAAATACGACATACCCTTAGGCTATGCTTATAATGGGATGAATACAGACGACGGACATTATCTCCGCCAAACACTGGATACTATTATTGACAATAATAAAATATTACATCCAAAAAGAAGCCTAAAAGATCATATTCCGGAAGGATATAAACTGTTGCGTAAATTGCTGGCAGAGCAAGGAGATCATTCTGTGGTATTTATAGCCTTAGGTCCGGAAACAAATCTAGCCCGTTTGCTTATCTCGGAAGCAGATGAATACAGCGAGCTGGATGGAAAAGCCTTGGTAGCACAAAAGGTAAAATTACTATCTGTCATGGGAGGACTCTATGATAATGAATTCAACTTCCCTGAATGGAACATTGTTAATGATCTGAATGCAGCCCAAATTACTTTCAAAGAATGGCCTACTCCGATTATTGCCAGCGGATGGGAACTAGGAAACAAGATTCGATATCCTCATCAAAGTATATTAAATGATTTTGCCGACAGTTATAAACATCCTCTGTGCGTATCATATAAAATATTTCAGGAAATGCCATATGACAGAGAAACATGGGATTTGACATCCGTGCTACAAGCCATAGAACCGGGAAATAATTATTTCAATTTATCCGAGAAGGGAACAATCACCATAGACAGTATCGGACAAAGTATTTTTTCTCCTTCTGAAAGCGGTAAACACCAATATCTCACTATTCAAGGGGAAGAAAATATTCGGGCAACCCGCAACGCACTTATAAGACAAGTGACAGGAAAAGAGAATTGAAATCTTAAAAAAAGATCATTATGTATATAGTCAATAGTTACACCTTAGCTATTATCTTCTGCTTTATCACAATGATATGCTGGGGATCGTGGGGAAATACCCAAAAACTGGCCAGTAAGAATTGGCGTTATGAACTTTATTATTGGGACTACACTATCGGCATCTTGTTGTTCGCCTTACTTCTGGTATTCACACTAGGAAGTTTCGGAGATTCGGGAAGAGGTTTTCTGGAGGACATCCAACAAGTGGAAACGGCATATATTGCCAGTGCACTTATCGGAGGAGTTATCTTCAATGCTTCCAATATTCTCCTTTCTGCCTCTGTATCCATTGCCGGAATGGCGGTAGCTTTCCCATTGGGAGTAGGACTGGCATTAGTATTAGGAGTATTCATTAATTATTTCAGTTCTCCCAAAGGAGATCCGTTCTGGCTATTCACAGGAGTCGTGCTGATTGTTATCGCCATCATTTGTAGCGGTATTGCAGCCGGTAAAAATCAAAAGGCAGGAACCAATAATAGCAAAAAGGGAATTATTCTTGCTGCTATTGCCGGTATACTGATGTCATTCTTTTACCGGTTTGTCGCCGCTGCCATGGATTTGAACAACTTTGAATCACCGACAACCGGAATGGCAACTCCTTATACTGCATTCTTCATCTTTGCCATCGGAATCTTCCTAAGCAACTTCCTCTTCAATACACTTGTGATGAAACGTCCGTTCGTCGGTTTACCTGTTACTTACAAGGAATATTTTACCGGAAAAGCGAGCACACATATGGTAGGGATTCTCGGAGGATGCATTTGGGGATTAGGTACAGCATTAAGCTACATTGCCGCAGGAAAAGCGGGAGCAGCCATTTCCTATGCACTTGGACAAGGAGCACCGATGATTGCTGCTCTTTGGGGTGTTTTCATCTGGAAAGAATTTATCGGTAGCTCCAAAGCCACAAACAGACTTTTGGGAGTTATGTTTATATTATTCATTTGGGGACTGACATTCATTGTTATCTCAGGAGGAAACTAAAATGAAAGAAGAGAAAAAGGAATTATAGGTATTATCAATATAAAAAGAATCACCCCAAAAGTTTAATATCTAACTTTTGGGGTGAAATTCAATTCCATGATTCAAGTTATCATATACATTATTCAGACCGTTATATCCAGCAAAGTTTCTTCCTTTGCATTCAACACCCTGACTCTGAGTTCTTCTTTCCTCTTCTCAAGAATCATCACGGTAGCACCCTCCATCTTATATCCTCCACCTATAACAACCGGAAAATGATTCCCCAATTCACCTTTCGGGTGATAAGCATACTTATGAGTATGAGCATTCAGACAGATATCAAAAGGAGCTTTTACCAGCAGTTTAGTCCATAGTTCAGCACAAAGATTCTTCCCATCATTGCCATAAAGGGGGATATGATGCAGAAGGATGCGTTTCTTCGCTTTCTTAAATTCTTTGGCAGCCAATTCTTTCTTCAGAAAACCGACCTGCTCGTTACGTAACTGGGTGAAATCATTCAAATCATAATAGACCCAATGATCGTCTGTTTTGTCTTCTCCACAGTCCAGCATGACAATACGGGTATCTCCCCAGTTGAAAGAACCATAAGTCCTGTCACCTACATAGTCGAAATGGTCACGCAAACTGATAGAATAAGCGTTCCGGATTTCGTGATTTCCTCGCATAAAAAAAGTTGGGATACAATCTCCGTGCACTCCTTCGGTCAATTCACTAATAAAGGCAGTTGCCTGATCATGACTTGCCGGGTCATCTACACAGTCACCGTTGAAAACGACAAAATCATAATTGATATTCTGAATCTGTTTACACAAAGCCCTGAAGGTATGGGTATGCTGATGCAGGTCATTGAACACAACAGCAGTAAAAGAATCCGTACCGGTTACAGGCAGAGTAAATTCACTGAAAGCGGAACGGGCAGTATTTCCGAAAACTTTCTTATATGCCTGATAAAGCAACATTTCTTGTGAACAGACACGATAATAGTACTTTTGACCGGGCTGTAAATCATTCAGCCGTATTTTATGTAACTTGTTATTGCAAACTACCTGTCCGTCAAAATAGTACGCGCACGCTTTAATTGAGTCGTATCCGTCCCGTATTCTACCCAACAATAAGCAGGAACAGTGGTTTCCCACATCACGGTCATTCCATTTCCAACCGGATTCTGCAAATAGGGTTTAGTACGGAATATCTTATCCGCCTTTTCGGCAGTGCGCAGTTCCACAACAATAGGACGATGATCGGACGCTACAGGTTCATTCACCACTTCCGAAGAGACGAGGGCAAATCCTTTATCATTCTGCTTAAAAGCCACCACGTAATCAATAGTCTCCTTTGGGGCGGGAGCAGGAAAAGTGTGTTGTTTGGGATCAGAGAGTATGCGAAAATCTTTCTGTAACTCTTTGATAAAATCCGATTCCGGTTCGGCATTCATATCTCCCGCCAAAAAAAGAGGCTTCTTATAAGATATAGCAAAAGCCTTCAAAATATCCAACGATTTCATCCGATCCTCTTCAGTGAGTGACAAGTGAGTGCAACAATAAATATAATCTTCAAACTCTGCCAGAATCAATGTCCGTGCTTCTTCTCTACCTGGCAGAGCCATCGTCTGCAAATGGATCGGAGCTTTCTTTGATAATAGGCCAATTCCATATTTACCACCGTCAAAATCAATAGCCGGAGCAAAACAGGCATGCATCTGCGTCCGTTCTGCTATCTCGCCTAATACATATTTCTGATTGCTTCGATTAGTTACGCTATCTACTTCCTGCACAGCTACTACATCAGGAGAAGCATTATTTATCACATTTGCAATACGCTGGAAATTACAGACACCATCCATACCGGTTGCATTTCTGATATTATAAGTCATCAACTTCAATGTATGCTGCGCCTGCACCGGAACAATGAATAAAATGGCGGAAATCAGTAAAAATATCTTTTTCATGTTTTTCATTGGGGGTTAAATATTTGTATGACAAAGGTAAGAAAAAAATAAAAGCCACAAGAGACTTTATCAGAATCTCTGTGGCCATTATTTATACAAGAGGGGGGATGTATAAATAATCTATTTTATCAAATGACACCGCGTACCCGGTCATCAAAGGCAGAAAGGGCAGCTTTAGCACCTTCACCCATAGAAATAATGATCTGCTTATAAGGCACAGTCGATACATCTCCTGCTGCATAGATACCAGTGACATTGGTGCGACAATGGGCATCAATCACGACTTCACCCGGCCGGTTTGTCTCTACCACATCACGGAAAACAGCACTATTGGCAGAGAGGCCAATCTGTACAAATACACCATCA
>ERZ773148.2826-NODE-2826-length-12638-cov-5.121036_pt1 | contig 12638 bp, 10 predicted proteins | sample MGYA00580846_ERZ773148 | MGnify/ENA primary metagenome ERZ773148 (study PRJEB29015, sample SAMEA2737879) | human gut metagenome | biome: human gut; feature: human-associated habitat; material: faeces | place: China | collected 2012 ...
TGCAAAGGATCATTTTATAGAGAAATCCTTTAGAGGACCTAAAGATTTCTATAATCCAAAAACATTAAGACAAGCCTTAAAATTAAAAACCTTCGATAGTGCTTATCACAGCATATCTAAATATGTAAAAAATGATAAGCTAAGAAAATTATTAAGCTTCCAAACCTTATATATTGGAATTTCGCCTTATAATGGTCCTTCTATCTACACAATTATACCTATGATAGAAATGATATATGGAGTATGGTTTATTAAAGGTGGAATGTACACTATGGCTAAGTCTATGGAGAAATTATTTATTGAGTTAGGTGGAAAGATAAATTTAAACTCCTCAATAGATGAAATAGTCATAGAAGATGGAAAAGCAGTTGGAATAAAGCTAAATTCAAAAGAAATCAAAGCAGATTCTATAGTTTGTAATGCTGATTTCCCATATGCTATGAAAAACTTAATTAAAGAAGAAAAATATAAAGGTAAGTATACAGATAAGAAGATAGATAAAATGAAATATTCTTGTTCATGCTTTTTAATGTACTTAGGCTTAAAAGAAAAGCTAGAGGATTTTGAAGTTCATAATATCTTCTTTGCTAAGGATTTTGATAAAAATATTAGTGATATTTTTGTGCCTCGGTTCGAAAGAAGCAAAAACTGCATAGGAAAGATAAAAGAAAGCGCCCGAAACCGAACGTGGTTCCGGGCGCTTTGCCGTACAGCTCTTATTTATTTCTGTTTCCTGTATACTTCTCATCACAGTATTTGCAACGGTAAACCTCTTTTTCCGGGTCAGCCAGGATAAAGACATGTTTTAATCCCTGCTCAATAGAGGTGATACAGCGCGGGTTTTTACATTTAATCACATCAACCACCTGTTTCGGCAGATGAAGTTCTTTTTTCTCCGTAATCTCGCCGTCTTTAATGACATTGACAGTGATATTGTGATCGATAAAGCCTAAGATGTCAAGATCCATCTTATCAACCGAACACTCAACTTTCAGAATGTCCTTTTTTCCCATTTTTTCACTTTTGGCATTTTTAATAATGGCTACGGTACAGTCCAGCTTGTCCAGTCCCAGATCATGGTAAATGGTCATAGCCTTTCCTGCTTTAATATGGTCGAGCACGAAGCCCTCTTCAATACGTCCTACGTTCAGCATAGCGAAAGATGCTCCTTTCTTAATCGACTTTGATGTTCAGCAGCGTCAGAATCAGGGCCATACGTGCATAAACACCGTACTGAACCTGTTTAAAGTAAGCAGCGCGCGGGTCATTATCCACGTCAACGGAGATCTCATTGACACGCGGCAGCGGATGCAGAACCAGCATTTCCGGAGAAGCAAGATCCATTTTGGACTGATCCAGAATATAGAAATCCTTCATGCGGATGTAATCATCCTCGTTGAAGAAACGTTCTTTCTGGACACGGGTCATATAAAGAACATCCAGCTTCGGGAGAACATCTTCCATTTTAATAACTTCCTCAAATGGAACATTGTTCGCCCGCAGCACATCATCACGGATGTAATCCGGGAGACGAAGCTCCTCCGGGGAGATTAATACAATTTTAATGCCGGTATAACGAACCAGCGCTTCAATCAGGGAATGAACCGTTCTGCCGAATTTAAGATCACCGCAGAAGCCGATGGTAAGATTGTTCAGGCGACCCTTTAAAGAACGGATGGTGAGAAGATCGGTAAGAGTCTGCGTCGGATGCTGATGTCCGCCATCACCTGCGTTGATCACAGGAATACGGGAGTACATCGATGCAACGAGCGGAGCGCCTTCTTTCGGATGACGCATGGCACAAATATTTGCAAAGCAGGATACCACGCGGATGGTGTCGGCTACGCTTTCACCTTTGGAAGCGGAAGAAGAATTGGCAGAAGAAAAACCAAGAACAGTACCGCCAAGATTCATCATGGCAGCCTCAAAGCTGAGACGGGTGCGTGTGCTTGGTTCATAAAATAAAGTAGCAAGTCTTTTGCCATCGCAGGCATGTGCATATTTCTCCGGGTTCTTTTCAATATCGTTCGCCAGATCCATTAACTGATCCAGTTCTTCGACCGAGAAATCAAGGGGACTCATTAAGTGTCGCATATATTACCTCCTATGAAGATCCTTATTTTTGTTACCGTTCACAGGTTCCCTGCGAACGGTAACATTCGCAGCCCTCATTTAAAGTTTTGCTTCGCAAAAGGAGGGCTGCTCACGCCTGAATCACTTTCTTACGCAGCGAAACAGCAGGTGTTTCCCTGCTGAGTGAACAGTAACTTATTTTTTCTGTGTTCCACCTTAACACAAAAACAGGATAAATGCAAGATAAAAAATGGCAGGAAAAAGGTCGAAAAGCAGAGTAATATGAAATGTGAAAAAATAAAGTGAAATAGCAGTCAAAAAGGAAAAAGATTGTACAAAAGCCGAATTTCGGAAGATCTTTTCTTGTAAATTAAACGGAGATGGAGTAAAATATTGATATCTGCAACAAATGCAGAGTATCAGGAGGACCAGATATGCTAGACTTAGGAAAAATCCGCGACGAGATCGATGCCACCGATGACGAGATCGTCCGCCTGTTCCAGCACCGGATGGCGCTGACGGCGGAGGTTGCGCAGTACAAGATAGAGACAGGAAAAGCCGTTTTTGATGCGGAACGTGAGCGCCAGAAGCTGGAAAAGCTGACAGGCGAGGGAACAAATGCATTCAATATAAAAGGCATCCAGGAGCTGTTCCAGCAGATCATGTCGATCAGCCGGAAGCGTCAGTATCAGCTGCTGACAGAAAACGGCGGCGAGGAGATGACCGATTACACGCAGGTTGACCACCTCCCGACACACGGCAAAAGAGTTGTTTTCCAGGGTGTGGAGGGCGCCTACAGTTTCGGTGCGATGAAAGAATTTTTCGATGATACGATTACAAGCTTTCACGTAGATACCTGGAAAGAGGCGATGGAGGCGATTACGAGGGGCGAAGCCGATTATGCCGTGCTTCCGATCGAGAACTCCACAGCAGGCATTGTATCCGATATTTATGATCTTCTGGTGGAATATCCGCACTACATCGTCGGTGAGCAGGAATTGCCGGTGGAGCATGTGCTGATGGCACTGCCGGGAGCAAAGGCTGAGGAGATCCGCACCGTGATTTCCCATCCGCAGGCGCTGGCGCAGTGCCGCCGTTTCCTGGATTCCAATGAAAACTGGAAGACGGAAGAGCGTCTCAATACAGCCGCCGCTGCAAAAGAAGTATCCGAGAGCGGTGATCTTACGATGGCAGCCGTCGGAAGTCCGTACGCTGCAGAGCATTTCGGACTGCAGATCTTAAAAGAAGGTATTTTTGATGCCCAGGGAAATACGACACGCTTTGTTATCATTTCTGGGCAGAAACGCTTTGTAAAAGATGCACAGAAAATCAGCGTATGCATGGAACTGCCGCATCAGAGCGGTTCTCTTTACAACGCACTGGCACATTTTATTTACAACGATCTGAACATGACCAAAATCGAGTCCCGCCCGATTCCGCAGCGGAAATGGGAGTACCGTTTCTTCGTGGATTTCGAGGGGAACTTAAGCGATCCGGCAGTCAAAAACGCACTGCGCGGATTGCAGGCAGAATCCGCGAAATTCCGGATTTTCGGAAATTATTAATCCAGAAGAGAGGGCCGTACCAAGCGGCCTTTTCGCATAAATAAAATGAAAAATGACAGGAAGGAAGAGACAAAAGATGATTAGAATAGAAGAATGTATCCTCTACCGCGATTTCGCAGAGGGGGAGGTACTGCGCGATATGACGATACTGGTGGAGACCTACAAAAAACTGGTCAATGCTCAGATTTCCCTGAAGGACCGCCGGTTCCGTGAGAATATGAGCGCATATGAGCCGCAGTTTTATGAGGCACTGAACCGCCTTGTCGAGATGGCAAACCGCTACGGCTTCTCCGGAAATCTCTGGCACGATTATCTGACATATCTTCTGGTCAACAAAGAAAATGCATTTTCTACCTCCTGCGAGATTGTCGGAAAAGTCGAGGGAAGCATCAACCAGATGGCAAAACATGATTTTGTCCGTTTCAAAGAGCTGTTCGATTTCGATATCTGTGTTTTTGATGAGATTTTTGAGTCCGGCGATGCCTCTGTCATCAGTTCCTATGAGAACACGGACAGCCCGAATAAACTATTCAACAAAGAAGTCCGGGATCGTATCTGTGAGCTGGCCATCCGTCTGGCAAAGGCTGCATCCGCAGATGAATTTATGGCTGATATGGTTCAGTTTTACAAAGATTTCGGAGTGGGAAAACTGGGACTTCACAAGGCATTTCGTATTGCGCATACAGGAGAGAACGTTGAGATTATCCCGATTACCAACATTCCGGATGTGCGCCTTTCTGATCTTGTCGGCTACGAAATTCCAAAGCAGAAGCTGATCGACAACACGAAAGCGTTTGTCGAGGGCAAGAAAGCAAACAACTGTCTGCTTTTTGGCGATGCCGGAACCGGAAAATCCTCCAGCATTAAGGGTATCCTGAATGAATATTACGATCAGGGACTGCGAATGATCGAGGTTTACAAGCATCAGTTTCAGGATCTAAATGAGCTGATTGCACAGATCAAAAACAGAAATTATAAATTCATTATTTACATGGATGACCTTTCCTTTGAAGAGTTTGAGATTGAGTACAAATACCTGAAAGCTGTCATTGAGGGAGGCCTGGAAAAACGTCCGGACAATATTCTTATTTATGCAACCTCCAATCGTCGCCATCTGATTAAAGAGGATTACAGTGATAAAGAAGGAACAAGACAGGATATGCATACTTCCGACACCGTACAGGAGAAACTATCCTTGGTATACCGTTTCGGCGTCAGCATCTATTTTGGTGCACCGGATAAGAAAGAATTCCAGAAGATTGTTTCCACACTGGCCGAACGATACGGCGTGACGCTGCGTGAGGAAGAGCTTTTGGCAGAAGCGAACAAATGGGAACTGTCCCACGGCGGTCTGTCCGGCCGTACCGCACAGCAGTTTATCGATTATCTGCTCGGAAAACAGTAAAAAGAAAAAGGTCAAAAAGTCCGCTTGGTATTGGGAGCGGGCTTTTTGGGATATCCTTTGAAAAAGAAGGAGGAAAAGCATATATGCAGTATTCCACATTTGCTGCCATTGATATCGGCAGCTACGACGTCATTCTGGAGATTTTCGAGATCTCCAAAAAACAGGGAATCCGAAGCGTGGATAAGATCTGTCATCGGATGGAGCTTGGAAAAGATACGTACACGTTGGGAAAAATTCGCCCTGAAATGGAAGAAGAGCTGTGCCGTGTACTCGCAGATTTTGTGCGGATTATGGAAGGCTATCGCGTGGACGATTACCGTGCAACGGCATCCAGTGCGATCAGTGAGGCGTCGAACAGTCTCTATGTCCTTGGAAAAATTCATCAGCTGACCGGTTTTTCTGTCACTGTTCTCTCCAACTCGGAGCAGCGTTTTCTTAGCTATAAAGCGCTCGCGGCGATGGAGGACAATTTTAACAAGATCATTGAAAAGGGAACTGCGATTCTCGATCTTGACGGTGGCAGTTTTCAGATTTCCCTGTTCGACAAGGATGCACTTGTCACAACACAGAACATCCGCATGGGAAGTCTTCGCATCCGCGAGCGTCTTGCCGGAATTCAGAGTGAGACGGAACATTACGAAGAGATGGTCGAAGAGCTGATTTGGAATGAAGTATCGAGCTTTAAAAAGATGTATCTGAAAGACCGTAAAATCGAAAACATTATGCTGATCGGCGATGTTTTCACCGACAGTGTTTATCAGAATATCGAAGAAAAAACGACAAAAATCATTTCCCGTGAAAACTTTAATACCTGGTATGAGAAAATTATCCGTCAGTCACCGATGGAGCTTGCTGTAAAACTTGGTATTCCGCTGGAAAACGCTTCACTGATGTACCCGTCTGCTGTGATTTATAAATGTCTGATTGATATGATGGGTGCGGAGCATATCTGGATTCCGGGCGTGCATATGACACGTGGTATTGCATACGAGTATGCGGAGCAGATGAAACTGCTGAAAGGCGGTCATAATTTCGAAAATGATATTCTGATGGCGGCAAAAAATATCGGAAAACGGTACGCGGTGAATCGCCCGCACGTCCAGAACCTGGAGATGACGGCCCTTGCCATGTTTGATGCGACGAAAAAGATGCACGGCATGAAAGAACGCGAGCGGCTGCTGCTTCGGATGGCGGTGATGCTGCACGATGTCGGAAAATACATCAGCCTTAATAATGTAGCGGATTCTTCCTATAATATTATCATGTCAAACGAAATCATCGGACTGTCCCATATTGAACGGGAGATGGTCGCACTGATTGCAAAATACAATACGGCAGTGCTTCCATCCTACGATGAGCTGGTGATGGAATCGTCGCTTAGTGCAGAACAGTATCTGACCGTATCGGAGCTGACAGCAATCGTCCGTCTGGCGAATGCACTAGATCGGAGTCACCTGCAGAAAATCCAGTCGATCCGCGCTGCCTTAAAGGAGAGAGAACTGCATCTGTCTCTGACGGTTGACCGTGATTTCACACTGGAGCAGGGACTGTGCCAGGATAAATTAGATTTTTTCAATGAGGTATTCAGCATACAGCCGATTATTAAGATGAAACGGCAGATGTAAGGAGGCGAACAAGATGGATATAACACCATATAAGAAACCGGAATATTTTCGAAACCGGGAATTGAGCTGGATCAGCTTCGACGAGCGTGTTTTAAACGAGGCGCGGGATAAGAGTATTCCGCTGTTTGAACGTCTGAAATTTATCAGCATTACCTCCTCCAACCTGGATGAGTTTTATATGGTTCGTGTGGCTTCACTAAAAGACCAGGTGCATGCAAACTATACGAAAAAGGATCTGTCCGGCATGGATGCGAAGGAGCAGCTTACCGAAATCAGCAAACGGACGCATGAGCTGGTGCAGCTGCAGTACAATACGTACAATCGCTCGGCGGTTCCGTCTCTGGAGCACGTTGGCCTTACGATTATCAGTGAGCACGAGAAGCTGACGAAGGAGCAGGCGGAGTATGTGGATTCCTATTTTGAGGAAAACATTTACCCGGTTCTGACCCCGATGGCCATGGATTCGGCCCGCCCGTTCCCGTTGATCCGGAACAAAACATTGAATATCGGTGCACTGGTGCAGAAGAAAGAGGATTCGCTTCTGAGCCGTGCGGAGGATAAGAAAGAGAAGAAAGGCAAGGAGAAGGAAAAAGAGAAAGAACTGGAATTTGCGACGGTTCAGGTTCCTTCGGTACTGCCGCGTTTTATTCTGCTTCCGCAGGATGAAAAGACGGGACAGCGGTATGTGATTCTTCTGGAGGAGATCATCGAGCGGAACATTGGAAAGCTGTTCTTAAGCTACGATGTGGTCTGCGCGCATCCGTACCGTGTTATGCGAAATGCAGATCTTTCGATCGATGAGGATGAGGCTTCCGACCTGTTAAAAGAGATCCAGAAGCAGCTTAAAAAACGTCAGTGGGGAGAAGTGATCCGTCTGGAAGTGGAAGATAAGATGGATAAGCGGCTCCTGAAGATGCTGGAAAAAGAGTTTGACATCGATGAAGACGATCTGTTCCGGATTCCGGGACCGCTCGATCTGACGTTTTTAATGAAAATGTATGGGCTCGACGGCTTTGATGAGTATAAAATTCCAAAATACATTCCAGCAGCAGTTCCGGCGCTGATGAATGAGGATGACATTTTTACAAACATCCGAAAAGGAGACATCTTACTGCATCATCCTTATATGACGTTTGATCCGGTCGTGCAATTTGTACAGCAGGCAGCAAAGGATCCGGATGTACTGGCGATCAAACAGACACTGTACCGTGTGAGCGGCAATTCTCCGATTATTGCAGCACTGGCTCAGGCGGCGGAAAATGGCAAACAGGTTTCCGTACTGGTGGAATTAAAGGCACGGTTCGACGAAGAAAACAATATTGTCTGGGCGAAGATGCTGGAAAAGGCGGGATGCCATGTGATTTATGGTCTTCTGGGACTGAAAACACACAGTAAGATTACACTGGTGGTTCGGCGCGAGGAGACAGGCATTCGCAGATATGTACATCTTGGCACGGGAAACTATAACGATTCTACGGCAAAGCTGTATACGGACTGTGGCCTGTTGACATGCAATGCAAAGATCGGTGAGGATGCAACAGCAGTATTTAACATGCTTTCGGGCTATTCGGAGCCGGATCACTGGAACAAACTGGTGGTTGCGCCACTCTGGATGAAAGACAGATTCCTGCATCTGATTGCTATGGAGGAGGAACACGCGAAGAAGGGACAGAAAGCGCATATTATTGCGAAGATGAACTCGTTATGCGACCGCGATATTATTGCGGCGCTTTACAGTGCTTCGGCAGCCGGAGTAAAGATTGACCTGATTATCCGGGGAATCTGTTGTCTGAAGGTTGGAATCCCGGGTGTCAGCGAGAATATTACCGTTCGCTCGATTGTCGGCAATTTCCTGGAACATGCGCGGATTTTCTACTTCTACAGTGGTGGAAATGAAGAGGTGTTTATGGGAAGCGCGGACTGGATGCCGCGAAATCTGGAAAAACGGGTGGAGATTGTGTTCCCGGTTGAGGATGAGCAGATCAAGAAAGAAGTAATGCATATTCTTGATATCCAGATGAAGGATAATGTGAAAGCCAGTATTTTACAGGCAGACGGAACGTATACAAAGCCGGATAAGCGCGGAAAGATGCTGGTGAATTCACAGGAGTATTTCTGTAGGGAGGCAACGGAAAGAGCGGAAAAACCGAAAGAACAGGAAAACAGCAGGGTGTTTGTGCCGGCGGAACCGGTGGAATAGGTTTGGACGGACGCCCCGTAACGCACACAAGGGTGATGCGCGGTTTCGGGAGCTAGTAATTCTAAGGCTCTGTCATTTTGCTAAAACCATGCGCCAAAAATCAAAACTCGCTGTCGCTCAGACAGTTGATTTTTGGCGCATAACGCAAAATGCCAGAACCTAAGAATTACACGCTCCCTGCAAATGCGCATCACCCTTGTGTGCGTTACGGGGCTGTGTGAAGGACGGACACGGATGTGGGAGCGGGAGCGCCCACTGCGTTGACATGAAAGAAGAATATGGTATGTTGTGATGAGAAAGAGCTGCAGCTTTGAGAGTTGCGGCGTTTTTTTGTGTCAAAAATAATCTGTTGGATATTGGGAAAAGGAATGGCTATTCAGAATTTGTTTTGAAAATTGGTTTTGCGGGTGATTTTCGGGGATTTTACAAAGAGTGATCTGGAAGAGTGGCTGGAAAAGAAGGGGATGGAGATAAGGGAAAATGTGGACATTTTTTGTAAAGTAGCCGGTTATTTTATTAACGGGTATTTTACAAAGCGGTGGTAGTGGGCTTTACGGAAGGAAAGGTATAATGAATCTCGACAAGACGAGGAGGAAGAAAAACGAATGTCAAATATTGTGTTGAAGAATGTCTGTAAATCTTATGATAAGGAACATTATGCGGTTCAGGATTTTTCGCTTGAAATACCGGATCGGGAGTTTGTGATTTTTGTTGGACCTTCCGGCTGCGGAAAATCGACGACGCTTCGGATGATTGCCGGTCTTGAGGAGATTACGAGCGGGGAGCTTTGGATTGATGGACAGCTTTGTAATTATGTAGAAGCAAAGGATCGCGATCTTTCGATGGTATTTCAGAACTACGCGCTTTATCCGAATATGACGGTATATGAAAACATGGCGTTTTCTCTGAAAATCCGGAAACAGCCCAAGGATGAAGTTGATAAAAAGGTACATGAGGCAGCTAAAATGCTTGGAATTGAGCATTTACTTGACCGGAGACCGGCAGCCCTTTCCGGCGGTCAGAAACAAAGAGTTGCGATTGGAAGCGCAATTATGAGACGGCCGAAAGCATTTTTAATGGATGAGCCGCTTTCGAATCTGGATGCGAAGCTGCGGGCACAGATGCGGGTGGAGCTGGCAAAATTACATAAGGAACTGAAAACGACGGTGATTTATGTTACACATGACCAGACGGAGGCGATGACGCTTGGTACAAAAATTATTGTTATGAAAGACGGTGTTGTGCAGCAGGCGGATACACCGGGGCAGATTTACCGCCATCCGGCAAACAAATTTGTGGCCGGTTTTATCGGAGCTCCGAGTATGAATTTTATGGAAACGATGGTGACGGAAAGAAACGGAGCGGTTTATCTGGAGGCAGACGGAGGAGTTACCCTTCGTGCAAAAGGAGAGAACGAAATGGTGCTTCGTCGCGCTTATCTCGGAAAAATGGTGATCTTAGGTCTGAGACCGGAGGATTTACAGGACGAAACAACCGCTTCCGCACATCGGATCTGTTACGAAGAGAATCAGTTGAAGGCATTTGTTGACCTGCGGGAGATGATCGGTGCAGAAGCGTATCTGCATATGAATACCGGAAAAAATCTGATTACAGCAAGAGTGCCTTCCGAGGTGCCGGTTACTGTAAAGGAAAGCATTACATTGTATGCAGATATGGAGAAAGCACAGATCTTTGATCCGTTTACAGAAGAAAATATTTTATCTCTGCCGGTTGAAAAAGAAGAACGTGCAACAGCATAAGAAGGAGCAAGAAGTGAAAAAAGTAATCGAAAAGTGTAAAAAAGCAGAAGTTTATATGTATCTAATCCCGAGTATGGTGATCTTTAGCATCTTTCTGTTTTATCCGTTTTTTAAAACCATTTATCTGAGCCTGTATAAGACAAACAAGCTTGGAGAAGCGAAATTGTATGTGGGACTGGACAACTATAAAAGCTTATTATCGAATCCATCCTTTTACAACGGTCTCTGGGTTACACTGGAATTTGTGGCGATTGTTGTAGTCGGAAGTATGGCGCTTGGCCTTCTGGGAGCAGTTCTTTGCAGCAAGGCTTTCCCGGGAATCCGGGTATTCAGTACTTCCTATGCACTCCCAATGGCAGTAGCATCGAGCTCAGGCGCCATGATTTTCAAGATTATTTTAAATCCCACGATCGGTATCGTAAACAAATTGCTGCATGTGAGCATTAACTGGGTCAGTGATCCGAAATATGCGCTGATCTGTGTGGCTGTCCTTACGGCATGGCTGAACAGTGGCATCAATTTCCTGTATTTTTCGGCGGGACTTGGAAACATTGATGATTCGATTTATGAGCGTGCTTCTGTAGATGGAGCGAATGCAGTACAGAAATTTTTTAAGCTGACACTGCCGGGGCTTTCTCCGATCATGTTCTACACACTGGTTGTTAACATTATTCAGGCATTCCAGTCATTCGGACAGGTGAAAATCCTGACACAGGGAGGACCGGGAGAATCCACGAACCTGATTGTATATTCGATATACCGTGATGCGTTTTTTAATTACCGGTTTGGAAGCGCAGCCGCACAGTCCGTTGTTTTGTTTCTGATTGTCATGGCGCTTACCCTGGTTATGTTCCGCATGGAAAAGAGAGGAGTAAAATACTGATGTCTACAATAGCAACTACGATTGCCGGACCAAAAACTTATTCTGCAGAGGAGCTGCAGGCACTGCATCTGGCAATGAATGCAAAAGCAAAAAGAAAGAAAATGCTTCAGAAAACAGCGTTGGTTACCATGAACCTGATCGTTTGTCTGTTTATGCTGTTTCCGCTGCTTTATACCATCAGTGTAGCGTTTATGCCGTCCGGCGAGCTTTACACAATGGCAATGAACATCGTGCCAAAACATCCGACGCTGGAAAATTTCGTGGAAGCATTTCATAAAATTCCGCTGGTACGCTTTGTCCTGAACTCATTTTTGGTTGCGGGCAGCATTACGCTGGGTCAGATTGTAACGTGTTCTCTTGCGGCATTTGCCTTCTCTTTCCTGGATTTCAAAGGGAAAAATATTCTGTTTATGCTGGTCATGGCGACCATGATGGTGCCGGGTGAGGCAACCATTATTTCCAATTATCTGACGGTAGGAAGTCTCGGACTGCTCGATACCTATATTGTTCTGATTCTGCCTTCTCTTACCTCTGCAATGGGAATTTTCCTGTTCCGCCAGTTCTACATGACTTTTCCGGTTTCTCTTTATGAATCGGCGAAGCTGGACGGCTGCGGGAATCTGCGGTTTATCGTAAAAATCCTGATGCCGCTGACAAAGTCAGCAATGGGAGCAATGGCGGTTTACACCTTTATCAATGCATGGAATATGTACATGTGGCCGCTGCTGGTTACAGGTTCGGACAGCAAGCGTACCGTACAGATTGGTATCAGTATGCTGAACAGCGTCGATGCACAGTCGATTACCCTGATGCTGGCGGGCGTGGTAATGATTATCATTCCATCCATTTCCATCTTTATCGTAGGCCAGAAGGCCTTAATCAAAGGAATGTTTTCAGGAGCAGTCAAGGGCTGATTCCTGTGACAGAAAAAAGAATAGAAAACTGTATGAAAAACGAGGAGAAAAAAATGAAGAAAAAAGTGATTGCATCGATTCTTGCGGCTTCTATGGCAGCTATGGCGCTTACCGGATGCGGAGGCGGAAAAACAACGAGTGAGGCACAGAGTGCGACAACAGATGAAACCACAGCCAGCACAGAGTGCCCGGTTTACGCACTTTCGGCTTAAC
>ERZ773148.2830-NODE-2830-length-12633-cov-8.779536_pt1 | contig 12633 bp, 11 predicted proteins | sample MGYA00580846_ERZ773148 | MGnify/ENA primary metagenome ERZ773148 (study PRJEB29015, sample SAMEA2737879) | human gut metagenome | biome: human gut; feature: human-associated habitat; material: faeces | place: China | collected 2012 ...
GGCGCCTGTCAACGCGACGCGCAATGTCGGGCGGTATTTATGCCCGCAAAAACCGTATGTGCTCTTGTTAAACGAAGGTATACATATCAATTATACTTTCCAAACAGCAAGCCGCGCGGATCATTACGACCCGCGCGGCTTTGTTCAGAAAGAGATTATGAAAAAGATGTAGGAAGATATCCTAATTACTTGACCATCGCGGCCTTCTTTGCCTCTTTCTTGGCCTCCAGCCGGCTTACAATGACGGCACAGGCCGCATCGCCCACGATATTGATGGTGGTACGACCCATATCAAACAGACGGTCGATACCATAGATGAGCAGGATGCCCTCCACGGGGATTCCTACGCTGGTGAGCACCATCGCCAACATTACCACACCGGCGCCGCTAACGCCTGCTGTGCCGATGGAAGCCAAGGTCGCGGTTACTACTACCATGACCAATTGGCCAACAGTCAGATTCATACCGTAGCAGCAGGCCAGGAAGATGGTATTAACAGCCATGTAAACCGCGGTACCATCCATATTGATGGTTGCGCCCAGCGGCAGCACAAAGGAGGAAACCTCCTCACTGGCGCCCAGGTTCACGGCACATTCCTTATTGATGGGCAGGGTAGCCACACTGGAGGTGGAGGAAAACGCAAAGACCATCGCGGGGATCATGCCCTTGAAGAACTTGAAGGGACTCATGCCGCCCATCGTCTTAACGGTGATGGAATAGGTGATAACGGCGTGCAGGATGTATCCCAGATACGCAACGCCCAGTACCTTTGCCAGATCGCCCAGAATTTCCGGGCCCTGGTTGGAAACGACCCAGGTCATCATGCAGAATACGCCGATGGGAGAGATCTTGATGATGAACATCATCACCTTCATGAACACTTCGTTCAGGCTCTCGAACAGCTCGGCCGTTGCCCGGCCCTTTTCTCCGGTAAGGATGATCCCGGCGCCGATGAGCAGCGCAATGACAATGATCTGCAGCATCGAGGCGTTGGCGAAGGGTGCCACGATATTACTGGGGAAGATATCCACCAGCGTGGTCATAAAGTCGGCGCTGGTCGCCTTATCCCATGTGCCCAGTCCCTCGGTGGAAAGCTGCGGGAATCCTCCCTTAAAGATATTGGCCAGCACCAGGCCGATAATGAGCGCCACAATGGTGGTGCCGATGTAATAGACCAGCGTTTTCCAGCCGATGGAGCCGACCTTTTTGATATCCTTCATGCTGATCATGCCGCAGACCATCGAGAACAGCACGATGGGAACCACGATGAATTTCAGCAGATTTACAAAAATCGTCCCGATGGGCTTGATGAACTTGGTGGCAAAGGCTGCGCCGCCGGGTAGATATACCAGCCCCCAGCCGATGCCTGCGCCGAAGATGAGCGCTAAAAAGATCCAGAATGCCAGCGACAGCTTCTTTTTACCGGTTGACATGATGTTTACACCTCGTATCACAAAGAATTAATATGGTTCACAGTATAGCACTTATTTTTCATTTGTAAATACTTTTTGCAAGTTTTTATTTCGTCTAAATTCATTTTTATGCGCCGTACAGGCGAGATGTTCCCTATTTTACGCTTTTTTAGCTAATATGACGAACATTTTTGCATGTTGCGGTTTTCCGTCACTTCATTTCGCGCAATATCCCCTCTCTATTTCCTGCAAGATCCGGCGTTCTTTTCCCCCACAGCGGCGCAAGCAACAAAAGCCCGGCAGGAATCCCCCTGATTCCCACCGGGCCTTCCGTTTACATCAGCGTCACCGTCACCGCTTCCTTGGGCCGCGCCATAAAGCGTGCCCGCCAGGTCACAGTCTCTACCGGCTCATAGTGCAGCGAGGAGTACGCCGCGCGCACATCCTCCCCGGCTTCATCGCCTTTGCCCGAAACAAAAACCGCCGTCGGGCCATCCGCCCCACCGATGATCCCGATGCAGACGCTCTCCTGCGCCGTAAGGCCATTCTCCACCTTGCAGGCACGGGCCTCATCGCCGGGCACCGCATCTACCAGCACAAAGTCCCCCACCGGCAGCGGCGGCTCCAGCGTGTACTGCATCTCTACATATTCCGTCGGGAATTCCATCCCCACCAGGGGCAGCAGGCTGCGGTCCATCGTTTCCGGCGTCAAAGAGAGCACCCGCAGCGTATGGGTCAGCCCTGTGCGGGGATCGGTCAGCGGCACTGTTTTGCCCGGCTCCGCCGTAAATGTGCCCCCGTCCACTGCCTCTTTCTCGGCCGTCATGGTCAATTCCACCGTTTCCGGTTTCAATTTTCCGCCATTCCACGGGCAGCACACCCGCCAGATGGCCCAGCCGCAGTCCCGTTCCAGCCCGTAATGGGCCACCACCTGTTCGGCCTCCCCATCCCAGCGGGCGCTCTCGGGCAGGCCGGGCACCCAACATACCCCGTAGCCGGTGCTTTGCCGCAGCCGCCGTCCGTTCACCGTCACCTCCGCCCGGAAGCGCTCCTCCATCGGGTTTTCCGCCTCCATCGCGTCCTGCTCCGCCGGGGGCAGCTCCCGCCGGGGCTCGCCGTTTTCCTCCAGCCCCCACTTTTCGGCAAATCGTTTCAGCAGCTCTGCCGGCACCTTCTTCAAAAGGTCCAGCACCAGTCCCTCGCCGCAGCAGTATATCGCCGGGGCCAGCCATTCCTCGCCGCCCCATGTAAATGTTTTCCCCAATGCCACTTCCCTGCCGGGGCGCCGCCGGGAGCGCTTCCCGCCAAACCCGCACTCAAAATAGACTTCCCATTCCTGTGGCTCACGGCATACCGGATGCAGCAGCTCTTCATATTCCTTCTCAAACCGCAGACCGGAGCAGTCTGTTTCCGCCCGCACTTTCTTGAGATATCGCCACGGTTCCTCCATTGGGGTCAGGCCGCACTTCTCTTCAATCTCCCGCATCACCGCCCGCTGGTCCTCGGTCGGCGGATATTCCCGCAGGTACTCCTCAAACTGCGCTTCAGTCCACATCCACGCCTGCTCCAGCGCGGCGGTATCTCCACAGGCCAGCAGCAGCCGCAGGAAGTCCCCCATATCCCGTGCCAACGGCTGCACGCAGTCCTGACCCGGGTTCATGGGACTTACCGAAAAGATGGTCTCCCCATAGCCCTTCACGGTGCAGAAATGGATGCCATCCACCCCCGCCCAGCCAAAGATCTTAGCCCCCTTCGGTGTGCAGGTGTAGCGCACCGCGTTGCGGCCGCCCTCCGCGCCCAGCGCCCCCAGGTCAATATGCATTCTCTTAAATTCCGTATAGGTCATGGTTCTCCTCCTTTTTGCGCCCCACTCATACTTTGTACTATTCCATGGCTTTGCCCCTGCTTTTTCATCCGCTAAAAATCCAGTTCCAGGCCTGGGCAGCCCCCTGCAAAAGCCGGGATCGCCCGCGGCACCGACCGCTTCGCGGACTGCGGCGGCCTACGGCCGCCGCGCGGGGCTCCGCCCCGCGGTGCCGCGGGCGATGGCTGTCTCTCATGGCTCCTACCGTTTTTACCGCAGCTTCTTTTTCCGCTCCCGTACCAGCAGCACCACTCCTACGATCAGCAGCACGGTCAGCGCCGCTACCAACCATTCCAGGTCATACTTCTGCACAAAGTACTTCCAGCTGTGGCCGGTCACATTGCTGTTCCACCAGTATTGCCAAGTGCTGCGGTCGGTGCTCCACACCTTGCGGGGGATCATCACCTCCACAAACCGGGAAGCGATATAAATGATCACATTCCCCCAAAAGCCCATCATCGCCATGCAGCCCCCGGCGATCACCTTTCCGTTCGTCCGGTGCGGCTTCTGCGCTACGGCAGCGGCCGGCCCCTCCGGGCTTTCCCGTTCCTCATCCAGCAGGTAGTCCGCCGATACCTCAAACAGCCGGCTGATTTGCCGCAGATTTCCGGCATCGGGCAGTGCCGTTCCGCTTTCCCAGCGGGAAACCGCCTGCCGGGATACCCCCAGCCGCTCCGCCAGCTCCTCCTGCGATAGCCCCCGCCCTTTCCGCAGCCTGATGATCTTCTCCGATAATTTCATTGCAAGGTACCTCCGTTTGATTGGTGCCCTTATCCTACCAAAGCTCACCCGGCAAATCCACCGCATCCGCTTCCCATTCCCGCAACAAGAGTTTACATTTTCTCTTTTTCGTCGTATTTCTCCAGGAAGCTGTGCAGCTCGTCGTCATCGCCCATCCGGTAGCCCACTGCCGTTGCCAGGTTCACATTGTGCATACTGCGGAAGATATTGATATCCACATTTTTGTTGTGCTGCTTCATTTGGGCGATCAGCTGCTTCATCTCCCGGCGGGCGCTGTCCTCCTCGTGGTGCTCGGTCCGCTCGGTAAAGCGGCAGGCGCACTGCAAAAAGTGCAGGTTATTATATTTTCCCCAGCTGATAATATCCTCCTCCCGCACCAGGTACAGCGGCCGGATGAGCTCCATCCCCGCAAAGTTGGTGCTGTGCAGCTTCGGCAGCATCGTTTTGATCTCCGCCCCGTACAGCATACTCATCAGCGTCGTTTCTATCACATCGTTAAAGTGGTGCCCCAGCGCTATTTTATTGCAGCCCAGCGCCTGCGCCTCCTTATACAGGTACCCACGCCGCATCCGGGCGCACAGGTAGCAGGGGGAGCCACCCTCCACCTCGTCCACCACACCAAAGATCGGGCTTTCGAAAATGCGGATCGGCAGCTCCAGCGTGCGGGCATTCCGCTCGATGAGCTCCCGGTTGGGCGGGCTGTACCCGGGGTCCATCACCAGGTACTCCACCTCAAAGGGAAAATCGCTGTACTTCTGCAGATGCTGCATACATTTGGCCAGCATCATGCTGTCCTTTCCCCCGCTGATGCACACGGCAATACGATCCCCCGGTTTGATCAGCTCATAGTCCTTGCAGCCGCCGATAAACCGGTTCCATATGGTTTTGCGATATTTTGTTATCAAGCTGCGCTCCGCCAGCTCTCCCGCGGTCATCTCTTTCGGCATTTTTCTGCCCTCCCGGTGGTTTTTGTTTCTACCGCCTAATGATACCATACCCCCTGCCCCACCGCAAGCAATGATCTCCTCCCAGCCCGCATCCCGCTCCTTTTCCACCCCCTGCCCACCGCAAAATACGGCCCGCAGGGCACCCCCTCCCCCATAAAAAATCTCCTCCGCCGCGCGTCCCGCAGGGCAGAGGAGAATATCCTTTTTACCCGTGATGTTCCTCGTTTTCGTTGGTGTGGATGTTGATAAACTCTGCCCGCATCTTGGAATAGAGGATGGTCTGACTGCTGTAAAGTCCGCAGTAGCCGGAAAGCAGATAGCTGATGGCGCACGCCATCGCAAAGTACAGCACATCACCGGTGCTAAATAGCTCAATGCTCAAAAATACTGAGGCAATGGGACAGTTCACCGCCCCGCAGAATACCGCCACCAGGCCAATGGCCGCGCCAAAGCCCGCCGGCAGCCCCATGGCACCGCCCAGCACGCAGCCAAAGCACGCTCCCACAAAGAAGGAAGGCACCACCTCGCCGCCCTTATAGCCAAACCCGATGGTCACCGCGGTAAACAGTAGCTTCCAAAGCCACGCCCACGGCTCCACATCGCCGCTCACAGCCTGCTCCACCATCTCCATCCCGGCGCCATTGTAATTGGTGTTGCCCACCAGCAGCGTCAGAGCGACCACCAGCACGCCGCCCACCAGTACCCGTCCGTATGGGTTTGGCAGCAGCCGCGCTGCCAGCTTCCCGGTTTTCTGCAGCCCGCGGCAGAACAGAATACTCACCACCGCGCAGCCGATGGCCAGCAGGATCACCAGCAGCATGGTCCAGGGGTCCAGCCCCGGATCCGCCACCGCAAAGCGGGTCGGCGGCACCCCCATCAGCAGGCTTACCAAATAGCCCACCAGTGCGGCCGTCAGGCATGGGATCAACCCCGCATAATAGAACACCCCCACGCTGATGACCTCCATCGCGAAGATGGCCGCCGTCAGCGGCGTCCCGAATAACGCCGAGAATACCGCGCTCATCCCGCACAGGGTGGCCAGCGGCAGGTCCTTTTCCCCCAGCCGCAGCAGACGCCCGGCCTCAAAGCCGATCCCCCCGCCGATCTGCAGTGCCGCGCCCTCGCGTCCGGCACTGCCGCCGCCCAGGTGGGTCAGCACTGTGGAAATAAAGATGACCGGCACCAGCAGCACCGGCACATTCTTGCCAAAGTGCACCGATTCAATGACAGCGTTGGTATCCTTGCCCTCCACCTTGGTCACGCGGTACAGCCCCACAATAATAAGCCCCAGCGCCGGCAGCAGGTACAGGATCCATGGATGCGCTGCCCTCATTTGGGTGGCATAGTTGACACCAATGTGGAACAGCGATCCGATCACCCCGCCGATCCCTCCGATCAGCGCTCCCACCGCCAGCCACTTGGCCAGCGCAGCCGGGTATGCCCCTATGTGTGCCGCGATCTTTTTCCATTTTTCCATGGTATTCCGCCCTTCTCTCCCTGCTCACTTTCCACAAAATCCCCTTATTTATAGCACCTTTCCCCACCGGTGTCAATGATAAAGCCGCACCCCATCTGCCCGGCGGCATACAGGGGACGGCTCATTTCGTCCTCAGCTTTTTATGAAAATGTAATTTAAGATCAGGCTACTTCAGCAAGCTTCTTCATCACTCTTGCGGAAACTTCAGCATAGTAGGCGGCATCCGCATCAAACAAACTCTTACTATCGATGGCATCGAGCTTTGCCATCATATCAGAGTATTTACCCATATAGTCAGCAAGATCGCCCATCATGGAAACTTGATCAGTAGATGCTTTATACTTCTTCTTATATCATATCCTAAACCCAAAAGAAAGCTAATTTTGTGCAAATTTTCACTTGTGGTCAAAAGCCCGCTTTACTTCGCCCTGCTCCCCCACCAAAAAAGCACCCCTCCGGGTGCTTCTTTCGTGCCGCCTATCTGCCTATATCCCATAGTGGATCACCCACTTGTTTTCCCGCTCGGCCCGCCGCAGCAGGGCCGCCAGCTCCGCCATGCCGCCCCGCCGGGTCACCGCTTCCCGCAGCCCCGGCAGCGTCTCCGGCGGTATCAGTGTGATACCGGCATAGCATAGTCCCCTGCCCGGGCGGTCCACCGTGTGCCAGTACATCGGCAGCCCCAGCGTTTCGGGCAGCAGCCGCTCTATCTCGTCATCCTCCACCGGGATGCAACGGTATTTCCCCGGCTCATATTGCTCAAACCGCTGCCCCGCCGCCGGCGCCTGCGGCATCACGCCAAATTCATGCCTCGCCATTTCCCCTCCTGTAATACATACTGTATAATTTCATTGTTTTATCCGGCTTATAGCGGGATCTTCGCCTCCCGCAGCCGCTTTTTGCGTTCCTTCCAGTCCGGCATCACCTCGGTCACCACCGCGTGGAACGCCGGGGAATGATCCGCCCGCACCAAGTGCGCCAGCTCATGCACCATGATGTACTCGGTGCATTCCATGGGGGCGTGCAACAGCCGCTCATTCATCGTGATGACCGCCGTGGCCGGCTGACAGCTCCCCCACCGGCTGGTCATCCGCCGGGTGCGCAGCATCGGCCTTGGGATGTTCCACCGGGCAAACCGGGGGTACCACTGCTCCAGCACCGCCGCAAAAAGCTCCCCGCAGGTTTTCTTCCACCACCCCGCCAGGAGCCGTTCCGCCGCCTCTCGGTCGGCCAGGTCGGGCAGCGTCAGCACCAATTGGTTTCCCCGCAGCTCAGCGCCTTTGGGGCTTCCCTTCCGCAGCACCAGCTCCATCTCCCTGCCCAAGCAGGGCAGCTTCGCTCCATTCTCTACCGTCAGGGCCTCCTGCAGACGCTCGTTTTGCCAGCGTTGCCGGGCCTTTTCTATCATCCCGGCATGGCTCCTCACAAATTCATCCACCGCTGCCGCGGACACCCACCCCGCCGTCGAAACATGGATGCTCCCATCCGGCCGCACCCGCAGGTTCAGGTTCTTCACCCTCTTTTTCTGCCACTCATAGCTCAGGTCGGTACCACCCACCCACAGCTCTCTGCGCACGGCACATCCCCCTTTCCGTCCTCGTCCACTCCCTGCAGAATCCGGGCATCGGGCCGCAGGCCGCCCCTCCCACCGGCTCTTTCCTTATCCCAAAGCGGCGCACCCTCGCCGGGTGCGCCGCCCATTTTTCCTTTGGCTTACCGCGGCACGCTTCGCAGCAGCCCCTCCGCCAGACCACTGGCCGTCTCGCAGATGGTCTCCCAGTCGGCGCAGGCCTCATACTGCTCCGGGTTGGGGATGAACCCCACCTCAAACAGCACCGCCGGGCAGAAGCCCAGCCGGGTCACATAATAGTAGCCCCATTCCTCCCCCTTGGTGTCACGGTCGGTTGCGCCGGTCACCGCCGCCGCCAGGTTGGCCGCGTAGGTCTCGCTGTCGTCCTCGCAGTAATAGCTCACCGTCCAGTCGGCGGAAACATACTTGGTCAGCCCGGTGCTGTTGTGGTGGATGGAAAGGAAGAAATCCGGCTTCGCGTCCACCGCCATGCGCACCCGCTCGTCCAGCACGATCTTCGGGGTCTCCCGGTCATCGGTCTCTCTCGTCATGATGACCGTCGCGCCCATCTGCTCCAGCCGGTCGCGCACCGCCAGGCTCACCGCCAGGTTCAGCTCCGCCTCCGCCGGCCCGTAAAGCCCCGCCGCGCCGTAGGCGCCGCAGTCCTTGTTGCCATGGCCGGGGTCCACCATCACCGTGATGCCCTCCAGCGGCTTGCCAGGAGTGGCGCTCAGCTTCGGCGGCTCTTTTAGGCTCAGCAGCAGGTCGCCCTCCTCGGTGTACTGGAGGTCATACCCCCAGTAGCTTTCCTCGTTCAGCGTCAGCAGCAGGTTCACCCCGCCTTCGGTTTCCTCCCAGCGGGCCTCCTTTATCATCGGTGCCGCTATGCCTTCGGTGCTTTCCGGCAGGGCGGTGTTCTCCAGGTAAATGGTCAGCAGCGCTCCCTCCCGCTTCGCGGAGGCCGCCGGGTAGCTGCCGCAGGGCAGCGTAATGGTCGTCAGCCGGCCCTCCGTCACCGAAGAAACCGCACCGATCGCCGCTGCCGCCGCCGGGGTCGGGGCCACCGTGGCCCGGTCGCTGCTGATATAGCCCCCCGCCACCTCGTAGAAGATGGTGCCGTTATACTGGAAGCAGCCCACCATCGGGATCTTCGCCCCGCGGTGGTAGGTCGCAATAAAGGTGCTGTCATCGGTATAGTCGGTCAAAAGGCTCACATTCTCGGTATTGGCCAGCACCGCCGGGGTGGTGTTCTTCCCTGCGGCGTACAGCCGCCCGGCCGATTCATAGCTCGTGGTCTTGCCGCCCCACACCATGGTGTATTTTACGGGGCCCCAGTCCTGCAGCTCCCCTTCAGGCAGATCGGCCGGCACCTGGTAGGTCCCCTTGTAGGTAGCGGCAATGCCGTTTTTGGCGGTCGCCGCCGTCTGCTGCATCGTCACCGTCTGTCCGTGAATGACCGCGGTCACCTTGCTGCCGCTGGGGGCCACGCACCGGAAGGTCAGCTCCTGACCGGCCCAGACGGCGGCGTCGCTGGTCGGGAACCGGGAGGTCAGGGTGGAGGTGGTGCCGTCCCCGGTGCCGCTGCCGCGGCGGATGGTCAGGGTCAGGCTGTCCTCCCCATTGCGGAAGGTAAAGTAGTTTTTCCCATAGGCCAGGCTCACCGAAACACCAAAGCAGCCGCCCTCTCCGGTGCGTTCCACCTCTTTGCCGTCCATTGTCAGCGGCTTTGTGGGGTCGCTGGTCCCCATAATAAAGACCTGCGCCGTATAAACCAGCGCGTTATTGGCCGGGTAGCCTATATGCAGTTCCTTCGCGTATTCCAGAGAAACAGCGGTCAGCGGCCGGGTCTGAGCCGCATCGGCGTAGCTCAGCAGCAGGCCCCGGGCCGCGGTATTATCGCTTATTTCGCCGTAGTTTGCCAGCACAAAGCCAGCGGCCTTGCCGTTCCTCGCATTGTAGAACAGCTGGCTGCCGGTCACACCGCCCTGCAGCGCCGTTACCACCGGGGTCACCTCGGCGCCGGTGTTCTGCCAGCTCTCACTCCGAGCAATGTACTCCCGGCCGGCCACCTCCGGCAGCACCGGCAGCAGGCGGGTCAGGTTATTTTTCTGTACCAGCTCAGTCAGCTCTTCCCCGGCCAGCTCGGCATCCCAGCGCAGGACCAGCGGCAGGCCGCTCTCTCCCAGCCCGGAAAGCTTATTCCGCAGTTTCTCCGCCGTCAGACCGTCCCCCCACAGGGCCAGACCCGCCGGTTCGTATTTCAGCTTTTTGGCGGGGGCATAGTCCCCCTTTACCGCCGCCCAGATAGCCGGGCTGCCATCGGCGGCCTTGCACAACAGCTCCAGCCGGGAGTAATCCTCCTCGTCCGCCACCTGCCAGTACAGCGTCTCTATGCGGTTCTCCCGCGCGAAAATAAGCAGCTGCCGCAGCGCTTCCTTTTCGGCCTTCTCCCGCTCCCGCGCGGAAAGCTTCTGGGGTTCGGTGTCATCCAGAGCGTCCTCCAGGCTTTCCACCCTGGAAATCTCCAGCGGCAGTTCGTCCATACCGACCCACAGCGCGGTACCGGGCAGTGCCGGCTCCGCCGCCTCCGGGATGGAAATGCTCTCCCCCAGCAGCCGGGGCAGGCCCATGGCTCCGGCCGCGATGCACACGGTGAGCAGCAGCACGGTGATTACCGTCAGTTTTCCGGTTTTCTGTTTCATTTTGGTTTCCTCCCTTGGGCGTCACTTACAGCTCAAAGTCCTCCGGCCGGTAATCTCCGGCGGCAATTTTCGGGGCCCGGCGGATCTCCCGCCGCAGCGGATCGTACCGAAAAGCAGAGCAGTGATCCTCCGCCGCCATGACCCCCCGCTTGGGGCACAGCACAAAGTCCTGGTCCACATTGGGCGTCCCAATGGCACAGTACCGGCAGGCCGGGTCTATCTCCCTGTCAAAGAATTTGCTCCTCATAGGCTGTTTCCTCCCTTTTTATATTCCATTTTCTCCTGCCTGCATCGGGCCTAGGCAAAAGATCCAGGCCTTTGCGGAATGCTTTCCGCTTTGGCTCCAAAACGAGCGGCAGCATCGGCTCCCCCGCATTTTTCGACCCCATTATACCACACCGTTCCCCGGCTGGGAACCATCCCGGCGCCAAATTTACTTTCCGGTAACAATTCCCTGTCCTCGGTACATTTCCGCATCAGTCGGCCCATGGGCCGCAGGGGGCCGCCCTCCGGGCGGCTGCGGCGGCCTGCGGCCGCCTATGAGGGGCTCCGCCCCTCGGCCCTGCGGGTCCCACCCCCACCATTCCCATCAGGTCCAAAGTTCTCTCTTCCCGCCCGACCTTGCGGCCCTGCGGCGGCCTGCGGCCGCCCCCGCAGCCTCATCCCTCTGCCGCCATCCCCCGCTCCCAACGGACGGTCAGCAGCAGGCACAGCAGCACCATCGCCCCGCTGCCCCACAGCATCCGCCCCACGGAAAAAGCCGGCACAGCTGCCCCGGTCATGGCCGGGAGCACCGCCCTTTTCAGCCACGGTACCGCCAAAAGTGCCGTGAAAAGCCCATGCAGCAGCCGCCCCCACAGCAGCTTACCCCAGGGCAGCGGCTCCTCCCCAAAGCAGGCCGAAACCTGACAGCAAACCGAAAGTCCCCCAAAGGAAAGCAGAAACGGCAGGATCTTGCCGGCCTCGGTAGGGGGCAGCTCCGCCGCCAGCGCCGAACCCGCGCAGATCTCCAAAAGGCCGGTAAAAAAGCAGTGGGCCGTTTCCCCGGCTATTCCCCCGCGCGTGAGAAAAGCCACCCCCCTCTCCAGCAGGGGGAACAGCCCGCAGGCGGAAAATACCGCCGCAAAGGCCGAAAGCAGCACCACAAAGGCACAGATATTGACCGCTGAGGAAGCCGCCGAACCCACCGACCGTACCAGCAGCACCGCGGCCGGCTCCGTTTTGGGAGAAGACCGCAAGCGGCTCCCTTTGGGCGGCAGCGGCCGGCCCCAGGCAAACAGCCGCCCCAGCAGCAGACCCGCCGCCAGCTGGCACAGAAACAAAAAAATCCCCACCACCGTGGAACCGAAAATGCGGCCGCCCACCACCCCGGCCATATAGGCCGGCCCGCTGTAAATCAGCACCGGGGCCGCTTCCTCCGTTTCCCGCGCGGTAAGGGCCCCCTGCCGCCGCAGCTCTGCCAGCGTTTTGGCCCCGGCGGGATACCCCCCGATCCAACTCATCAGCAGGGCCGGCGCCGCAGCCGCGGGCAGCCGGAAGCAGTATCGCATCGCCCCGGAAAGGAGGGCCGCCAGTCCCGCGCCCCCGGGCGCCCCCGCCAGGAATACCGAAACCGCCAAAAACGGGAACACCGCCGGCAGAATGACCCGCCCGCAGGCGGAAAGTCCCCGCATCGCTCCCTCCGCGGCAGCGGGGGCATAGCCGATCAGCAAAGCAGCGCCCAACAGCCCGCCAAGCGCCGGCAGGGTATTCTTCGGGGCAAAACGAGCCATCGCCGCACACTCCTTTCCGTTTCCTATTCTCACCGCCCCGCAGGCTGACTGAGGGGTTGCTGGCAAAAGGTAATAATTTCATCTCGCCTTCGGCGGCGCAGAGTCACCGCAGGGTGACAGACTGTACGCCTGCCCGGCGAGGGGTTACTTT
>ERZ773148.2836-NODE-2836-length-12624-cov-4.160713_pt1 | contig 12624 bp, 9 predicted proteins | sample MGYA00580846_ERZ773148 | MGnify/ENA primary metagenome ERZ773148 (study PRJEB29015, sample SAMEA2737879) | human gut metagenome | biome: human gut; feature: human-associated habitat; material: faeces | place: China | collected 2012 ...
CGATGAACTGCGCGTAGTTCTTGCCCGCGATCTGCGGGGCGTAGCTCATCTGGAAGCGCGGCGACGAGCACCCCACGAACGAGGTGACCGACTTCACCCGGTCGTCGGCCCGCAGCGCCCGGTAAACCGAATCGGCGACGGCCCCGGTGCGTTCCAGCGACGTGTCGGGGCGCAGGTAGATTTCCACGGCGAACTGGTCCCGGTCGGCGAAGGGAACCATGCGGAACTTGAGCTGCGTGGCGATCAGCAGCGACACGACCACCGAGGCGGCGCCGAGCGAGATCGTCAGCCACCCGTGGCGGAAGGTCCACGCCAGCACGCGGCGGTAGACGTCGTGCACCCGGTCGGTGAACGACCTGCGGCCGTCCCTGCGCACGTGAACGGCCGGAATGATCAGTATCTCGAGGAACGGAATGACCATCACGGCCAGCAGCAGCGACACCATCAGGTTAATGGTGATCGTCCACGGGAACCAGGTCAAGAAGTCGCCCATCATGCCCGTCATCGTGAAGAGGATCGGATAGAAGATCATGCAGATACAGATCGTGGCCAGCAGCAGCGAGGGGAAGAACTCCCGGGCGCTCTCCACGGCGGCGAACCACCGCGAATGGCCGCGCCCGAGGTAATCGAGGTAGCCGTCGATCACCACGATCGAGTTGTCGACGATCATGCCCAGCACGACGACCAGCGCGGCGAGCGTCACGGTGTTCAGCGGAATGCCGCAGAGGTACATCATGCCCACCGATATGAAGGTCGACATCGGGATCGTCAGCGCGGCGACGATGGCCGACCGCAGCGGGAAGAGGAGCATCATCACGACGATGATGATGGCCATGGCCACGAACAGGTCGCGCAGGAACGAGTGCACCGAGTCGCCGACGACCTTGGCCTGGTCGGCGATGCGCTGCACGCTGACATCGGCGGGAAGCTCCTCTTCGATGAAGGCGTGCAGCACCTCGTCGACCTCGCGGCCGTACTCCACGATGTTGTTCCCGGCCTGCATCTCCAGCGACAGCAGCACGCAGCGGTGGCCGTTGTTGCGGATATAGCTGTCCGGATCGTCGTACTCGCGCACGACGCGCGCCACGTCCTTCACCCGCAGGACGTGCCCTTCGGGATCGCTCCAGACGATCTGCTCGGCGACCTCCCGCTCCCCGGCCAGCGACGGCGCGATGTGGATCGGGGTCTCGGTCTCGGCATTGCTCACCGAGCCGCCCAGCGGGGTCAGCCCCTGCGCGGCCAGCGCCGCGGAGAGCGTCTTCTCGCCGATGCCGTAGGCCGCGAGCCGTTCGGGATCGGCGTAAACCGAGATCTGCTCCTGCTGCACGCCGTAGGGGCGCAGGTTGGAGACCGACTCGATGCGGCGCAGACGGTCGCTCAAATCGTCCATATACCCTTTCAGTTCGCGGTAGGAGCGCGTGTCCGATTCGAGGGTGATCAGCAGCGCCGAGGTGTCGCCGAAATCGTCGTTGGTCACCACGGCCGCGACACCCGCAGGCAGCTGCATCTTGAACGCCGCCAGCCCGTGCTTGACTTTCGACCATACCTCGTCCTTGTCGTTCACATCGTCGTTCAGCTCGACCATCACGTAACACATGCCGTTCTGCGACGTGGAGGTGGTCTTCGCACGCTTCACCTCCTTGTAGGTCATCAGAAACTGTTCGAGCGGCTTCGCCAGCTGCTCTTCGACCTCCTCGGCCGTCGCCCCGGGATAGACGCCCACGACGACGCCCTGCCGGATCGTGTACTCGGGGAACTCCTGCTTGGGAATGCGCGCAAGGGCGTAGATTCCGAACACGAACAGGCAGCCCACGATCAGGAAGGTGATGCGGAAATTCCGCATCGACCAGGCTATTACGCTATTCGAACTTCTCATCGCCATACGACTTTACTGCCCTCGCCGATCTTCTGCATGCCGTCCACGACGATGCGGTCGCCCGCCGCGACGCCCCCGGTCAGCACGATGCCGTTGTTCACCAGCCGCCCCGTCGTGACGGCCGTACGCACGGCCGAATCGCCGCGCACGGTCCACACGAAACGGCTCCCGTCGCCCGCCTGCTGCACGGCGCGCAGCGGAACGGCGATCTCCTCGGCCGACTCTGCGGGCGAAACCGTCACGCGGCACACCATGCCCGGCAGCAACTCGCCAGCGGCGTTGTCCAGCGTGGCGCGCACGTCGTAGGTGTGGGCCGCGGGATTGGCCACGGCGCCCTTTTCGATCTTCCCGGCGGGGAACACCCGGTCGCCGAGCGCGGCGACGCCCACCCCGATCCGGCTGTCGGCGCCGAGCCGGGCGATCTCCAGCTCGGGGACCGAGAAGCGCACCTTGACGCGTCCGACTTCGAGCAGCGTCAGCACGGGAACGCCCGGCAGGGCCGTCTCCCCGGCCGAAATCCGCCGCTGGCCGACCACCCCGGAAAAGGGCGCGTAAAGCGAGCAGTCCTCCAGATTCTTCTTCGCGATCCCGAAGGCCGCCTCGGCCTGCCGCAGCCGGGTCTGCGCCTCGACCCACTTGATCTCGGGCAGGCTCTCGGCGTCGTAGAGCTGTTTCAGACGCGCGCAGGCGTCCTTCGCCTGATTCAGCGCGGCTTCGGCGGCCTCGAAAGTCCGGCGCGCCGAGGTGGGATCGAGCTCGGCGAGCAGGTGACCTTTGCCGACGCGCCGGCCCTCGTCCGCAAAGGTGCGGGCGACGGTCCCGGCGACGGGGAAGCTCAAGGCGGCCGAAGACTCCTCTTCGATCGCACCTACATAAACGGCCGCCCCGACGTCGGCCGAGGGCGCGGCCACGATGGTTTCGACACGCAGCGGATCGACCGTGCGGTTCTTTTTCGGAGATGAACAGCCGGCGGCCAGCAGCAGCGCGGCACAGAAAACAGTTCGTTTCATCGGTTCTTCAATTTTTCGATGCAAAGTTCCCCTTTTAGCTCCCTCCGGAAAAGGCCGCCGTGTCGGTTAAATTAGCCGATTGGTTCGATTTCCAACCTTTCGACAAATCGTATTCGGCAAATTCGTTATATTTGCCCGAAATACGACCGATAAAATGAACGAAAAGGAGATTCAGAGCTTCTCGCTCGAAACATTGCTCACCGTCAACGAACCGCGCCCGGAAGACCTCTATTTCGATGGCTGTCTGATCGCTTCGCGCGTCAAGATCATGGACACGGTCAACATCGACCTGTTCCGCTACCCGACGCGTCTCGATGCCTTCGCGATCCTTTTTTGTTCCGAAGGTTCGATTTCGTTCACCTCGGGACTGCGCCGCCACACGCTCGACGCGAAGATGCTGTTCGTCCTCCTGCCCGGCTCGATTCTGCAAGTGGAATCCATCCGGCCGGAGTCCTCGGTCTACACGGTGATCTGCGAAGAGGAGTTCATCCGGCGCATCAACATCGACATCAAACTGCTTTCGAGGCTCTTTTTAAGCGTCGAGAAACAGCCCTGCCTGCGGCTCTGCGAAGCCGAATGGGCCGGCATCACCGGCTCGTTCGCCGAAATCCGCTCCGAGAGCCTGCCCCGCCCGGGCGACGTCTATTCGCCGGAGGTCCTGCGCTCGATGATCCGCACGCTGGCCTACAAGGTCTGCCGCATCATCGGGCGGCACATCGAGTCGCAGCCCGCCCCGGAGACCTCGGCCCGCAGCCGCAACGACGAGTATTTCAACCAGTTTATGAGCGAACTGACCAAACATTACATGCAGGAGCGTTCGGTGGGCTTCTACGCCGGGCAGCTGCACCTGACGCCCAAATACCTCACGACGATCATCCGCAAGACCTCGGGCCGGCATTTTTCAGGAATCGGGCCGCACCGCCGCCGAATGGATCGACGACTACGTGGTGCTCGAAGCCAAAAACCTGCTGAAATATTCGACGATGAGTATTCAGGAGATCGCCTACTGCCTCAATTTCCCCAACCAGTCGTTTTTCGGCAAGTATTTCCGCAGCCACACGGGCATGACCCCGTCGGCATACCGGATGAGCAAATAGCCGGAGGTTTTGCAGCGGTCCGACTTTTTCGTATCTTTGGTGTCGTAACGACACTTTCCGAAGGTCGGCAGGTTCCACCGAGTCGCACGGCAGTCCGGTATTGCAGCGATCCAACTTTTTCGTATCTTTGTAAATAAAGTGCATTCCGATATGGCAAAATACGATTTCGATCAACTGATCCCGCGCCGGAGAACCAACTCGGTGAAGTGGGACGAGGAACCTGCGGCCGACATCCTCCCGATGTGGGTCGCCGACATGGATTTCCGCACGGCCCCGTGCGTCGTCGAGGCGCTCCGCCGCCGGGTGGAGCACGGCGTCTACGGCTACGCCACGGTCCCGGAGAGCTACTACGGGGCGGTCACGTCCTGGTTTGCCCGGCGGCACGGCTGGGCGCCCGGAGCGGACTGGATACTTCCCGTGACGGGCGTGATCCCGGCGCTCTCGGCCATTCTCCGGGCGCTGACCCGCCCCGGAGACCGGGTGCTGGTGCTGACGCCCGTCTACAACCACTTCTTCATCGCCATCGACAACAGCGGGTGCTCCGCCGCGGAGTGTGAACTGACTTACGGCGACAACCGCTATACGGTCGATTTCGACGCGCTGGAACGCCGGGCCGCCGACCCTGCCGTGAAACTGATGCTGCTCTGCAACCCGCACAACCCCGCGGGGCGGGTCTGGACGCCCGAAGAGCTGCGCCGCATCGGCGACATCTGCCTGCGCCGCGACATACTGGTCGTGGCCGACGAAATCCACTGCGAGCTGGTGATGCCGGGATTCCGCTACACCCCCTTCGCCTCGCTTTCGGAGGAGTTCGCGCGCCGCTCGGTCACCTGCGCCTCGCCCAGCAAGGCGTTCAACCTCGCGGGAGTGCAGGTGGCCAACATCTTCGCCGCCGACGCCGGCCTCCGGGAACGGATCGCCCGGTCGCTCGAAATCAACGAGACGGGCATGATCAGCCCCTTCGCCATCGAGGCTCTGACGGCGGCCTACACGGACGGCGCCGAGTGGCTCGACGCGCTCAACGGCTACCTGTGGGAAAACTACCTTTTCCTGCGGGACTACTTCGCGCGGCATCTTCCGCAGTTCCCGGTGCTTCCGCTGGAAGGAACCTACCTCGTCTGGGCCGACTGCCGGGCCGCGGGGCTGTCGTCCGACACGCTCACCCGACGGTTGCTGGACGAAGGCCGCCTGCACGTCAACTCCGGGTCCATGTACGGCGCCGCGGGCGAAGGCTTCATCCGCCTGAACATCGCCTGCCCGCGCAAACTGCTGGCCGAGGGTCTCGACCGCCTGAAAAGGGTTCTGACAACCTGAAAAACGGTTGGCTTTCCGAAAAATATTGCTATCTTTGCACAAGTTAATCACACCTGTAACCCAAATGAAGAAAATAGCACTTCTGCTGCTGTTAGCAGCCTCTTTTTCAATGCCGGCATTCGCCGCCGACGGCGCCGAACCGATCAAACTGATCTCCTACAACCTACGCACCAGCCACGGCAAGGACGGCGACAACGTCTGGATGAAACGTCGTCACGCCACTCCGGAGATGATCCGCCGGGAGGCTCCCGACGTGTTCGGCGTGCAGGAAGGACTTATCGACCAGCTGCACTACATCGACACCGAGTGCCCGCAGTACGCCCGCGTGGGCGTGGGCCGCGACGACGGCGCCGAGAAGGGCGAGTTCATGGCCGTCTACTACCTGCGCGATCGTTTCGAGCTGCTCGACAGCGGCACGTTCTGGCTCAGCGAAACGCCCGACAAGGTGTCGCGCGGCTGGGACGGGGCCTGCAACCGCACGGTGACGTGGGTCGAACTCAAGGACCGGAAGTCGGGCAAGGAGTTCTTCTATTTCAACACCCACCTCGACCACAAGGGCAAGGCGGCGCGCGAAGAGGGCGTGAAGCTGCTCATCGAAAAGATCCACGAGATCGCCGGCAAGAAGACCCCGGCCATCCTCGGCGGCGACTTCAACACCCCGGTCGACAGCCCGATCTTCAAACCCCTGACCAAATATATGGTCTCGGCCCGCGCCAAGGCCGCTACGACCGATCACAAGGGGACTTTCAACGGGTTCGGCTCGGCTCCCGACACCATCGTCATCGACCACCTCTACTACCGCGGCAAGCTCAAATGCCAGCTATTCGCCACGCTCGACGGCAACTACGGAGCGCCCTACATTTCGGACCACTACCCCATCGCGATGGTCTTCACACTTTAAGAACACGAAAAATCCCGGAGCGCAAACTCCGGGATTTTTCGTATCGCCGCACGCCGGCCGCCCCGGCTACCCTTTCCGGCTGCGCAGGACCACGACCGACACCGCCGCCACGATCAGCAGGATGCCCGCGGCGCCCTTCGCCGTGAAAAGCTCGGCAAAAACCCAGACGCCGATCACCACGGCGGTCAGCGGCTCCATGGCCCCGAAAATCGAGGTCAGCGTCGGCCCGATGCTCTTGATGGCCTGCACCAGCGCCATGTTCGAGACGGCCGTCGCCGGAATGGCCACACCGAGGATATAGAGCCACGTATGCGGGTCGGTCTCAAGACGCACGCCGCCCGTCAGCAGGCCCCCGGCGATGAAGAACAGCGCACCGAAGGCCATCACGCAGCAGGTCAGCACCGTGGAGTCGATCTCCACCGCGCGGCTCCGGCGCACGCCCACGATGTAACCGCCGTAGGCGACGACCGAGACGGTCGCCGAAACGATCCCCAGCGTCGTGTCGCCGTGCGAGAAATCGACGTTGCCCAGCGACAGCAGCACCGCGCCGACGATCGACATGCCGATCGCCGCGAAGGTCCACACCGAACCGCGTTCGCGGAAGAAACACATCATCACGACGGCCACGACCAGCGGATACATGAAGTGAATCGTCGAGGCCACCCCGCTGGCGATGTTCTGATAGGCGATCACCAGGCTCAGCGACGTCGCAGCGCGGAACAGGCTCAGCAGGAACACCCGTGCCCAGTTCGCGCCTCCCGAGGCGGAAATCGCACCCCGCCAGCAGGCCGTAGGCTCCCAGACACAACGACGCCACACCCCAGCGGTAGGTCAGGACCTCGAACGACGAATAACCCACGCCCAGCAACAGCAGGGTGAACAGCGGGGCCAGTCCGAATGTCGACGAGGAGAGAGCCGCCCAGAGAATGCCTTTGACACGCAACATAAAAAACTCGTTTGGAGCCGCAAAAATAAGAAATATATCGCCATTCCGCACAGCCCCGGAGTGAAAAGCGCCGCCGCAGAGCGGTTTTCCCCGTTTCCCGGCCGGGGTTCCGGAATCCGCCGCCGGGACCGTCCCGAACTCCCCGCCGCCCGGCCGACTGTCGCCGAGCCTGCCTCCGCCCCGTCCCGGCAATCAGCGCCGAATCGCTTGCCCGTGCGGAATTTAATGCTACCTTTGCCGTATAAACCCCGATCGCATGAAATGGTACTCGAAATACCTCCCCGTCTATGAAAAGCCCTTCGCCGAAGTCCCCGCGGAGACCGTCGCCGAAGTGCGCGCGAAACTCGCCGAACGACAGTCGGACCGGCCGCTGGCGACCGTGTCGGTCATCGCCTGCAACGAGGAAAAACGGCTGACGGCCTGTCTCTGGTCGCTCGCCGAACAGCGATGCCGCTACCCGATGGAGATCATCGCCACGGACAACCTGTCGAAGGACCGCACGGCGGAGATTTTCGAAACCCTCGGTCTGCCGTGGCAGCGCGAAACGACGCCCGGATGCGGCCATGCACGCCTCTGCGGACTGAACCGCGCCCGGGGAAAATACCACATCAACATCGACGCCGACACCATATACCCGCCGCGCTACGTCGAAACGATGGTCGACGCGCTGGAACGCCGGGGCGTCGTGGCGGCCAGTTCGCTGTGGAGCTACATTCCCGACGCAGCCCACTCCGCCGCCGGACTTTGGTTCTACGAACTGGCCCGCGACACGCACCTGTGGCTCCAGTCGTTCCAACGTCCCGAATTGAGCGTCCGCGGATTGGTTTTCGCCTACGACACCGAGCTGGCCCGCAAGGTGGGCATCCGCACCGACATCATCCGCGGCGAGGACGGATCGCTGGCCCTCGGACTCAAGCCGTACGGCCGCATCGCCTTCGTCCGCAGCCGCCGGGCGCGCGCCGTGACGGGCTACGGCACCGTCTCGAAGGACGGCACGCTGCTGGACAGTTTCCGCGTGCGGGCCGTCAAGGCGCTGAAAGGCCTCGGCGGAATGTTTTTCAAAAAATCGGAATACAAGGACGAGGAGGACAATCTGTTGAAATAGCGCTTTGGCCCGGCCCCAACCAAAGGCCCGGGCCGAAGTGCGGAACCGGGCAGAAAGCACCGGGCCGAACAGAAAGCACCGGGCCGGACAGAGAGCACCGGTCCGGACAGAAAAGCATCGGACCGGACAGAAAGCACCGGGCCGGACAGAAAAGCATCGGGACTGAAACGGCGGACCCCGCCCCTCTACCCGGCCCCTTACAGCGATCAGAACCGCTTGGTGTAGGCGTGGCAATAGGGCTGCGCGCCTTTGCGGTCGTAATAGTCCTGGTGATACTCTTCCGCCGGCCAGAAGGTCGTGGCCGCCGTGACGCGCGTGGCGACGTCGTACCCTTTCGCACGCAGCTCGGCGATCAGTTTTTCAGCCGTCGCGCGCTGGGCCGGTGTCGTATAGAAGACCTCCGAACGGTACTGGTCGCCGATGTCGGGTCCCTGCCGCCCGACCTGCGTGGGGTCGTGAATCTCGAAAAAGAGCCGCGCCAGCTTTTCGTAGGAGACTTTCGCCGGATCGAACGTCACCCGCACCGCCTCGGCATGTCCCGTGCGGTGGCTGCACACCTCCTCGTAAGTGGGATTCTCCGTATGTCCGCCGATGTATCCCGACACGACATCGAGCACCCCCGGCTCCTTCGAAAGCAGATGCTCCACGCCCCAGAAACAGCCTCCGGCGAAGATCGCCGTCTCGGTCCGCTCCTTTTTCGCCGCGGGCACGAACTCCAGCGACACGGAGTTGACACAGTGGCGCGTGTTCCGGGGCGTAAAACCCTCGCCTGTGAAAACATGGCCCAGATGACCGCCGCACCGGGCGCAGGTGATCTCCGTGCGCCGCCCGTCGGCATCGACGGTCCGTTTCACGGCTCCGGGAATCTCGTCGTCGAAACTCGGCCAGCCGCACCCCGCGTCGAACTTGTCCGACGAACGGTACAACGGCGCGCCGCACTGCCGGCAGACGTAGGTTCCGTCCTCCTTGTGTTTGTAATAGCAGCCCGTGAAGGGGGCCTCGGTCCCCTTGTCCACGATCACCCGCTTCTCCTCCGGTGTCAAAGGTTTCATATTTTGTCCATTTACGGTCCCGCACAGGGCGAGGCAAATTATCAGAATAACGGTTTTCATAAATATCTCCAATCAAAAACTGCGCCGCCCGGGCAAAAAGCAGGATTCCGGAGAAGATCCCAAACGCCGATTCGGGTCCGGACCGTTTCGCCTCGCCCGCACCCCTGAAAGCCGGGTTATGACAAGGGCGGACGCCCCGTTCCGAAGCGTATCGGCCAGTCCCTGCCTATAAACCGCACATCTTGCGCCCGCGCAGGAACACCTGCCGGATCAGCGGCGTCTGGTAGGCATAGGAGAAAAATTCGACCGACGGCATCGGTTTGGTTATGAAGAAGTTGGCGACTTTACCTAAAGTAACGCTTCCGTAGTCGCGGCTCAACCCCATGGCATAGGCGCCGTTGAGCGTCGCGGCGTTGATCGCCTCGGCGGGGGTCATCTTCATGCGGATCGAGGCCAGCGAACAGACCATGCGCATGTCGCCCGAGGGCGACGACCCGGGGTTGTAGTCCGAAGCCAGCGCCACGCCCAGCCCGGCGTCGATCATCGCGCGCGCCGGAGGATAGCTCATCCCGAGGAAGAACGCCGCACCCGGCAGCAGCGTCGGCATGGTCGCCGCGCCGCGCAGCGCCTCGATCTCCTCCCGTCCCATGCGTTCGAGGTGGTCCACCGACAGGGCGTCGCAGGCCACGCCCACCTGCACGCCGCCCGAGACGGCCAGTTCGTTGGCATGGATTTTCGCCCGCAGCCCCAGTTTGCGCGCGGCCTTGAGAATACGGGCCGTCTCTTCGACCGTGAAAAAACCTTCGTCGCAGAAGACGTCGACGAAATCGGCCAGCCCTTCGGCCGCCACGGCGGGCAGCATTTCGTTGCACACCAGATCGACATACTCCCCCTGCCGTCCCCGGTAGGCACGCGCCACGGCATGCGCCCCGAGGAACGTGGCCCGCACCTCCAGCGGCACGCTTTCGCGGATGCGGCGGATGACGCGCAGCATCTTCAGCTCGTCCCCGGTCGAAAGGCCGTAGCCGCTCTTGATCTCCACGCACCCCGTACCCATCGCCGCGATCTCGCGCACGCGTTCCATCGCCTGCGCATAGAGTTCGTCCTCCGGAGTCTCGTGCAGCCGGTCGGCGGAATTGAGAATGCCCCCGCCCCGCCGGGCGATCTCCTCGTACGACAAACCGTTGATCTTGTCCAGAAACTCCCGCTCGCGGCTCCCGGCGTAGACCAGGTGGGTGTGCGAGTCGCAGAACGACGGAAAGAGCATGCCCCCTGCCGCGTCGACGACCTCGTCGGCGGCGATGTCGCCCAGAGAGTCCATGCGTCCGAACGCCGCGAAACGGCCGTCTTCGGCCAGCAGCCACGCGTCGTCGAGCGTGCCCAGCTTGTTCATGTCGGCGCCGCAGCAGCGCAGACGGCCCGTCGATTCGATGCCGACGATGCGGGCGATGTTCTTCACCAGCAGTCTCATAGGCCGCGGAGGAATCGGACGGAGGCTTCGATATGGGGATACATCACCTCGTCGTTGTCGATGAAGGGAACCTCTTTGCGATAGTCGGCCAGCATTCGCTCCAACTCGGGCGACGTGTGCGCCGGGCGGCGAAACTCGATGGCCTGCGCGGCGTTGAACAGCTCGATGGCCAGCACCCGTTCGGTGTTGCAGACCACGCGCCAGAGCTTCGTGGCAGCGTTGGAACCCATGCTCACATGGTCCTCCTGCCCCTGCGACGAGGGGATCGAATCGACCGACGCGGGCATGCACAGCCCCTTGGACTGGCTCACGATCGACGCCGCGGTATACTGCGGAATCATAAAGCCGCTGTTCAGCCCGGGATTCGCCACGAGGAATTTGGGCAGTTCGCGCGCCCCGGAGATCAGTTTGTAGGTGCGACGCTCGGAGATGTTGCCCAGCTCGGCCAGGGCGATCGCCAGGAAATCCATCGCCAGAGCGATCGGCTGGCCGTGGAAATTGCCCGCCGAGACGACCATGTCCTCCTCGGGGAAGACCGTCGGATTGTCCGTCGTGGAGTTGATTTCCGTGGTCAGCACGCTCTCCACATAGTCGATCGTGTCCTTCGAGGCTCCGTGAACCTGCGGCATGCAGCGGAACGAATAGGGGTCCTGCACGTGGTGCTTGGGGCGGGCGATCAGTTCGCTGCCTTCGAGCAGCCCGCGGACATTCCGGGCCGTGGCGAGCTGCCCCCGGTGGGCGCGGATCAGGTGCACCTCGTCGCAGAAAGGCTCGATACGACCGTCGAAGGCGTCTAACGACAGCGCCCCGATGCGGTCGGCCCACTCGCTCAGCCGCCGGGCGTGGATCAGCGACCAGACGCCGTAGGCGCTCATAAACTGCGTGCCGTTCAGCAACGCAAGGCCCTCTTTCGACTGCAACCGGATCGGCTCCAGCCCCAGTTCGGCAAGCACTTCGGCCGAGGGACGCACCTCGCCCTTATACTCCACCTCGCCCAGCCCCAGCAGCGGCAGGCTCATATGTGCCAGCGGCGCGAGGTCGCCCGAAGCGCCCAGCGAACCCTGCTGATAGACGACGGGCAGGATACCGCGGTTGAAAAACTCCACGAGACGCTCCACCGTCGCCAGCTGCACGCCCGAATGGCCGTAGGCGAGCGACTGTATCTTGAGCAGAAGGATCAGTTTCACGATCTCGGAGGGGACGCGCTCGCCCGTCCCGCAGGCGTGCGACATGACGAGGTTCTTCTGCAGCTGGGCCAGCTCGTCGTACCCTACCGAAATGTCGCACAACGATCCGAAACCGGTGGTGATGCCGTAAACCGGGCGTTCGGGGTTTTCCATCTTGCGGTCGAGGTATTCGCGGCAGCGGACGATGCGTGCGCGGGCATCGTCGCTCAGGGCCAGCGGCAGACGGCGGAAGAGGATTTCGCGGATGCGGTCGATCGAAAGATGCTGCGCGGAGATAAGATGATGTTCCATGTGAGGTAATCCGTATTTATTCGTTTTCTTTCAAGACATTGCGTATCATTTCTTCGTCGGCGGCATTGGGCAGCGTCACCTGCAGGCCGGGCGTGCGCTCCATCTCGCGCCGGATCGCCGACACGGCCCCTTCGTTACGCGCCCAGCTGCGGCGGGCGATGCCGTTGTTCACGTCCCACAGCAGCATTTCGCGGATGCGGCGGTCGGAGGCTTCCGAACCGTCGATCACCATGCCGAAGCCGCCGTTTATCACCTCGCCCCAGCCTACGCCGCCGCCGTTGTGGATCGAGACCCACGTTGCACCGCGGAACGAGTCGCCGATGACGTTCTGCACGGCCATGTCGGCCGTAAGGTTCGATCCGTCGTAGATGTTC
>ERZ773148.2841-NODE-2841-length-12611-cov-2.619783_pt1 | contig 12611 bp, 15 predicted proteins | sample MGYA00580846_ERZ773148 | MGnify/ENA primary metagenome ERZ773148 (study PRJEB29015, sample SAMEA2737879) | human gut metagenome | biome: human gut; feature: human-associated habitat; material: faeces | place: China | collected 2012 ...
GTGTATCAAAAAGCCGCCGGGTACCCGGCGGCTTCTGCCTTGTGGATTATTCAGTTCTTTGTGGGGTCGCCGCAAACACCAATAAAGATTGGTATATTTTCGGTTCCCATCACAGCATACAGGAACGGGCGGTTCAAAATCATTTCCACGGTCTCCAAATCCTGCGGGGCGCCCGCGCCGGCATACCCAAGTTCAGTAAAAGCCGCCGCTTCCACACCGTTTTCGTTCATTGTAATCTGGGATTGCTGAACAGCAGAAGAAATAAAGGCCGTCTGATCGGTCATTCCTGAAAAATCCGCATCCTCTTCAAAAGCCTGTTTGATCCCAAGCGCGCGCAGGCCGTCCTTCAAATCAATTTTAGAGCTGAAATCAAACTTCGGAATGGAAAAGATCACCTTTCCGCTGGCCGGGTTCTCCATCTGGAACATCGCCTCTGCCTTTTGAGGATCCTGGAGCAGCATTTCCGGCGAAACCCCTTCGTCGGGCAGAACAAACACCACGCTGCCCTGCCCTTTTAGGCTGAGAGAAGCCGCCGTATATCCGTTCCCCTTTGCAAAAGAACGGGAATCATAGCTGGAATTCATAAAATCACACGTAACGCTTCCCCCATCTGCTTTTGTAAAAGCACCTGGCTTTGTGGCCGCCTCATCAAACCGATCCACCCATTCCGCTTTCAGGTACACCGTGTTCATGATGGAAAGGATCTGGTTTTCCACCGGCTGGATCTGCGGCTGAATGGTTTGGTTGGTATTCTCCGCCACCCATTCGCCCATTGCCTTTGCAGTATCCGGGCTTTGAAAATCCACCCGGTATACGGACGCCATCCCATCGGTTTCTGCTTTCTGCAAAAACGCCTCTTTCCAGGAAACCGTATTTCCCAACCAGAGAGAGCTTGCAATTTTAAGCTTTTCCACCTCATTGTCTGCAAAAAGCAGGCGGAACAAATTGCCGGACTGCCGAGAAACATCATCTATCCCTTTGTCCCCGGCGTTCAGCGCCTGCAGGATTTCCTCCTGTGAATTGCCCCCGGCGCCAGAGGCGGCGATCGCAAGCGTCAAGTAAATGCTTACTGGTGAATAATTCGCATTCTCGCTTCCCGTTAGGAACTGAGCCGCAGATTCATATGCAAACGCGCTGACAGCATCTATAAACCCTTCTTCCACAGGGTTTTCTTCCCTTAACTTCTGCCGTGCATCATAATCCTCAAACGCCGTGGCCTGCGGATAAGCAGGGCTCACCAGCTTTTCCGCGCTATTCCCGGAGGCAGGAAGGCTTTCTTCCATACCGGAGGAGGACGGCTCTCCCTTTTTATCCGGCTGCTCCTCTCCGTTTCCCGGCACCTGCCTGGCGCATCCAGAAAGCCCCGAACAGGCTAATAAAAACGCCAGTAGCAATGCTGCAAATTTCTTCATTCTGCTCACTCATCCTTTTGCTCCTCATTTTCCCCCTCTTGCTGCGCGCTGGACTCCGCCGCTTCGCGGAGGTGGGCTTCGCGCTTAGCTTTTGCTTTTTTACTGGATTTTCTGACGATCAGGATAATCACAACCGCAATCACCGCCAGCAGCAGCAAAACCGGAAGTCCCCCTATCACAACAATAAGCAAGCCTTCCCCGAAATTGCCTAGGGATCTGAGCGACGCTTTAAACTGGTTATTGATCTTTTCTCCCAGCGTAACCGGTATCTGCCTGACTTCTGTGGGCTCTACGACTTCCTGCAGGTCGATGGTCACGGTGCTGTAATCCACCAGGGAATCATAGCGTTTCAGTTCCCCGGTCAGTTGCTCAATTTGATACGTGACGTCCGCCAGGGCGCGCTCCACCTGAATCATCTCTTCCATCGTTCCAGTAGATTTCATCATTTCCAAAAGCCGCTCTTCCTGGGCGCGCAGGCTTTTCAACCTAGACTCTGTATCAAAATACTGTTCCGTCACGTTTTCGCTCGTCGTAGAAAAATTGCGTACCGTACCGATCATTTCAGCGCTGTCTTTCATCTGTCCCAGTTTTTCCCTGGGGACGCGGAGAACAAAATAGGCGTAACGCATGCTCACCCGATCCACCGCGCCGTTCCCATCCACGCTGGACTCCTGGATATATCCTCCCAGTTCGTTGCAGAGTTTCTGGACGGTTTCGACCGATTTGTCAAACTCCAAAGTTTCAATCTGATAGGAAAGGTTCTGGATAATTTTCTGTTCGGAAGCCGCGGCCTTCGCCGCGAGCCCCGCTCCGGATTCCCCTCCCGTATCCGCAGCTGTGTCCGCAAGAACGCTGTCATACGCAGAAGTCTCCGCCACAGCAGCGCTGGAGGCTGACGAATAGGACTCCCTCCTGTTGTCCGCCTGAGGCGCCGCATTGTCCGTACTTTGGCCGGAAAAACTGGAAGCGCTGCATGCCGTAAACAGGACTCCCACAGCCATGGAAGCGCAAATCACAAGCGATAAAACACCGGCCGCCTTCTTCTTTTTCATGGACCCACCGCCTTTCTTTTGGGTTCCCCCAAATCAATGGTTATTTGGAATTTTCCGTATAGAACTGCCAAATTTCTCCCGTAGAGAGCCATTGCTGATTTGTGCCAAACAGGTCGCCATTTATCTCCACTACAACCTGATCCCCGCCGTCCAATGTAATAAAGGTTAGTACATCTGTTTTTCCGTCTTTCATCAACTCCAGGCGGAAGGCCTGGTTCATTTCCGTATTCCCGCAAAGGCCAAGCGGGCTATAGAAGCGGTATCTGCCAAGGGTACCTCCAAGAAACGCCTCTGCAAGTACGCCGGCTTCCGCTCCTTTTCCCTCTAAAATCGGAGTATCGCTGTCTCCAAGCGCTTCCAGGCGAAACAGAGTAAACCCGGCGCTTTCAAGGCCGTCCGGATAGTCTAGCAGCTCCTTGAGCGAATACGTCCTGCATTCCTTTGACGCCTTCTCCACCGCCTGCTCACAGCTTGTAACAAAACCTTGCGGCAGGGAATATTCTTTTCCCAGCAGTTCCAGCGTATTGGCCTGCAAATTGAGGTAGGTTACAGCTCTTCCCCCGTTCGTAAAGTACAGCACCAAAGGCTGTCCCGTTGATCCCGCTGTCCGGGGCAGGGGGTTCTCCTCATTCATCTGTTCAAACATTGCCAGCAGGGTTTCATCATAGAGAATTGTATAATCGTCGCTGTTAGTCTCCGCATATAGCAAAGCCTGATAAACAGAACTTCCCTCCGCATCTGTTTGATCCTCCTTATCCAGGACAAACAGATCGAGCGCTTCCTGGAAACACAGTTCCTCCTGCACGCTGGAAAGCTCCGCCATCACGGCAGTACCGTCCGGTTGTACAATCAGGTAGGCACTGCCTTTTGCCATACCTTCCACATGGTAAACCTTGCTCCCCACAGGATAATAACCGGCCCAAGAATCTGCTTCTGTGTTTTGCGTTTCCCTTAAATCGGTTTTGATTTCACCGGCATAATCCCCCTGGAATTTCAAGCATTTTTCGTTGGTGTTCCAGTTCAGGTTAAAGCGGTTCGGCTCATAGGTTTTGCCGTCCACATAAAGCGTTTGTAAACCTATAATTCCTCCACCTCCGTCGTATGTCCTGATCGACGCGCCTGGATGCCCAGGCGCTCCATCAGACTCCCCTTTTTCCGCCTCCGCAGAATCCTCCGCGTTCAGTCCTCCGGCAGCCAACGCGGGCGCTCCCGCCTCTGCGGCTGCGGAAGATGACAGCGTGAGGGATGCCGTATTTTGAGCCGTCGTCCCAGAAACCGGTATCAAAATGTGATTTATTTTTACAAAGGTATATCCCAACGCAACGCAGAGGCATAGGCCGCATACCACCAACGCCGGGACAAACCAGGCTTTTGCACGGGAAATCTTCTTCTCCCTGTTTGTCATCACATCTGCCAAATGTTCCTGATATTTTTGATCCGCCTTAATTTTATCCATGGCGGAACGGTATTTCTCCTTATTCATCGAAATCCTCCTTCAGGCTCTTCTTTAAAAGCCCTCGCGCGCGGCTCAGCTGTGAAACTATCGTATTGGGGTTACGGTCTAATATTTTTGCAATTTCCGCAACCGGATAGCCTTCATAATAGTACAGATGTATAACCGTTCTATACTTTTTGGGTAGCGCCAGCACGGCCCCCAGGACTACGCTTTCCCCGCTCTCGAGCGCGGGGATGCTTTCGTCCAGCGGCACCGTCTTTTTAAACCACGCCGTATTCCGCCTGTTACGGCAAAGGTTTATCGTCACCCGGATCAGCCAGGCCTTTTCGTGCTCCAAAGTTTCAAATTCCGGAGCTTTTTCCATATATTTTAACAACGCCTCCTGCACCATATCCTCCGCGTCGCTCATACTTTTCATTTGGGAGAACGCCACGCGCAGCAAGGTAGAGGCATAGGTTTCCACAACACGTTGTACTTCCGCGTTAGAACGCAAATTTTTCCCCCTCCTTTTCCCCTTCATTTCTAATACAGATCAGCTTGGCAAAATATTGCACTGCAATTGCCAGACCCTGTCAATGACAAAAAAGGGGCAAGCCCCGCTCGCCCCTATATCAATCAATACTTGAAATTTCTGTAATATTTATCGTTCAGCAGCCTCTTTTTACGCGGCCTGTTTGGTTTCCTACGGTAACGCTTGCGCCCATAGCCTCCTCTTGGAGGTCTGCGCGTAGTGCTGAGCAAAACAATAATAACCACAATAACTCCCAGCCCAATACACGCCCAAGAGATGATCCCTATAATATTAAAACTGTTTTCTGTTTTTACCTCCGTACCGGAAGCAATCAACTCCCCAGCCTCGCTTACACTGCCCACGCTGGGCAATGCAATATCGCTGGACGAAGATTCAAAACCTCCCGCAGCATAACGTGACGAGACTTCACTGGAAGCTTCCGAGCTTTCCTGCGGGAGATAAGCGGAGGAACTTGCCGGCCTGCTGGAATAGACCGGATAGTTTACCGCAGGCTCGCTGGAAGGCTCCGGATCCGACGCTTCCGGCTGAGAAACCGGCGGCTCTTCCGGCTGGGAACTAGGCGTTTCCGGCTCAGAAGACGGCTCCGCCGGCGGTTCACTGGAAGCTTGAGAGCGGTTTGGATCCGCCGGGCTCCCCGGCACAACCGCCATGCTTGCAAATTCTTCTTCAAAATTAGTAGCAAAAACAGCGGCAGGCATAGATGCCGGCAGCAGCAACAGCAGCAACAGGGCCGCCAACCTTTTCATCTTTTTCATCCGTATTCCTCCAAAATCTATGCCTTTTTACAGTCATTTCTGCAGTCCTTATGTTTCATTTCCAAATTTTATGCTATAATTTATGTTCATTATAGCAATTGTTATTCGAGAAAGCAAGAATTGCGTCAAATTTAGCGGAAACCGGATAAAATCCTCTCCGCTTCCTTCGCCGCCTGTTCTAAAAATCCTTTCACGCGCTCCACAGCTTCAAAACCTCCCGTCACATCTATGGAGCGATTCGAACCCATTGTACGGATTTGCAGGATTTTCCTGCCGTTTTCTGCCGGGACGACACAGGCAATCGGCGTGTCGTCGCCAAACCCGATCCAGCGGGTATGATAGTCCGCTGTAACCAGCCCGCATACCAATAGAATCATACAGAGTGTAATGGAAAAAGAACCCCAGAAATAACGGGCATTTTTTGAAGATTTCAATGGAAACGTCCTTTCTATATAAGACGGCCTTTTCCGCCGTTATCCTTCAATTTTTTAAATTTTTTATTGCAGCTTAAGCAGGGTTTCCGCTAAAGCTTTTCCAAACAGCTCCCCGGAATAAGTGGCCTCCTCCAATGTATTAACTTCCGTGCCAAATTCCACTAGGAGGGAACCTTTCGTCATATTCATGTTATATTTGCTTGGGCTGAAGTTCAAAGGCCTTGCAAGCGTGGGGTACATATCGGTGAGTGTTTTCTGAACCCGGAGCGCCAGCCTCAGATTATATTCCCAATCCGGAAATCCCAGCGTCCCGTCGTCGTCGCATCCGCTCAGGATCATCACCTGCGCCGCTTTCTTCCCATTAATGGTAACAGTGGGTTTGTTCCTTACTTCGTCATTGCCCATAGCGTCCCTGTGCACGTCTATCGTCACCTGGATAGTCGGGTATTTTTCCAGGTTTTTTTGAATGGTTGCCGCGGAACGCGTGTAAGAGCCGCTATAGCTGGGATAATCATGGCAGGTAGTGTCGTGAATAACGCCAATCCCCGCCGCCCTAAGCTGCGCCTCTATCGCATCCCCCACCAGCACGACATTTTGTGTGTTGTCCAGGCTGCGGGTTGCCCCGCCTTTGGGAAAGGAATCCCTCTCCCAAAGCAGGAAGGATTCCGTAGTATGGGTATGATAAATCAGAACCTGCGGGGTTCCGTCAGTTTTTATTTTGACCGCAGGTTCCTTATTCAATTCGCTTTCTATATCAATCTTTGTATTTTGGTTTGTATTTTTCACAAAAATGTTGCCAAACTGCACGCCGCTGTTTCCAATTTGGATTTCTTTAATGGGGATTCCTTCTCTCTCCGGCTCCTGAGAACTCGTTTCGCTGGAAGACGGAGCTTGAGAAGATTCCGGCACAGCGGACGAGGGTTCCGGTTCCTTTTCTTCTTCCGCCTCTGCCCCGGAGCTTTCGGCAGGCTCGCTGGATACCGCCGTTTCACCGCTATTTTCTTCCTGCTTCCCGTCCCATTCGTTTCCCAAAAGCCTGGCCGCGCCGTCCGGCATGATGAAGCTGGCTGCCACTAAAGCGGCGCTGCCGCTCTGCGCGCGGATTTGCGGCGCTGTACGCACCGCAAAGCAGGCAACGGCCAAGGCCGTTGCCAACACCGCCGCCGTGCCCCGGCACAGCTTTTTCCCTCTTTCAAATTGTTTTTTTACTGTGATGATCTTCATATAGTTCCCCCGCCAAAGGATTACTATATGACTATGCAAACGCTCTGCTATTCATGACAATGCTTACATCACCAGCGCGTTGATCTCCTCCACGGAAAAACAAGGATTCAGCGCAAGGTTCATTGCCATGGCGATCAGCTTGGAGGCGCGCGAAATCAGCAGGTCTATTTCCCTGGGCGTCACCACCATCTGCGCGCCGCGCGGGGTAAGCTTTTCTTCCATTGCTTCCTTTTCTTCCCCTTCAAATAAATCCATTGCCAATGTTGCCGCGTCCACCACCGTGGGCACTCCCATGCTGATCACCGGCACTCCCAGCGTCCCCCTATCCAGCTGTGGGCGGGCGTTGTTGACCCCAGCGCCGGGGGCAATGCCCGTGTCGCTGAGCTGCACCGTGCAGCCGAGCCTGGAAAGGTTGCGGGATGCAAGCGCGTCCACCGCGATGACCGCGCTGGGCCGCAGGTATTCCACCAATCCCAAAAGCAGCTCCGCTGCTTCAAAGCCCGTATTGCCTAAAACGCCTGTGGAAACCACCGCAACAGGCCGCAGGCCGGTAAGCCCCGTTACCCTGGCCAGCTCCCCGCGGATATGCCTGGTGGCAAGCACCAGCTCTGAAACATGGGGGCCAAGCGCGTCCGGCGTGATATTCCGATTGCCAAGGCCCGCCACGAGCACCAGCCCGTCTTTCGGCAAAAGCTGCTTCAGTTCCTCCGCCACACGGAGCATATATTTGTTTTCCCCGTCAATATGATCAGAGATAGCCGGAACCTCCAACGTGATATAATTTCCCCGCGCCTTATTCAGCCGTTTTGCCGCGCGTTCCGTTTTGATTTTAATACGGGTAACCTTGCAGTCCTCCATCTGTTCCTCCTGCTGCTCCACCCCGTCCAAAGGCCCTTTTAACGATTCCTTTTCTTCAATTGCCAAATCTGTGCGGAATACCATGTATCTCTCTCCTTTTCTTAAAAAACTGTTGCAATTTGGATTCTTGTGTGATATTATAATTTGTACGTGACGACAATCCAAAGGAGGTGTGACTGTGCCAAATATCAAATCAGCTAAAAAGCGCGTAAAGGTAATTGCTACCAAGACCCTTAGGAATAAATCCATCAATTCCGAACTGAAGACTGACCTGAAAAAGGCGAATCTTGCAATTGACAACAAAGCTGAGGATAAGGCGGAAGCTGTCCGCGTCGCGATGAAGAAAATCGACAAGGCTGCCGCTAAGGGGATCCTTCATAAAAATACCGCTGCAAGAAGGAAGTCCGCCCTCGCCCGCAAATTAAACGCCGCCAACGTATAACACAAATACTATTGTTTATCAAAAGCAGAGCAGTATGCTCTGCTTTTTTACTTTTCTTCCGCATTGATTGACTTTTCCAAAAAATTTGGTTATGATAAGAACACAAGGCAATCCTGTATGAAAACCCATTGGGGAACGGATTTGTTGTATAAAAATCAGCAAAGCAGAACCGCTGTTTTCGTTTGGCAAATTGAAACAGCTACTATTATCGGAGGTGTACTCAGCATGAAGAAATGCCATAAATTCGCACTTTTGCTTGGGATCGTATCTGCAGTAGTCGCAATTGCTACCGCTGTCACCGCCATTCTTCTTTATCTAGATAAGAAGAAGAAGGACGAAGAAGAATTGGAACATTACCTGGACTGCTCTATCCAATAAAATAATAAAAAACGCGGGCAGGCTGGGATTCAGCCTGCCCGTTTTTGCAGTGCATTCAAGATTTATCGCCCGGCTTTGCCACCAGGGCGGCAATATAACCAAAGAACACGGCAGCCGCAATTCCAGCGGCGCCCGCGGTAACCCCACCCATAAACACACCTAAAAAGCCGTATTCCTTTACGGCCTCCTGCACTCCCTTTGCCATGCCGTAGCCAAACCCGCTCAGCGGCACGGTGGCGCCCGCGCCGGCAAACTCTACCAAAGGCTCGTAAACGCCGATTGCGGTAAGAACCCCGCCCGCCGTGACGAAAAGCACCATAATCCTGGCGGGGGTCAGCTTAGTGAAATCAATTAAAAGCTGGCCGACAACGCAAATCAGCCCGCCGACCACGAATGCTTTCACAAATTCCATGATGTCATCCCTTTCAGAAGAAAGTTTCCATGGTTATTGTTGCCGCATTCTCGTACATTATGTAATACCGCAAAATAACAATCTTGAGAAAGAAGGCGATTTCCATGCCCGGTCAGCAGATTGTATTCGACACGTTAAGAGCCGCCGGGATTCCTTATCAAATCATTGAGCATGAAGCCGTTTATACGTTGGAAGAAATTGACAGGCTCAACCTTTCTGAAAAAGGTAGAATTTTAAAAAACCTTTTCCTGCGCGATGCAAAAGGCAAAAAGCATTTTTTAGTATGCGCTATAGAGGACAAGCCTATCGATTTAAAGGAACTCCGGAAAAAGCTGGGGGTTTCAAATCTCTCGTTCGCTTCGGAAGATCGGCTGATGCATTATCTTTGCTTAAAGCCAGGATCTGTTTCCCCATTCGGCATCCTGAATGACGAAGGCCGTGAGGTTACCGTAGTGTTTGACAGCAGCCTGGAGGGCTGCGGGAGCCTGGGCGTGCACCCAAACGAGAACACCGCCACTCTGTTTCTCCCTTTTGAAGAACTCAAAAGAGTGGTGCAGGAGCATGGGAACCCTGTTATCATGCTGGAGCTTTGACCTATAGCGCCCATCTCCTCCCCCGCCCCTTGGCAAAACACCGTCGTTAGCTTAGAATTTCAACGTGTGCAATAGTTTTATCCATTTTGGATCGAAGTGGTTTACAATTTCACTGTGCCCAATATCCATCGCTGCAATTTTCTCCATATCTTCCTGCGTGAGAGAAAAATCAAACACATTAAAGTTTTGTTTGATCCTGTCCTCATGGACGGATTTGGGAATTACCACGACGCCGCGTTGGATATTCCAGCGGAGCGCTGCTTGCGCAGCGCTTTTTCCATATTTGTTTCCAATTTCTGTCAAAACCGGATTGGTAAAGAAATCATGAAGGCCCTCGTTAAACGGAGCCCATGCCTCCGGCACGACATTATATTCATTCATGACGTCGATGTTGAGCTGTTGCTGGAAGAACGGATGCATTTCTACTTGGTTCAGCATAGGTTTGATTTCAAAAGTTTCGCAGAGATCTGCCAATACATGAGGGTAGCAGTTAGCCATACCGATGGCTTTCAGTTTGCCCTCTTTATAGAGTTTTTCAAGGCCTTTCCATGCATTGATGTAATCGCCCATAGGCTGGTGAAGCAGCATAAGATCAATATAATCCACGCCAAGCCGCTCCATAGACAACTCTGCCGCTCTGATTGCTCCATCGTAAGAAAAATCCTGGATCCACAATTTCGTTGTAATAAAGATTTCTTCTCTAGGAATCCCGCTTTCTTTCACAGCGTCGCCAACTGCCTGTTCATTCCTATAGCCCTGCGCTGTATCTATCAGGCGATATCCGGTTTTCAGCGCTGTGAGAACAGTATTCTTTGCCGCTTCATAGCCCGGAATTTGATATACGCCGATTCCAATCATTGGAATTTTCAATCCATTATATAATTCTCTATATTCCATGGCTCTTTTCCTTTCCCGTCCGTTTTATCAGTCGTTGGCGTGAATATCAAACGCACTGATTAAATAATCTGCCACCCCTGGGGCGTCGGGGTTGTGACAGCCCTTTCCGGTGTCAAGCGCACGCATTTTATCCATTTCTTCATCCGTAAGTGCAAAATCAAAAATTTCCATGTTGCTCTTCATTCTTTCGGGATTTACCGATTTCGGGAAAATAATCGCGCCTTCCTGAACCTCAAACCTTAAAATAATTTGGCCGATATCCTTATTGTGATTTTGCGCAATTTCAGCAATAACAGGGTCGGCAAGCATATCCTTATTCCCCTGGCCCAGCGGTCCCCAGCCCTCAAGATGGACGCCGGCCTCCGCCATGATTTTGCGGATCTCTTTCTGCTGGAAGTAAGGATTAAATTCCACCTGATTAACAGAAGGTGCAGTATTAAACTGCGGTATAAAGCTGTTCCAGATTTTAGGCGTCATATTGCTTACGCCGATAGAACGAATCTTTCCCTCCTGCTTTGCTTCTTCCATCGCTCTCCATGCGCCCGGCACATCGCCATATGGCTGATGAATCAGGTATAAATCCATGTAATCAAGCCCCAGTTTGCGCAAAGAGGTTTCAATCCCTTTTTTGGCGGCTTCATAACCGTAATCCTGCAGCCAGAGTTTACTTGTTATGAAAATTTCCTCCCGCGGGACCCCGCATTCCCGAACCGCTTTCCCGACTTCCTGTTCATTGAAATACGCGGCGGCTGTATCAATGTGGCGGATGCCGAGGTTAAGGGCTTCTCTTACCGCGTTATAAGCGCTGCCATCAGCAGGAATCTGGAATGTGCCAAATCCATAAACAGGGATTTCCACACCGTCGTTTAATACAACAGTTTCAATTTTCATCTATAATTACGCTTCCTTTCCGCTTAAATATGGTTTTATGAGCGCGCTTAGGAACATACTGCAAAACTCTTTAGTGCGCGCTTCAAAGCTGTATGCCCCTCCGGACATATCCCAGCAAAGCATTTCTCCGTAAAGGACGTCAATCAATGTGTGGGAAATCACATCAACAGGCGTGTCTTCTTTCAATTCCCCGCGTTCAACCCCGCTTTTAACGAGCCCCTTTATGGATTCAATGTCCATGTACAGTTTGCTTTTGTCATCCGGGTTTTCTACAAGGTCTGGATCCACAGTATTCCGCACCCATTCTTGGCATAGTTTCAAACTGCTTTTTTCAATATAGCCGGAAAAGCTCATCATAAAAAACACAAGCCGTTCCATAAATGTGCCTTGATAGGCCTGTGCCGTTTCAAAAATTTCTTGAAACATTTCCCGGCTAAGCGCAAAAACAATGTCTTCCTTACGCTTAAAATAGGTGTAGAACGTTCCGTTTGAAACTCCGCAAGCTTTTGTGATTTCTTCAATTGATGTGTTGAGCAGCCCCTTTTCACACACAATTTTTTTTGCCGCTGCCAACAATTTCCGTTTTGTTTCTAATGCGGCAAGCTGCCGGTTTGTTATTTTATTTGCCATAGTTCCGCCATCTCCCTTCTGCGGCAATTTGATTGTACCATATTCACTGAATAAAAGTCAATGAATTTAATTCATAAATTAAAATTTTCTTGTAAAAACAAAGGAAGGCGCTCTTTTTTCACTTCTCCTATCCATGATTTGATTGCCTATTGAGAGTAACAAAAGGTTTTGCGAGCCAAAAATTTTTGCCGATTTTATGGCGGCGCAAAGGTATCACAGTATTGATCTCACCAAAACAAAGAAAATCCCGCCGGATATCCAGCGGGATTTTTTATTTTTGGGAAAAATCCGGAATCTCTCCCGGCTCGTGTGCGGCTCCCTCAAAATAAATATCGTACCAAACCAAGAAAATAAATATTGTCCAAATACGGCGGCTGTAATCCCTCAACCCATGATAATGGTCATCCAGGTATTTAACGATTTCATCCGTTTTAAAAAATTTCTCCGCAATCTTGGACTGGAACGCGTCTTTCACAATGCGGTAGTATTTTTCATCCTTCAGCCAGACGCGCGTTGGCACCGGGAACCCCAGCTTTTTTTTCTGGGCCGTGGCTTCCGGCAAATGCCGGAGGGCCGCTTGGCGCATGGCGTATTTCGTGTTCTTTTTGTTCACGCGCAGGCGCTTCGGGATAGTGGACGCCACAC
>ERZ773148.2844-NODE-2844-length-12584-cov-4.667811_pt1 | contig 12584 bp, 14 predicted proteins | sample MGYA00580846_ERZ773148 | MGnify/ENA primary metagenome ERZ773148 (study PRJEB29015, sample SAMEA2737879) | human gut metagenome | biome: human gut; feature: human-associated habitat; material: faeces | place: China | collected 2012 ...
TCAGGCTCCCCTTTCAAAACCCTCGAAAGTTTTCTTTCGAGGGTTTTGTTTTATGCGCTTTTGAAAAACCAGGAAAAAGAAAGGAGGAGCTGGCGCTCCTCCTTTTCTATTCTGGTCCAGCGAAAAGGTTCCATAAGGCCACCGCAGCCGCGTTTTCCGACTCGTTCATCCTCTCACAGATACCCTCAGAAAGTTACGAAAGATCCTCTCACAGGAATATTGCTGTAATCGATTTTTGGACCTAAAAAGAATTTAGAGGGCTTACACCTACTAAATATGCTTTTGTCACACCTCTGGACGGCACATTTATGGTGTGGTATAATTACAAAATCTTGATTAGATCTAAGGTGATTTTGTGTCTATTTTCGAACGTAAGACAATCCACTCTATGCAGGTAGCTCTTGGATTGGCCGGGTTCGGGTATTTGGGTTTTGTTGCTGGTTTGATCTGGCCTTTCGCCAATTATCTCGGGTTCGCTGCCCTCGCTGCTGGTGTCGTCCTTCTCCTTATTAAGAAAACCGATCTGGATCGACTGAGGTCTCTGGTTTCCGGTTTCGGAGGGCACAGCGCTTAAAAAGCGTTCACAAAACAACTGAAAAAGCTTCGGCTCCGGCAGAACCGCTGGTCCGAAGCTTTTTTGTTATCACTGCCGCCTCATCTGTTTCCTTCCGTGATACCCTCATTGTCATGACACAAGATCTGTTTGGCACAACGTTGCCGGAATTGGCTCAGACAGCCCAGGAATCAACGAAACCGGGCCATGGCCGAAGCGTGGAAAAACCGCCTCTGGCAGAACGGATGCGCCCGAAAACCATTGACGAGGTGATTGGGCAGAAGCATCTGCTGGGCCCCGGCATGCCTCTCCGTACGGCATTTGAGTCAGGGCATCCTCACTCCATGATTCTGTGGGGGCCGCCCGGAGTCGGAAAGACCACACTTGCCCGACTGATGGCAAATGCGTTCAATCTTCCGTTCATTTCTATTTCTGCAGTTCTGTCCGGAGTGAAGGAAATCCGGGAGACAGTGGAAGCCGCGAAAGAGCATATGGCTGCAACCGGTGAGCCTACGGTGGTTTTCGTTGATGAGGTTCATCGCTTCAATAAATCGCAGCAGGACGCTTTTCTGCCTCATGTTGAGTCAGGTCTGTTTATCTTTATCGGAGCGACAACGGAGAATCCCTCCTTTGAGGTGAATAACGCACTGCTGTCCCGCGCATCGGTTTACACGCTGGAGGCTCTGTCTGAGGATGAGGTTAAGGAACTCCTGCACCGTGCCCGGGAGAAGGTCTATCCGGATCTGAAGATCACTCCGGAAGCGGAGGATCTCTATGCGGCGCTTGCTGACGGTGATGCAAGACGTCTTTTGAATGCGCTCGAGGTTTCGGCGGAAATGGCCTCCGCCCGCCACCTTTCGGAAATCGACGCAGACTTTCTTCGGAAATCCATCCCCGCGACGCAGCGCCGTTTTGATAAGGGCGGTGACTTCTTTTACGATCAGATCAGCGCGCTGCATAAATCAGTCCGCGGCTCGGATCCTGACGCGGCTCTTTATTGGTTCGCCCGGATGCTGGATGGCGGATGCGATCCCCGGTATATTGCCCGCCGGGTAATCCGCATGGCGATCGAGGATATCAGTCTTGCGGATCCCCGCGGCACACAGCTTGCGCTTGAAGCAGCCGAAATCTATGAGCGTCTGGGATCTCCTGAAGGAGAACTGGCTATTGCCCAGGCGATTGTGTACCTCGCGATTGCCGCAAAAAGCAATGCGGTCTACAACGCCTTTAACGAGGTGAGACGGTTCGTCAAACAGGATAAGACGCGTCCCGTGCCTTTCTATCTGAGAAATGCACCGACCAAGCTGATGAGTGATCTTGGGTACGGTGATGGGTATCGGTACGCTCACGATGAGCCTGGCGCTTTCGCGGCCGGTGAAATTTATTTGCCTGAGGGGCTGGAAGGCAGAACCTGGTATCACCCGAATCCTCGAGGTCTTGAGATCAAGATAGCGGAAAAGATGCAGCATCTTCACGACCTCAATCAGGAGGCCTGGCGGGAAGGCAAGGGCAGGCGGCGCAAGACTTGAACCCTTTTGGTTCCTGTTGCAAAATAACAGATCAACATTGAATGACATAAGATCGGTTAGCCCTGATCCTATGCGACGCTGCAATTTTGTAAATGGAAAACAGAACTGCAGCTCTGCTTTTCGTTTTCCAAAGGATTTCACCATGATTGACATCAATCTTCTGCGCAAACAGCTGCCTGAAGTGGTTGCTCGGCTGAAGACCCGCAACTTTGAGTTCCCTGAGAAAGAATTCCTCGCTCTTGAAAATGAGCGTAAGGAGATTCAGTCGAAGACTGAAGAACTGCAGGCTGTGCGTAACTCCCTGTCCCGTCAGATCGGACAGGCCAAGAAGTCGGGCGAATCGGCAGAAGATCTGATGAAGGAAGCTGCCGCTCTGCCGGAAAAGCTTGCTGACCTCGAGAAACAGCTTGGCGAAATCCGCAACAAGCTGAACAATCTGCTTCAGCGCGTTCCGAATCTGCCGAACCCGGAATGTCCGATTGGCCGTGATGACCGTGCGAATGTTGAACAGTGGCGCTGGGGCACCCCCCGTCAGTTCGATTTCCCGGTGAAGGACCACGTTGATGTGGCTGCGCCTCTTGGCATGGATTTCGATACGGCTGCCAAGCTTTCCGGCTCCCGTTTCTGCTTCATGAAGGGTGAGATCGCTCATCTGCACCGCGCCCTCGCGCAGTTCATGCTCGATCTTCACACCCGGAAGCATGGCTACACCGAATGCTATACGCCGTACATCGTCAATGCGTCGACCATGTATGGAACCGGTCAGCTGCCGAAGTTTGCTGAGGACCTTTACTCTGCCCGCATCGGCGGATATGAGGAAGAGGGAGAGCATGAGCTCCAGTATCTGATCCCGACCGCTGAAGTGCCGCTCACGAACACCGTCTCTGGCAAGATGCTGAAGGAATCCGATCTCCCGATCAAGATTACCGCCCAGACTCCCTGCTTCCGTTCCGAAGCCGGCTCCTATGGCCGTGACACGCGCGGCATGATCCGCCAGCATCAGTTTGAGAAGGTGGAAATGGTGCGTATCGTTCCGGAAACGGATTCCTACGCGCACCTGAAGGAAATGGTAAAGAACGCGGAAGAAGTGCTGCAGCTCCTCGAGCTACCCTACCGCGTCATCATGCTGTCTACCGGTGACATGGGCTTCTCCGCTGCTCAGACCTTTGATATTGAGGTCTGGGTTCCTGCTCAGAACACCTATCGCGAAATCTCCTCCTGCTCCAATTGCGAGGACTTCCAGGCCCGCCGTATGGGCACCCGCTATAAGGGCAAGGATGGCAAGACCCATTACGTTCACACTCTGAACGGTTCTGGTGTTGCTGTCGGCCGCTGCCTCGTGGCTGTGATTGAGAACTATCAGAACGCGGACGGTTCTGTCACGATCCCGAAGGTGCTTCGTCCGTACATGGGCGGTCTTGAAAAGATCGAACCGCCGGCGAAGAAGGCCTGATTCAGGTTCTGACGGAATAAATAAAAAAGATCCAGCGCTATGCGCTGGATCTTTTGCTATGGGCGAAGAAGAAACTGCGCGGAATTACTTCGCGGCAGCCTTCTTGGCCGGGCGCTTGGCCGCGGGCTTTTTGGCAGCAGGAGCGGCGGCAGCAGTGTCTTTCTTTGCAGCAGCCGGAGCCTTCTTGGCAGCAGCGGGCTTCTTCGGAGCGGCGGCCTTCTTGGGAGCCGCGGCTTTTTTCGGGGCCGCGGTCTTGGCGGCAGGAACAGCTTTAGCGTCAGCCGTCTTCGCGGCTGCGGCCGGCTTCTTGGCAGGAGCCTTCTTCGCAGGAGCGGCGGAAGCCTTCTTAGCGGCAGCCGGCTTCTTTGCGGGAGCCTTGACAGCGGCTACCTTGCGGGCACCTTCCTCGACATCCTTCTTGACCTGCTCAACCGTGGCTTTCACGGCCTTGGCCTTCGCCTTGGCAACTTCGGTCTTTGCCTTCACGGTTGCCTTCGCTTCCTCAGCGGACTCAGCCGCGGCTTCGACATACTCGCGGGCGAGCTTGACCAGATTGTCAAAAGTTTCTTTTACAACAGCTTTCTTGCCATTGATAAGCTGAGTCTTTTCGTCAATGTCTTTCAGCGCAGCAGCAAAACGGCTGCGGAGATCATCCTTGTTGCTGGTCTTGGTGGTGCCTGATTTCATGGAACTCTCCAATTTATGAGAATGCTGAGTAACAAAAGCGCGCTTGTTGCGGCGTTTTTCTGCCTATTTCTCCTATTCTAATTAGTTTAACTGACACAATAAAAGGGGGTAGTGGCATTTCGGTATATTTTTTGCTAAGATTCATAGCCTCGTACGATCACTGGAAGGGTGGCAGAGTGGTCGAATGCACCGGACTCGAAATCCGGCATACGGTTATGCCGTATCGAGGGTTCGAATCCCTCCCCTTCCGCCATTTTAAGATCCCAGACAGTCTAAAGACGCCTGGGATTTCTTTTATTTACAGCGCGTTATATCGATTATCTGTCTTTAGATGTCCGATGGTGTCCAATAAAATCCTAGTTTTTATGATGGGTATTGTGTTGGGTAATTGAGAGTTCTATAATTAAATCAATATTTACCCATCATCAAGCAGAGGGATGCCCTATGCCTAAAAAGCCAAAAGAGCTCACCGTTCTTGAAGTTAAGCACCTCGGTCTTGGAACTCACAATCTAGGGGGTGTCAAGGGGCTTTACCTTAGAAAAACACCGTCACAGGAGATGTTTTTCCTCCGGTACAGTGATTCCACAGGCCGCCATGATTTTTCATTAGGGACAGCGTCAATAATGACCTTGGCACAAGCCCGTAAAGCAGCCATTGCCGCTCAAGAGACGATTGCCCAGGGCGAGAGCCCCATTGAAAAACGCAAAATCGCCCGGGAAACTCTTAGGTCACAAGTGCAGGCCAATCAGCAAGAAGAGGCTCAGAATAAACTAACCTTCCAAAAAATAGCTCTTGAGTGGGTCTGTGATCGGGCAGAACATGGCTACTGGGCAAAAAATATGAAAGGGGAAAAAGAAACCCGGCAGATCCTTGAGAAGCATGTTTTTCCTATGCTGGGGAACTCCCCTATCGATACGATATCTGCGGAACACATACGCTCTTGCCTCGAGCCCATATGGCAACGTATCCCATCAACCGCAAAAAAAGTACGAACCTACCTACAAAAAATCTTCCAATGGGCCATTGCTCTAAAAAAACGGAAAAATAGAGAAAACCCAGCGATGATGGAGGGCGCACTCGGGATTTTGATGGAACCGCTTCAGAAAAACCGCAAACCCAAACAAAATCATGCGGCTTGTCCAGTAGAGCGACTGCCGGAACTCATAGCCGAAATACATTCTTATGATTCTATGTCTGCCCGTGCCTGTGAATTCTCCATATTGACTGCTACGCGCTCACAAGCCGTCCGACTGGCGCAGTGGGACGAGATTAATTTAGAAAAAGGCACGTGGATCATCCCCATTGAGCACGACAAAGTCAAAGCTCAGAATCGTGACCGTACTATCTTTCTTTCTTCCCAAGCCCTTGATCTTCTAAGGAACCTGATTCGCTTTTCCGAAAGTCCCTATGTCTTCCACAGCAGCCATGGCAGTCACTTCTCCGATGCAGCTCTGACTATGTTCCTTCGGGGAGTTCACGAAAAGAGGTTTGCACAGGACGGAATAGGTTGGATTGATCCCGTCAAATCAGAAAAGCTGGGGAAACTCTGTGTGATCACCCTGCACGGGACATCTCGATCCACTTTCAGGACCTGGGCCAAGGATGATGAACTCGGAAACAATAGAAGGCTCGATCAGGAAGCGGTTGAACTCTGTCTTCTCCATTCCAAGAACGACGCCTACAACGGGGCCTATGACCGGGCGCCACTCGCCCAAGAACGCCGGCTCATCATGCAGGCCTGGGGAGACTATTGCGAGTCGCTCTGTTCCCACTGACAATTTTTATTGCCCTGAGGGAGAAAACCTAAAAAACCATAAAAACCTCATAACAGTTAAAGCCCGTGGAATCTATCGTCCTGGGCTCTACTGTAATCGGATTTCTTTTTTCATGACGGGAAAAACAATCCGCCAATTGCACGCGCAAAAAATTAACGAAGACCGCGGTCTATGGAACCCGCTCTGACAGTTTTCACCCGCCCCCTCCCCATCGGTCATTCTCCTTGTTCTGTCGTTTCTCATTGAGCAGCTGTAATTTTCGGGTCTCTTTGAGAAACAGCAGGTCGTTGTTTTCCTGAGCGACCTCATATTGCTGCAGCAGGCGTCGATAGGTACCTTTTCGACATCCGGCTTCTATCTGCCTCTGTGCCTTTTCCAGCCTTAATCTCGCCCTGTCGATCGGCGACCGTCTGACCATAGTGAGGGCATATAAAAACCATCGTTCACCCCCAAATCGACGGGGGCACCGTTCAATGAGAATGGATTCACTCACATAGCTCCACTCGCTGTCATTATAGCGGTAGTGGTATGAAAGGTTCTCTCTCTGCTCAAAATAGCGGCAATTGTCCCTAGTGATTCTGTCTCAGAGTTTCCGCCTGCTCCTTACCCCATGATGCTTTCAAAGGCCGCGAGTCTTCCACCGTATCTTTCACCTGACCGGCAGGGCGCCCGCCTCCAAACGCCTGCTGTCTCACGAACCGAACACGGGAAAATATTTCCTGCTCCTGTTTAACCGCTGGTTCCGCCTCACAAGAGACGCTCTGCCGGATCCGCTCTCGAGAGCCATAACAGCGTCTGACGGCGCCAGCCAGACCACTGGGAGAACGAATTCAATGAACGAGCCTCTTCCGACTTGGGACTTCTGGCCTGAATCCAGGCTGAGAGGATGGTCAGCGCGCACGAGAGGTAATACCCTCTGTGGGCTTTCACCTCATCAACCAGGTTCGGTCGTTTGAGTATACGAGTTGCCGGCGTGGCTTCTCGCGGATTCAAATGGATCGGCATAACACGGCAGGTCATATCCAAAACCGGCCCCATGTTCACTTCGGGTTTGAGGGGGTATCCAAGGGATTTATTTCGACTCAGTTTCCTCTTCTGACACAACCTCTGCGGTGTCCTTAAGCATCCCGATTTTCCGCGCCCAATCGCGAATATCGCCAACACGCCAGAAACGCGGGCTCGTTGGGCCCATATTGGGGAGGTCAAGAGGCTGAGGAATCCTGCCCATTTTTTCTCTAGCGAAGCACTCCAGCATGGGTAAGCCCCGTAAACTTCATAATATCCCCCACGGTACACATAGCGTCATCGGAAACGCTGTGGTCAAGGATATCGTTAAATGTTCTGCGGCGGTTATTTCCGTAAGCGGTTTTCTTTTCCATGATTAATCCTCCAGGCTAACAGCAGTGCTGTTCTCTTTCTCAAGTAAGTCACAAAGCAATTTGTAGTTCAGCTCCCAACAGCGCGTGGGCACCGTGGGGATGGTCGTTGATGTACCAAGACGAATCAAAAGCCGACGCTCGACGGTAACGTTGTTATCTACCAGATACCACCACAACGCGCGGCGGTCAACGCGATTCTCCACACACCACTTACCCACAGCGGACGATGAGAGCAGGAGCTCCCCAGCGAACTTATCCCCGTAGTTTTTCAGCGTTGGGGTAATCAGCCTACCTACCAGCTGGTTCTTTACCCGAGGCTCATAAGGGCGTGCCCCACTAGGAAGCTTGAAACACTCAGATTGGAAGATGTCCTGCTGATAGTCTGCCATCAAGCGTTGCATAGCGTCTGCATAGTTCACCGTGTTTGTCTCCGCTGTCATGCCAATCAGCTGGTTAACTGTCTTGACGGCGAAGGTAAAGAGCCTATCGAGGTCGAAGGCAATGACCCCGAGAGACTTCATAATCTTCGCCGCTGACATCGTCAGGATGACGTGGTTACGGAAGAACCGGTACTTCGAATCTGCCATGAGGGCGGAGTCCGCAGGGATGCGGGTACTCACCTCGGCGAACATCTCAGACACCTCAGCCTTATGGTTCACCACTCACTTAATGTAGGCGTCGCCAACAGCGCCGGCGTTGTGGGACATCTCGGTAAGCTGCTTCGCAACCGCCAGGGGCTCGAGTTTCGGGATGTTGTAGCCATCGACGCGAATCTCGAAGAGACGCATGGCCTCGGCTTCCGTCTGCCCGTTCTTGGCGAGCCGGGCACCAATGTAGGTGTTGCCGGTGAGTGCCGCCTGAAGGTGCCACGACTCCCGACCAGCGAACCGTACACCACACTGCCCCACACGGAGGCGCATAGGCTCAGTGCCGTTAGAGAGAGCGTAGGCGAGCTGGGAAAGCGCCTCGGGCTTCATGCTCGTGACCTCATAAAACAGCCGGGAGGTCAGAGAGCGTGCCGAGAAAAGCTGAGCAGGCTTTCGGTGTCGCCCCAACGTCACCGGCGACCGTGAGCACCATAGCATCGCCAAACGCGTAGAGTGCTGCCTTGCACGCGGTGGTCTTACCCCGACCGAATGCTGCGCCCGTGAGGACCACCGGGATGCCACAGTACGCCTTGTCGTAGAGCCCAACGAGAGGGCTCGCCATCATGGAGAGCATGACGTATTGCATCGGCTCCATGCATCACGGTTATAGACAGCGTTCAGTGCCATGGTATATAGCCTTCTACCGTATCTTTGTTTCAATCCCTTTTAAATCAGGGCTACGTTAAAACAAAGAATGCCGCATTGACCGCCTTGAATAACGCCTTTCAATCCCTTTTAAATCAGGGCTACGTTAAAACCACTCCGTCGCGCGGTGATGCGTGAGGTGAGCCTTTCAATCCCTTTTAAATCAGGGCTACGTTAAAACGAGAACGGTGAGGTGATAACCCGGGTGAGTCCTTTCAATCCCTTTTAAATCAGGGCTACGTTAAAACTCCCCAGCGGCGAGAACAAAACGGTCTTTCACCTGCTTTCAATCCCTTTTAAATCAGGGCTACGTTAAAACTGAGAAAGACCCGAGCGTGCTGTACGCGCTGACTTTCAATCCCTTTTAAATCAGGGCTACGTTAAAACCTGCTGTGGATGAGAAAACTCGGTTTCCGTATCGACTTTCAATCCCTTTTAAATCAGGGCTACGTTAAAACGTGTACCCATGGCAAAACAGAAATTCACTTCTTTCAATCCCTTTTAAATCAGGGCTACGTTAAAACTGCACCCTATGCAAATAACTCATGAAATCAACCGGTTGCAGATAGTGATTCCAAAAAATTGAGTTATGAAGATAGATAACTTTTTTCATATGCGGTTTTTAAGGGTTAACACCTGTAAATTCACGGAAGACTTTATACCGGAAGAAACCGGATATAACAGCGCTCCGATGTTTACGGAACCCTCCGAGGCATTCTAACTGAAACTGATTGAGGGGGGGCTAGCAGGCCTCCCCACGGAAGGCTATCGGAATTGACACCGAGACAGGTCCGGCAGTTTGATGGCTTCCTTTGACACCGTGATACCGAAACCGGTTTTTGGCCGCTTGCCAAGCGACTGCACGTGGTATGTCTCAAAGCGGTGGGAATCGAGTGCCTTTTTGAGGCCACGGTTCGTACGCGATCTGTGCTGCCGGAAATATCCCAAACGGGACTGCTCATCGCGCAGGGCCTTCTCCGCGGACTCGTAGTCTGCTGAATAAGAACCGGCAACTGCAGCGTAGACCTTCAGAAAATCCTTAACCGCGCCGTCATTATCCGGGCGGACTGGTCCGAGACCAAGTTCGGCCCTCTGAGCCATCCAAAGATAGAAGGCAAAGTCAATCGGAGCCAATCGTACGCAGCGCGAACCGCATATCACGGTGCGGGACTGGATATCAAAGGTGAGGCTGATCTCCGGAACCACTTCTTCCTGGGCGATGCGGATCGTATCCCGGTATGAACGGGTGCCGGCAAGCAGATCATCGGGGAGTCCGTCACGGAGCCGGATGAACGGAATCTCGGCGAGTGACACCTCCGCGTCCTGGGTGTTAAGCGGGTGACCTTCTTTATCGTAAATAACCGAGCGGATCCCGGACGGGTAAAAGAAGTCCCGGTTGCTTTCATAGGCCTCGGATACCAGCACGTGTGTCAGTATGTCCTGCGGGCGGCCGAAAAAGGAGAGGGCGTAGCCCGCGAGGAACCCCATGCTTTTCCGTCCGCCGGCAATCGATACATGGAGAGACGAGTTCGGGTCTGAGCAGAAAGAGCGGATGCGGCTCATGATGAAGTCCGCCGCCGACTCATTTTCCTCAGGGGTCCGGATGTCGTTCATTTCGACACCTTCAGGCGACGTGATCGCTTCTATTGAAGCTTCGTTAAAGGCGATCAGACCTTCGTACCCGAATTCCCGGTAGAATTTCAGGAACTGACCGTCCTCAGGATCCAGAAGATCGCGGATCGCGCGGTTTCGCCCGAGCTTTGTCGTGAGGATATGAATCTCGGTAGGCGGCAGATCTCCCCGTTCTTTAAGCGCGAACAGGGTCTCTGTCACTACCTGAGGGGACATGCCGGTGACGACGCAAAAGATCCGGCGAGGATAAATTACTGCTGGTTGGCCCATCTTTTGATAGCTCCTGGGAGATCGTAAAGCTGCGACCCGCTGATGATCTGAATGCCTAAATCTTTGGCGCGTTGCTTCAGATTGTCAGGGAGTTCAATCAGGCTGAGCAGACAGCGCTTGGTGTAACCGAGCTCCTGCCCGAGGGAGTTCAGCTTGTGAAGCACGTCCTGGCTACTGTTGTCGGTTTTCTTATAGCGGCGTGTCTTGACTTCAATAATGTGAAGAATGCCGTTAAGGATGAACGTGACGTCGAGCTCGTTTTTCGTGCCGTTCGCCGAACTGATAATTTCCAGATTTTTGGCTAACGATTTCACCCCGATCTGACGGCAGGCATCAGCGGCATAGTCTTCAAGCCACCCGCCGTTAAGGAATTTGCGATCCGCTTCACTATTGAAAACAAGACTGCTGCCCTTAACCTTCACCCACCGGCCGGCATTATCCAGCATCGCGTCGAGTGCCTCGTCCGACTGGAAGCCCCTGTACTCGAGAGAATTCTGTTTCGCCGCTTCTGACGCGTAGAAATTCAGCTGCGAAATGGCTTCCGTTTCTGCTTTCGATCGGATCACCTCATCCGCGAAAGCTTTCAAGTCGTCACTGATCGGCAAAACCGGGCTGATCGAGGACGCGGGTTTATAACCGTAGGCGAGCAGGTAGGCGTCAAGCGACCACTTGGAGATTTTCAGCGTGAATTTCTCCATTTTCCCCAGACGGAGCAATTCCACGGAGCCCCGGCCGTAATAGAAGACGGGGAGGCCTGCGATGTCAAACGCATACACGGATCCGAGAACCATGGGCTTCGTGCCGCCTGTCGCGTTGAGGGCAATGCTGAGTCCTTCAGAACTTAATTCTTTTCCGCGGGTATCCAGCCATTGGGAAATTTCGTTAAACGTGGATTCAATGTTGAAGGGGTCGCTGATGCGGATCTCTTCAGCCTTGACTGAAGGGTAGCGGGAGATCGCTTTTCTGAGGTCAGCAGCCTCTTCCTTCATGTCATCAGTGACACAGAGAAGCACGCGCTCAGGCTGAAACTCCGGGGCCATGATGGGGAAAAGGTTAGGTACGGTCTGTTGGGAAACCAGGCAAACATGGACATCGAAATGCCGTAAAACGTTATTGTCAGTCATATATTTCCTCTGATGGATGGTTGTGGAGCGCTAACTCAAAGCATGTATATCATAGCGGACAAGGCGGCAGTCCAGCCTTTCCAGGTCCCGCGTGGCAAGCTCCTTCCCCCGTTCAGAGAAGGCGGGAGAAAATGTGAGCGCCTCAAATACCGCCCCTTTGGCACATACTTCGGCCGCTGCCCCCATCGGGAGTGTTCCAAGCACAACATCTCCAGCGGAGACCTCGGCTGTATCAAGGTGTTCAACCCAACGATCAACCTTTAACTTCTGATTCTTCGCCCAGGCGATCGCGCCTGGATGCCGGGACACAAACCACACAGTCATGAACAAAAAAAACCTCTCGATATCAGTTATGACAATTCCTCCCCAGTCCGGGGAGTCACGTTGTCATTTTAGGGGACCGGAAGCGGCAAAAGCGTTTCGGCAATGTTGTGAAGGCCTGGTTTCTCAGACGGTTCCCGAAGGGAGTCCGGTCCAGATCACCCCATCCGGCAGAACCGCTTTTCCGATCCGCTGCCGCAGTCCTCTTTTCGAGAGTTTGTAGCACCTGACGTCATCCGCCGCGGGTTTCATGATTTTCCTCACGGTTGTCAGACAGTCGTCCAGCCGGGCGGCGTTTCCCGTAAAGAGAAAAATGCTGTATTCGATGGGGCCCCCGAATTTCTTCATGGCGCGGTGCACCCGCTGAAGGCGTCTGGGGCTTGTGATGTCGTAGCCGATCAGATAGGTGTCACTCCGCATAGCTCTCCTCCTCATCGTCTTCGGAATCCGCAAAAGTCCGCGCGCATTCAAGCATGCGGCTCACCAGCTGATCGGTGCGGTCATGAAGGCGTTTCCGGATCTCTTCCGCCTCCGTCTCCGCCTGCTGTACTTCTTCCTCAATATTTTC
>ERZ773148.2848-NODE-2848-length-12568-cov-8.085751_pt1 | contig 12568 bp, 8 predicted proteins | sample MGYA00580846_ERZ773148 | MGnify/ENA primary metagenome ERZ773148 (study PRJEB29015, sample SAMEA2737879) | human gut metagenome | biome: human gut; feature: human-associated habitat; material: faeces | place: China | collected 2012 ...
ACTGGTTCCAGATTCAACCGGGTGAATACGTTTCTGTACATTGGGAAAGTACGCCGCATATTCCGCGTGTCCTAGCTCGAATTCGTGAGCTTGGCGGAAAGCCCATGCTCGCCCTGAACCCGGCAACGCCGCTGTCTGTTTTGGATTATGTACTGGAGGACATTGATGGTGTCCTTCTTATGACCGTCAATCCCGGCTTTGCCGGGCAGAGGCTGCTTCCGTCCATGCTGGAAAAGATTACAAAGGCACGCGCTTATCTGGATGAACGCGGATTTTCGAATGTCGATCTTGAGGTTGACGGTAACGTCAGCTTTGAGAATGCCAAGCGGATGCGCATGGCCGGTGCCAATATCTTTGTTGCAGGATCGTCAAGTATTTTCTCACCTGCAGCCCAGCTTTCTGAAAACATTGCGACCCTTCAGGCAGCCATTCAATAGAGGGAGATGTGCGTTAAATGAATAACAATTTTATGAAAGCCGCTCGGCTGCATGCCATCGGTGATTTTCGCGTAGATACTGTCCCGGTTCCGACTCCGAATGGCGCAGAACTGCTTGTTCGCATTGGAGCCTGCGGCGTATGCGGTTCTGATATTCCGCGCATTTATGTCAGCGGTACCAGTAAGCAAAAATATCCGTTGACAATTGGCCACGAGTTTTCCGGTACGGTTGTTGCAGTTGGGCCTGATGCGGCTCTGGGTGGGCAACAAGCGTTTGATCAAGCGCCGTCTGTTTGATTGCTATATCGAGCAGGCATATTCTATTTGAGAACTGTGCAACGTCTTTTCTGTACGATATCGGTGGAAATCGCATGGTCGGTATGGTATACTAAAATCAACCCCTATATGCGCTTTTCACAGAAAGGAGTTTCTAAATGTCTGAAAAGCGCAAAGATAGCAAGGGCCGTGTTTTGAAGGATGGCGAAAGCCAGAGAGCAAATGGCACCTACGACTATCGTTATACCGATATCCACAAGAAACGGCGTTGTATTTACGCTAAATCCCTGACAGAGCTGCGAAAAAAAGAGGAAGAACTGTGGCGCGATCTGGCAGACGGCATCGACTACGCCGCCGGAGAGATGACGGTGGCTGATCTGGTTGACCGCTATATGAACCTGAAACGTGGGTTGAAACCCAATTCACTTCGGTCGTACAACACAGCGGTCAAGCGGATTCATGCTGACCCTTTCGGGCAAAAAGCCATCAAAACGGTAAAATTGTCCGATGCGAAAGGCTGGTTCGTGTTTCTGCATGACAGTGGTTTCAAGCAAAACACCATTGGAATCCTGCAAAGCGTTGTCAGACCGGCATTCGAGATGGCGGTGGAGGATGACGTCATTCGCAAGAATCCATTCAAGTTCAAGCTGTCGGATGTTGTGCCGAAGGACGCTTATGTGCGCAATGCATTGACCAGGGAACAGCAGGAGAACTATCTGCAATTCGTTCAGGACTACGGCGGCAACTATTATGATGATATCGTCATTCTTTTGGGGACCGGCTTGCGTGTGAGCGAGTTGTACGGCCTGACAAGAGCGGATATCGACTTTGAACGACACTGCATCCATGTGCGGCGGCAGCTTTGCCGGACGGCTGAGAAGCCCTACTTTGTCACACCGCCGAAAACAAAAAGCGGTATCCGCAATGTTCCCATGACAGATACCGTTTGTGCGGCGTTGCGGCGTGTAGTAAAAGCCAGAGCATCCACAAAGGTAGAAGCGCTGGTAGATGGTTGCAGCGGATTTCTCTTTCTGGACAAGTCCGGGATGCCGAAGGTGGCAATGCACTTGGAAAACTATATGCGTGGCGTGCAGGGAAAGTTTGAGAAGGCGTACGGCAAACCTGTTCCGCGCATTACACCTCATGTGCTGCGACACACCTTCTGCACCAATGTTCAGCAGGCCGGGCTGGATGTAAAAAGCCTGCAATACCTGATGGGACACTCCAATGCCAGTGTGACGTTGGATGTCTACACGCACAGCAGCTTTGAATCGGTTGAAAGAGCCTTTGAACAGATCGCCGGCAACCTGTGATTTTCGACGCATGAAGCGGAATTGCTTACGCCAAAACTTACGCCAATCACCCGGTAAGTGGCGTAGATTTGCGTAGAAAAGCGTGGGTCGTGCAAAAACGGAGAATCTGGAAAAATCGGCTTGTAGCCTTGATAATTCTACAAAAGTCTACGTTTCCCGATATTCGTGATTCGGCTCCAAAAGTGTGGTTTGGAAGGGCGGCATGTACTAAGCCGTACCAGTCTTTCTTAAAAAGAAACGCCAAAGAGGCGGAACTTTTCTTCGGAGAGGTTCCGCCTCTTTTTATGTATACCCCGCGCCCCGGCTGCCCACCCTAACCACAGGGAAAGGGGGCGCGGGGATGTCTGGCAAACGGGTATTGGCGGTGTATGCCGCCTTGCTGCTGGGATTTGCGGTGGTGCTGTGCCGGTTGTATCTGCTGGCGCTGCACCCCGCCTATGCTGCGCGGGCTGCGGCGCAGAGCACGGTCACCCTGCAGTTGCCCGCCCGACGGGGCAACTTTTACGATGCGCAGGGGCGGCTGCTCACCGGCCTTGAGGAGCGCTGGCAGGTGGTATGCTTTCCCGGGCAGGGAAACTACGACCGCCTGTATGCCTGCACCGATGCCGCCGGGCAGGCGCTTTTGTACCGCAGCCGCAGCCGTGCTGCGCCGTTTTTACTGGAGGTAAGCTGCGACCCCGCCCGCCTTGGGCTGACCGGTTATCCTACCGCCCGGCGGTATGCGGCGGTGCCGCTGTGTCAGCATTTGCTGGGCTATCTGGATAGCACGGGTCATGGCGCTGCCGGGCTGGAAAAGGCGCTGGACGCCGTGCTTTCCGGCACAGGGGAGAACAGCAGCCTTGTCTGCGCCGTGACGGCGCAGGGTACGCTGCGAACCGGAGAAGCACCTAGGCTTTTGCAAGCCGACAGCGGGGCGCTTGGCGTGCAGCTGGCCATCTCCCGCCCGGTGCAGCGGGCAGTGGAAGCAGTGGCGGCAAGTACCATGACGAGCGGCTGCATTCTGGTGCTGGATACCGCCACAGCGGCGGTGCGCGCCAGCGTCAGTGTGCCGTGCTACGACCCGGAGAACCTTGCCGACAGCCTGCAGGCGGAGAACAGTCCTTTCCTGAACCGGGCACTGCAAAGCTACGCGGTGGGCTCGGTGTTCAAGCCGGTGCTGGCTGCGGCTGCGCTGGAAGCGGGCTTGCAGCCGGTTTTCGAGTGCACCGGCGCGGTGGTAGTGGATGGGCAAATCTTTCGCTGCGCGGGCGGGGTGCCGCATGGACAGGTGGACCTTGCCGCTGCGCTGGAAAAAAGCTGCAACGGCTATTTTATCCGTCTGGGACAGCAGCTGGGTGCGGAAAGCTTGCTGGACGCCGCTAAAGCCTTTGGCTTTGGGCAGAGCCTGCCGCTGGCAGAGGGGCTTGCCGCCGAGGCCGGGCAGCTGCCCGCCCCGCAGGAGCTGGCGCAAAGCGGGCAGCTTGCCAATTTCAGCTTTGGGCAGGGCAGCCTACTGGCAGCGCCTATGCAGGTGGCGGCACTGTTCAACACCATTGCAGCGGACGGCGTATACCGCAGCCCTTATGTGCTGCAAGCCACGCTGGACGAGACCACCGGACAACCGGTGGAGACCCTCAGCCACCCCCGGGGGCGGCGGGTGATCTCAGCACAGAACGCAGCGCTTTTGCGCGCTATGCTGGTACAGGTGGTGCAGCAGGGCACCGCACAGGATGCCGCCGGGCTTTCCGGTGGGGCGGGCGGCAAGACCGGTACCGCCCAGACCGGGCAGTTCACCCCGGAGGGCACCGAGCGCTGCAACCTGTGGTTTGCGGGGTTCTGGCCGGCAGAAAAGCCCCGCTATACCATTGTGGTATTGCAGGACGGTGCGGTGCACACGGCGTACTCCGGTGCAGCCATCTTTGCGCAGGTCTGCAACGCGCTGGAAGCAGCGGGTTAAATGCGCGGATTCTACTTGCAATTTTGGCTTTGTTATGCTACTATATAGTTGTATTTTTGCGTAGTTTTCCGTATTTACAAATAAAAGGAGCGTTACGATTCATGTCTGTTATCGAAATTGTTGGCGGTGCCATTCTGCTGGTGGCTTCGCTGGTCATCGTTTTCCTCACCCTCATGCAGCACACCCACGGTCAGGGCCTGTCCGGTGCCATCAACGGCAGTGTGGGCGGTGCCAACAATGCACGTCTGACCCCGGCAGACCAGATGCTGGCTAAGGTCACCCGCATTGCAGGCGTGGTGTTCTTTGTGGTTGCTATTCTGGCTTGCCTGTTTGCAGGCCGTCTGGCAGGCTGAGAAGGCGTTGCAGCCCCGTGAACGGACGGGGCTGTTTTTCTGTGCAGAAAAAGTGCGGGCAGCCGGTTTTGCGGGCTGCCGCAAAGAGGGGACAGGGAAAAGTGCCCGTCCCAAGGCAGGGCTGTGCTCCGCAGGAGATGCACGGCCACGGAAGTGAAGGAGAAAATATTTTATGGCAATGCGCGATAAAATTGAGCACGCGATCCAGAATCAGCCGTGCACCGTAAAAGATCTGAAGAATAAGTTCGGCGGGGATCGCGGCGCAGACCGCAAGGTGATGGAGGCTGTGGACCAGCTGGTGCACGAGGCTGTCATCTGCCAGCGCCAGGGCGTGTTCTTCACCGTGCGCAGCGGCCGTGCCGATAAGGCGCTGCTGTGCAAGGTGGTAAAGCTGGGCAAAAACTTTGCCTTTGTCATGCTGGAGGACGGCACCAGCGATATCTTTATCCCCGGCCGGTTCACCCGCGGCGCAATGCCCGGCGACAAGGTGCTGGTGGAAAAGTTTGCGCACCCCCGGGTAGAGGGCAGCGATGAGGGCGAGATCCTTGCTGTTCTGGAAGAGAAAAATTCTCTGGTGGGCACCATGCACCGCATGGAGGGCCGCCTGAAGTTTGTGCCGGACGATTGCCCCGCCATCTCCATGCAGGTCATGCGGGACTGCGAAGGCAGCGCCAAGGACGGCGACAAGGTTGCAGTGGAGATTCTGCTGCGCGGCAGCCGTCAGGAAGATCACCGCGTGGGCGTGGCCATGCGCTTTGGCAGCTGCGACGAGGCCAAGCGCTGCGCAAAGGCACTGCTCTACGCGCAGGATATCCGCAACCGCTTCCCGGACAAGGTGCGGGACGAGGCCAAAAAGCTGGACAACGCCGAGGTGTCTGCTGCGGACTGCGAGGGCCGCATGGATCTGCGCGCCCTGCCCATTTTTACCATCGACAGCGCCGAGACCAAGGACATCGACGATGCCATCAGCCTGACCAAGACTCCGGACGGCGGCTTTGAGCTGGGCGTGCACATTGCGGATGTTTCCAACTACGTCAAGCCCGGCTCCGAGCTGGACAACGAGGCCTTTAACCGCGCTACCAGCGTCTACTACGCCGATCAGGTGGTGCCCATGCTGCCCAAGCAGCTGTCCAACGGCATCTGCAGCCTGAACGAGGGCGTGCTGCGGCTGGCTTTCTCCTGCCTGATGCGGCTGGATAAGGACGGCAATCTGACCGACTACCGCTTTGTCAAGTCCGTCATCCGCAGCCGGGTCAAGGGCGTGTACTCCGAGATCAACGCCCTGCTGGCCGGCAGCACCGATGACGAACTGACCGGCAAGTACCATGAAGTACTGGCGCAGCTGCCTGCTATGAAGGAGCTGTATGGCCACCGTGCCCGCCTGCGCAAGGAGCGCGGCTGCATGGATATCGAGAGCGGCGAGGTGAAGCTGATCCTGGACGAAGATGGCCACTGCATCGACGTGAAAAAGCGCACCTCCGGCGAGAGCGAGGCCATGATCGAGGAGTTCATGCTGCTGGCAAACCAGTGCGCCGCCCACTTTGCCCGGGTGAAGCAGATTCCCTTTGTGTACCGCGTGCACGAGGAGCCCAACGCCGAAAAGCTGGAGCGTCTGCACGGCCTGCTGCAGGCCTGCGGCGTCAACGACCACTTTGCCAAGGATGTGCCCACCCCCAAGGAGCTGAGCGCCATTCTGGAGAGCGTGCGCGGCACTACCTACGAGCAGATCATCAACACCGGTATGCTGCGCTGCATGTCCAAGGCTGTGTACGAGGAAAAGCCCAAGGGACACTACGGTCTGGTGTTGCAGGACTATGCCCACTTCACCAGCCCCATCCGCCGCTACCCGGACTTGGCTATCCACCGCATCATGACGGCTCAGCTCAAGGGTACCGATAAGGACACCATGATCCTGCGTTACAGCGAGTTTGCCGAGGACGTCAGCAAGCAGGCCAGCGAGCGCGAAGTCATCGCCATGCAGATCGAGCGCAAGGCCGAGGACTGCTACAAGGCCGAGTATGCCCGCCGCCATCTGGGCGAATGCTACGAGGGCCGCATCTCCGGCGTGACCCAGCGCGGCCTGTTCATTGAGTTGGAAAACGGCGTGGAAGGCTTTGTACCTGCTTCCAGCCTGACCGCCACCGGCACCATGCTTACCGAGGGCGTGCGCCTTTCTGATCCCGTTTCCGGCAAGAACTGGAATCTGGGCGATACCATGATGATCACCATTGTGCGTGCGGACGTCAATCTGGGCAAGATCGACTTTGAGGTCGCCCCGGAAAGTGCAAAGCAGTAACTTTATAATTGAATAAACAACAGACTGCCCCCGAAGCAGCGCGCTAGACCGTGCTGTTTCGGGGGCAGTTTATTGTAGTTCTCAAAATCCTGGCAAAGTAAAATGCCCGCCTGAAAATCAGACAGGCGGGTTTGCCATCATGTAGTCGAAATACAGTCCCTTGTGCAGAGCGTGGGCAAAACGGGAATCGTTGGTCTCGCCAAGATTATGTTTACGGATACCATTCCGGCTGCTGCGTTTTGAGATATGGCATTCTGCTGTGATTCTTCTCGGGTTCTTCGTCAGAACGCAGAAAATGCGGAAACTGCTTGATTTCACTTGGTTTCCGTACTAGAATGGAAACCAGAAAGGCAAATACGGTTTCCACAAGGAGGACGCTCATGCAGGAAAAGCTCGGTGCGCTGGTGCGCACGCAGGCGATGCAGCTATTCCGCCAACAGGGGCTGCATTTCACCATGCAGCAGGTGGCAGAGCCGCTGCACATCAGCAAAAAGACCATCTACACCGTTTACCCCTCCAAGGAGGCGCTTTTACTGGATATGGTAGACCACGCCTTTGCAGAGATCCACCGCTGCAAGCAGGAAATTCTGGCGGGCGGTGGTACTTTGCAGGAAAAGCTGCGGGCAGTCATCATTGCCATGCCGGCAGAATATGCCGCGCTGGATCTGCGGCAGATGAAGGAGCTGGATGAAAAATACCCAGTGGTGGCGGCGCGGGTGCGCAGTCAGTTGGAAAACGGGTGGGAGCCCACCATGGCGCTGCTGGAGCAGGCTGTGGCTGAGGGGGTCATGCGTCCGGTATCCCTGCCGGTGCTGCGGCAGATGATCACCGCATCCATCGAGAGTTTTCTGGCAGACCGTAGTCTGGCAGAAAGCGGGGTGCAGTATGTGGCTGTACTGGAGGAAATGATCTCGATTTTACTGGAAGGAGTGCTGCCGCGATGAAACACAGTTTTTGTGAGGACTGGGAGTTCACACGACACTGGACAGAGGCCTTTGGCAAGGGGCTGCCGGTGCCAAAACAACAAGCCGTCCGCTTGCCCCATACCTGCCGGGAGGTGCCGCTGCACTATGCCACCCCCGCTGATTACGAGATGGTCTGCGGCTACCGGAAGCGGTTCCGAGTGCCGCCGGTGCAGGCTGCGCCCCGACTGTTTGTCCGCTTTGACGGCGCTGCCCATCAGGCGGTGGTGCGGGTCAACGGCAGGGTTGCCGGGCAGCACCGGGGTGGCTATACCGGCTTTGCGGTGGAGATCACCGACCTTGTGGACCGGGAGGGTGAAAACCTGCTGACCGTGCAGCTGGACACCCGTGAAGACCCAACGATTCCACCCTTTGGTTTTGTCATTGATTACCTGACCTACGGCGGGTTGTACCGGGAGGTCTGGCTGGAAGCTACGGCAGAAAGCCGTCTGACTGATCTGTTCGTCTACACGCCCACCCTGCAGGAGGCTGTGGTGCAGTGGACAGCAGAGCTTACGCCCGCAGCCGCGGCGGTCCGCATCCGGCTGGAGACCACTGAGGGCACTTTGCTGGCAGAGCAGACTGCACCTGCGGCAGAAACCGGGAAGATGCAGCTTTCTGTGCCGGAAGCACAGCCGTGGGATACAGAGCACCCGGTGCTGCATCATGCCGTGGCAGAGCTTTTGAACGCAGCGGGGCAGCCCATCGACCGCAAACAGGTGACGTTTGGCTTCCGCACCGCAGAGTTCCGGGCGGATGGTTTCTACCTCAACGGCAAAAAGACCTTTCTGCGGGGTCTGAACCGACACCAGAGCTACCCTTACATCGGTTACGCCGCACCGGAAAGCCTGCAGCGGGAGGATGCCCGCATTTTGCAGGAGGAGCTGCATTGCACCGCCGTGCGCACCAGCCACTACCCCCAAAGCCAGTATTTTCTGGACGAGTGCGACCGGCGGGGTCTGCTGGTGTTCACTGAATTGCCGGGCTGGCAGCACATCGGGGACGACAACTGGAAGGACGCCGCCTGCGAGATGCTGCAGGAGATGCTCTTGCAGAACCGCAATCACCCCAGCATCATCCTGTGGGGCGTGCGTATCAACGAGAGCGTGGACGACGATGCCTTCTATACCCGCACCAACAAAATCGCCCATCAGCTGGACCCCAGCCGTGCTACCTCCGGCGTGCGCTATCTGGAAAAAAGCCATCTGCTGGAGGATGTTTACGCCTACAACGATTTTTCTCACAACGGCGTAACGCCCGGTGCTAAGCCTAAAAAGGACGTGACCCCCGATATGGGCAAGGCGCTGCTCATCTCGGAGTGCAACGGCCACATGTACCCCACCAAGCCCTTTGACGATGGCCCGCACCGGCAGGAGCACGCCTTGCGGCACGTCCGGGTACAGAACGCCGCCTATGCCAGTGGGGAGCACGCCGGGTGCTTCGGCTGGTGCATGTTCGATTACCAGACCCACAAGGACTTTGGCTCCGGGGACCGCATCTGCTACCACGGTGTGCTGGACAGCTTCCGCAACCCCAAATTGGCGGCGGCGGTCTATGCCAGTCAGGGCGATGCCGACCCGGTGCTGGCGGTCAGCTCCTCCATGGACATCGGAGATAACCCCGCCGGGCAGCTGGGCACGGCCTACGTTTTCAGCAATGCCCAGCAGGTCAAGCTCTACAAAAACGATGTGTTCGTCACTGCCCTGCGCCGCAGCGAGTGGACGGCGCTGCCCCACCCGCCCTTTGTGATGGACGATACCATCGGCGAGCTGCTGGAAACGCAGGAACACTTTTCTCCCTCCAAGGCAGCCGCTGTGCGGGACTGCCTGCTGGCTGCCGGGAAATATGGCTTAGCGGGACTGCCGCTGGCCTACAAGGTCAAATTCGGCTGGTGTATGCTGCGCTATAAAATGGCCTTTAAGGACGGCGTGGCGCTTTACGGCAAATATGTGGGCAACTGGGGCGGCGAAGCTACCCGATGGCGGTTCGATGCCGTACAGGACGGCAACGTAGTGCGCAGCGTGACCCTCTGCCCCAGTGCAAAGCTGCACTTGGAAGTCAAGGTCAGCCGGACGACCCTGCGGGAGCAGGACACCTACGATATGGCGGCTGTCCGGGTGCGGATTCTGGACGAAAATGGCACCCCAGCCCCCTACGCACAGTTCCCGGTGCAGTTTACGGTGGAGGGCAGCGCCGCCCTTGTGGGCCCGCAGACCGCCGTGGCAGAAGGCGGCATGACCGGCACCTATCTGCGCACCGTTGGCACCGCCGGAGAAGCCCTGTTGACCGTTTCTGCCCCGCAGACCCAGCCCGTTGTGCTGCGGTTCACCATTGAAAAGGAGGATGCTGTATGGAACTGACCCTGAAACAGAAAACCGCGTTCGGCATTGGTGCCGTGGGCAAGGATATGGTATATGCCCTGTCGGCTTCTTATGTCATGTATTATTATCAGGATGTGCTGGGACTTTCGGCAAGCTTTGTGGGACTGGTGCTCATGGCAGCCCGGTTCTTCGATGCCTTCAACGACCCCTTTATGGGCGTTCTGGTGGCAAAGACCCGCACTCGATGGGGACGTTTCCGTCCGTGGATCTTTTCCGGTACGCTGCTCAATGCGCTGGTGCTCTACGCCCTGTTTGCCGCCCCTGTGCTGGACGAAGCAGCGCTGATGGTCTATTTCAGCGTGATGTACATCCTGTGGGGCGTCACCTATACCATGATGGATATTCCTTACTGGTCCATGATTCCCGCCGTGACCCGCACGCCCAAAGACCGGGAGAATCTTTCCATGGTGGGGCGTACCTGTGCAGGCGTTGGGTCGGCACTCATTGCCATGTTCACCATGCTGCTGGTGGGAGCCCTTGGCGGCGACAGCGAGCGCGCTGGCTTCCGTTGGGTGGCATTGATCGTAGCGGTAATTTTTGCAGTGACAGAGCTGGTGTGCTGCATTTCCATGAAAGAAACCACCCCCAGTGAGATGAAGACCGCCACCGTAAAGGAGATGTTCTCCGCCCTGTTCCGCAACGATCAGGCTATGGTAGTGGTAGGCAGCATCGTGCTGATCAACTCGGCGCTGTACCTTACCTCCAACTTCATCATCTATTTCTTCAAGTACGACCTTGGCGGTGCAGGCTGGAAAGCCACCTACACCCTGTTTTCCACCGTGGGCGGTGCGGCACAGATCCTTGGTATGATGGTGCTTTACCCGCTGCTGCGCAAAAAATTCAGCAGCACGCAGGTATTTCACCTGAGCCTTGTGCTGGCACTGTGCGGCTACGGCACGCTGCTGGTGTTCTGCCTGACCGGGCTTTCCCATAGCCTTGCCCTGCTGTGCATCCCGGGCGTTGTCGTGTTCGCCTGCAACGGGATGCTGACCGTGCTGACCACCCTGTTCCTTTCCAACAGTGTGGATTACGGCCAGCTCAAGACCGGACGCCGGGAGGAGAGCGTCATCTTTTCCATGCAGACCTTTGTGGTCAAGGCTGCCTCCGGCGTGGCGGTGTTCCTGACCGGCATCGGGCTGGATCTCATCGGTCTTGTGGGCAACACGGAGGAGACCGGCCCCGTAGCAGTACAGAGCGCCGGAACGCTGCTGGGTCTGCGCCTGATGATGACGGTCCTGCCCATGTTGGTGCTGGCAGGTGCGCTGGTGCTGTTCCGCCGCAAGTTCGTTTTGACGGATGCCCGCGCTGCCGAGATCAGCGCACAGCTCCACGGGGAGGAAACGCACCATGACTGAAACGCTGCACTGGTACGCAGAGACCACAGGCGGTGTACGGCAGGGCGATGCCCCGGTGCACCCGGGCTGCGGTGCGCTGCATCTTTCCGCTGACCTGCCTGCCGGGACGCTGAAAGCCGTGCGTGCCGAGCTGCCGTGGAAGATGGAAGCAGACGAGCGCCTATTCATGAACGGCTACCAGACATGGACATACAGCCCGGAGCTAAACCGGAATGGCAAGCTGCGCGGCACCGACCATATCCCCGGCTTTCTGCGCAAGAAATACGCCTTTGACCGCTACGGCGATTATCACTTTGTACCTTACGGGCATCATAACGGTCAGAGCCACGGCTTTTCCTACTGCTATTTCCGCAAGGGCGGGCAGTTTCAGCTGGTGGCATCGCTGGACGAAACCCCGGGCTACACCATCCTCCGGTACGACAGCGGCAAAGCCCTGCTGACGCTGGAGCGGGACTGCGCCGGGGTGGAGCATCCCGGCGGCAGCTTTGCTCTGTTCGACCTGTTTTTTGCCGAGGGCGGCGAGACCGAAGTGTTTGACGGTTGGTTTCGGGCTATGGGCATCCGTCCTCGAACTGAAGAGAAGCTGGCTGGCTATTCCAGCTGGTACAACCGCTATCAGGACATCACCGAGGACACCATCCGGGAGGACCTGACCGGATGCCGCAGCCTGCTTTGCCCGGGAGACCTGTTTCAGATCGACGACGGCTGGGAGCCGAAGGTGGGCGACTGGCTGGAAACGGATGCACAGAAGTTCCCCCACGGACTGAAAGGCATGGTGCAGGAGATCCACGCCTCTGGCTTTCAGGCCGGGCTCTGGCTTGCGCCCTTTGTGTGCGAAAAGGACTCTGCCCTTTTCCTTCAGCACCCGGACTGGCTGCTGAAAGTGGACGGCAAACCGTGGTGTTGCGGCAGCAACTGGAGCAGTTTCTATGCGCTGGATATCGACAACCCGGCGGTGCTGGACTATCTGCGCCGGGTGTTTGACCGGGTGCTGAACGATTGGGGTTTCGACCTTGTCAAGCTGGATTTTCTGTACGGCGCTGCCCCCTTTGGCAACGCCCACGAGAGTCGTGCCGCCCGGATGCGCCGTGCCATGGAGCTGCTGCGCAGTTGGTGCGGACAAAAAGCCATCCTCGGCTGCGGCGTGCCGGTGATGCCTGCTTTCGGGCTGGTGGACTACTGCCGTGTCAGTTGCGACGTGAGCTTGGACTGGGACGATGTGTGGTATATGCGCCTGTTCCACCGGGAGCGGGTGTCCAC
>ERZ773148.2854-NODE-2854-length-12548-cov-2.818218_pt1 | contig 12548 bp, 14 predicted proteins | sample MGYA00580846_ERZ773148 | MGnify/ENA primary metagenome ERZ773148 (study PRJEB29015, sample SAMEA2737879) | human gut metagenome | biome: human gut; feature: human-associated habitat; material: faeces | place: China | collected 2012 ...
ATTTACGGCGGTAGCTTTTCTGCGCCGTATTAACTTTGTACAGATAGCGGCGCGATTCCGCCGACGGATGGCGGGTGGTCAGCGTCTGGTAGACGTCCCCTGGCGCCATGCTGTTGATAATATTGGCCGCCTGCACTTTATCGCTGGAGAAGACCCGCAGTACGCTGCCGGCGCCGCCGTTATAGGCAGTGATCACCGCGTAGCGACGCGAGGTGGGGTTATCGATGCCGGCGAGGTAAACATTGTTCAGCATCGCCAGGTAGGCGGTACCGGTGTCGATGTTATTCGCCGGGTCAAACAGATAGCTGCGGCTTGGCAGGCCGGATTTACCCTGGGAGCGGAAGACGTCTCTGCCGGCGCTGTGCTGGACCACCTGCATCAGCCCCATGGCGTCGGCATGGCTGACCGCATAGGGGTTAAAGGAGGATTCGGTCTGCATAATCGCGAGGATCAGCGACTCATCAACCCCATACTTACGCGAGGCCTGACGCACCATGCCGAGGTATTTATGCGCACGTTTGTCGAGGTGGTTCGGCACCAGGTTAATGGTGATGCTGTAGACCACGCGCAGGCCGTTGTTGCGGCTCTTCAGACGGGTTTGCAGCAGATAGTCGGCAAAGCGCGCGGCGCGCCACTCCCAGCGAATCGACGCCCCGGTGTTATCCACCACCTGGCCATAGAGGAACGGCTCTTTGGAGATCTGGATGTCATCGACATCGGAATAGAGGTCAATGGAGTTGGGGTCATCGCCCATCAACAGGGTTTTGACGATCGCCTGGCGCAGTCGTCCGCGAGGGTCGGTGCCGGCAATGGTCTCGACGGTGATCGTCCCTTCATCGAAGTTGATGTGGCTGCGGGTTTGATACTGGTCGGTGTACTTGACGTAGTCCTTTGGCCCGGCGAGCAGGACTTCGTTGTACCCCCAAATGTTCTCGATGTTGTGGGCGAACTGGCCCATCAAAATATCGAATCCGTTCGTGTCCTTGACCCAGGCCTCGTTGTATTCGGCGCCTTTTTTATTGGAGCTGGAACACGAAACGAGCAACGGCGCAATCAGCGCGAGCGCTAAGTATTTTTTCATCATTCCGGGCGTGCGTGTTGTGTTTGTTTTTTTAAAGGCCGCAGGGCCCTTACTGTTTTTCCGGCGGCGTGTAGCCTTCGATGTGCACGTCTTTCCCTTCAAACAGGAACTGCACCATCTCCTGCTCAAGCAGTTTGCGGTGCTCCGGGTTCATCATGCTGAGCTTTTTCTCGTTGATCAGCATGGTCTGCTTGTGCTGCCACTGCGCCCAGGCTTCTTTGGAGATTTCGTTGTAAATACGCTTTCCGAGCTCGCCCGGATACAGCTGGAAATCCTGGCCGTCCGCTTCACGCTGCAGGAAGGTACAAAAAATGGTTCTGCTCATAATTAATCCTCTTTGATAGCCGAAAAATTTATACCGGCGCTCCGGCTTTTAGCTGTTGCAACAAGCGCTCCACGGGGGCCGCCAGACCGACCGACGGCGGCTGCGCTAAGTTATACCAGAGTGCGTTGCCTTCATCCATGCATGCGCCAGATGAGTGCACTGTAAGCCACATCGGCACAATATCCAGGTGGAAATGGCTGAAAGTGTGGCGAAAAGCGGTTAATTGCGTCAGATTATCGGCCTTAATCTGGCGCTGCGCCAGCCACTCGCGTAGCTCCGCTTCGTCTGCAAACTGCGGAAAACAGAACAACCCGCCCCACAGACCCACCGGCGGACGCTGGGAAAGAAACACCTCGTCGCCGTGCTGCATCAGCAGGAAGTAGCCGGTGCGTTCCGGGAGGGTCTGCTTCGGTTTTTTGCCCGGATATTCCGCCCATGAATGGTTCGCGTAGGCCACGCAGCCGTTGCTCAGCGGACACAGCTCGCACTTCGGCTTCGAGCGGGTGCAAACCATTGCCCCGAGATCCATCATCGCCTGGTTGAAGCGCTCGACGCCCTCTGCCGGGGTGACCTCTTCGCTGATGTCCCACAGCCGTTTTTCCACCTCTTTTTTCCCCGGCCAGCCGCTGACAGCATAGCAGCGGGCGAGCACGCGCTTCACGTTGCCGTCGAGAATCGGATAATGCTGACCGAGCGAAAGGGATAAAATCGCCCCCGCCGTTGAGCGCCCGACGCCGGGCAGCGCCGCCACTTCGTCAAAGGTCCGGGGGAATTCCCCGCCGTGCAGTGTGGCGACTTGCTGTGCGGCTTTATGTAAGTTGCGCGCCCGCGCGTAGTAGCCCAGACCGGTCCACAGATGCAGCACTTCATCCAGCGGCGCGTTGGCGAGATCCACCACCGTGGGGAAACGCGCCATAAAGCGTTCAAAATAGGGGATTACCGTGGTCACCTGGGTTTGTTGCAACATCACTTCGGAGAGCCATACTTTGTAGGGCGTCTTGTCAATTTGCCAGGGCAGCGTTTTCCGCCCGTATTTATCGTACCAGTCCAGAACCTGGGCTGAAAATTGCGACGCTTGCATGGTCACCGAATTCACTGTTGTTGGGGGCAAGATTGCAGCACAGCGACGGCAGGGTGTAAACCGGAACTTTCCGCAGCCACGGCCTTATCATGCTTGCATCCGGCAACTAACTTTGGATAATGCCCGTTTTCAGAACACTTTCACAAGCGACTAAATCTTTATGAAAAACGACGTCATTTCACCGGAATTTGATGAAAACGGCCGCCCACTGCGCCGTATCCGTAGTTTTGTGCGCCGCCAGGGGCGACTGACCAAAGGCCAGGAACATGCGCTGGAAAACTACTGGCCGGTGATGGGCGTTGAGTTCAGCGAAGATATGCTGGATTTCCCCGCGCTTTTTGGCCGTGAAGCGCCGGTGACGCTTGAGATTGGTTTTGGCATGGGGGCGTCGCTGGTGGCAATGGCTAAAGATCGCCCCGAGCAGGACTTCCTCGGCATTGAAGTGCATTCACCGGGCGTTGGTGCGTGCCTGGCTTCTGCGCATGAAGAGGGCTTAAGCAACCTGCGCGTGATGTGTCACGATGCGGTTGAAGTGCTGCATAAAATGATTCCTGACAATTCATTGCGCATGGTGCAGCTCTTTTTCCCTGACCCGTGGCACAAAGCGCGCCATAATAAACGCCGTATCGTTCAGGTGCCGTTTGCCGAACTGGTAAAAAGCAAACTGCAACTGGGGGGCGTATTCCATATGGCGACCGACTGGGAACCTTATGCGGAACATATGCTTGAAGTGATGTCTTCTATTGACGGTTATAAAAACCTGTCAGAGAGCAATGATTACGTACCGCGTCCGGCATCACGTCCAGTGACGAAATTTGAACAACGTGGTCATCGTCTTGGTCACGGAGTATGGGACTTAATGTTCGAGAGGGTGAAATAATGGCAAAGAACCGTAGCCGTCGTCTGCGTAAAAAAATGCACATCGACGAATTCCAGGAATTAGGATTTTCGGTGGCATGGCGATTCCTGGAAGGTACATCGGAAGAACAGATTGATAAAACCGTTGATGATTTTATTAACGAGGTTATCGAACCGAACAAACTGGCCTTTGACGGCAGCGGTTATCTGGCCTGGGAAGGTCTGATCTGCATGCAGGAAATCGGCAAATGCACCGAAGAACATCAGGCAATTGTGCGTAAGTGGCTGGAAGAGCGCAAACTGGATGAGGTACGCACCAGCGAACTTTTCGACGTTTGGTGGGACTAAGAAAGCATACGGGCGATGACAAATGCAAAACTGCCTGATGCGCTACGCTTATCATGCCTGGAAAGATGCACGATCGAGTAGGCCGGATAAGGCGTTTACGCCGCATCCGGCATGGAAAACGCGTACTTTGTTATCAATCTGGGGCCAGCAAATGCTGGCCTGATTTGTTCTTGAGGGAAGACTATGATGCGCAAAATGCTGCTGGCGGCAGCACTTTCAGTGACGGCAATGACCGCTCACGCCGACTACCAGTGCAGCGTCACGCCGCGTGACGATGTGATTGTCAGCCCGCAAACCGTGCAGGTGAAGGGCGAAAACGGCAATCTGGTGATCACGCCAGACGGCAACGTGATGTATAACGGTAAGCAATATTCCCTGAATGCCGCCCAGCGCGAGCAGGCGAAGGATTATCAGGCTGAACTACGTAGCACGCTGCCGTGGATTGATGAAGGCGCGAAAAGCCGCGTCGAGAAAGCCCGTATTGCTCTGGATAAAATTATCGTTCAGGAGATGCGAAAGCAGCAAAATGCGCAGCCGTCTGACCAAACTTGATGCGCAGCTGAAAGAGCAGATGAACCGCATTATCGAAACGCGCAGCGATGGCCTGACGTTTCACTATAAAGCCATTGATCAGGTTCGCGCCGAAGGCCAGCAATTAGTGAATCAGGCAATGGGCGGAATTTTACAGGACAGCATTAATGAAATGGGCGCGAAAGCGGTGCTGAAAAGCGGCGGTAACCCATTACAGAATGTGCTGGGAAGCCTGGGGGGGCTGCAATCCTCAATCCAAACCGAGTGGAAAAAGCAGGAAAAAGATTTCCAGCAGTTTGGCAAAGATGTTTGTAGCCGTGTTGTGACTCTGGAAGATAGCCGCAAAGCCCTGGTCGGGAATTTAAAATAATCCTCTATTTTAAGACGGCATAATACTTTTTTATGCCGTTTAATTCTTCGTTTTGTTACCTGCCTCTAACTTTGTAGATCTCCAAAATATATTCACGTTGTAAATTGTTTAACGTCAAATTTCCCATACAAAGCTAAGGGATAATGCGTAGCGTTCACGTAACTGGAGGAATGAAATGGAGTTTTTCAAAAAGACGGCACTTGCCGCACTGGTTATGGGTTTTAGTGGTGCAGCATTGGCATTACCCAATATCACCATTTTAGCAACCGGCGGGACCATTGCCGGTGGTGGTGACTCCGCAACCAAATCTAACTACACAGCGGGTAAAGTTGGCGTAGAAAATCTGGTTAATGCGGTGCCGCAACTGAAGGACATTGCGAACGTTAAAGGCGAGCAGGTAGTGAATATCGGCTCCCAGGACATGAACGATAATGTCTGGCTGACACTGGCGAAAAAAATTAACACCGACTGCGATAAGACCGACGGCTTCGTCATTACCCACGGTACCGACACGATGGAAGAAACTGCTTACTTCCTCGACCTGACGGTGAAATGCGACAAACCGGTGGTGATGGTCGGCGCAATGCGTCCGTCCACGTCTATGAGCGCAGACGGTCCATTCAACCTGTATAACGCGGTAGTGACCGCAGCTGATAAAGCCTCCGCCAACCGTGGCGTGCTGGTAGTGATGAATGACACCGTGCTTGATGGCCGTGACGTCACCAAAACCAACACCACCGACGTAGCGACCTTCAAGTCTGTTAACTACGGTCCTCTGGGTTACATTCACAACGGTAAGATTGACTACCAGCGTACCCCGGCACGTAAGCATACCAGCGACACGCCATTCGATGTCTCTAAGCTGAATGAACTGCCGAAAGTCGGCATTGTTTATAACTACGCTAACGCATCCGATCTTCCGGCTAAAGCACTGGTAGATGCGGGCTATGATGGCATCGTTAGCGCTGGTGTGGGTAACGGCAACCTGTATAAATCTGTGTTCGACACGCTGGCGACCGCCGCGAAAAACGGTACTGCAGTCGTGCGTTCTTCCCGCGTACCGACGGGCGCTACCACTCAGGATGCCGAAGTGGATGATGCGAAATACGGCTTCGTCGCCTCTGGCACGCTGAACCCGCAAAAAGCGCGCGTTCTGCTGCAACTGGCTCTGACGCAAACCAAAGATCCGCAGCAGATCCAGCAGATCTTCAATCAGTACTAATCACCTCGCCCCGGTATCGTGCCGGGGCTTTTTCACTTCAGACTTACGTCCATTGCCAATTTTCATTACCCTAATGATAATCACCGGAATAAATTATTCCGCGTGAGGTTTTTCGGGTGAAAAAGCAATGGATTGTTGGCACGGCACTGCTTATGTTGATGACTGGTAATGCCTGGGCAGATGGCGAACCGCCAACTGAAAATATCTTAAAAGATCAATTCAAAAAGCAGTATCACGGCATTCTCAAGCTTGATGCTATCACCTTAAAAAATCTTGATGCTAAGGGTAATCAGGCCACCTGGTCAGCGGAAGGCGATGTCTCTTCCAGTGACGATCTCTATACCTGGGTCGGTCAGTTGGCAGATTACGAACTGCTCGAACAGACCTGGACGAAAGATAAACCGGTAAAATTCTCGGCGATGTTAACCAGTAAAGGAACGCCCGCGTCTGGCTGGTCGGTGAACTTTTACTCTTTTCAGGCGGCAGCCAGCGATCGTGGGCGGGTGGTCGACGATATCAAAACGAATAATAAATATCTGATCGTGAATAGCGAAGATTTCAATTATCGCTTTAGTCAGCTTGAATCTGCGTTGAATACCCAGAAGAACTCGATTCCTGCGCTGGAAAAGGAAGTGAAAGCGCTTGATAAGCAAATGGTGGCGGCGCAGAAAGCAGCGGATGCATATTGGGGAAAAGATGCAAACGGTAAGCAAATGACCCGCGAAGAAGCCTTTAAAAAAATTCACCAACAGCGTGATGAGTTTAATAAACAGAACGATAGCGAGGCGTTCGCGGTTAAATATGACAAAGAGGTTTATCAACCGGCGATTGCGGCATGTCATAAACAGAGTGAAGAGTGTTATGAAGTGCCGATTCAGCAGAAACGAGATTTCGATATCAACGAACAACGGCGACAGACTTTTCTGCAATCACAAAAACTCAGCCGTAAATTGCAGGATGACTGGGTAACGCTCGAAAAAGGGCAATATCCGTTAACGATGAAAGTTTCAGAAATAAACAGTAAAAAAGTCGCGATTTTGATGAAAATTGACGATATCAACCAAGCTAATGAACGCTGGAAAAAAGATACCGAACAACTGCGGCGCAATGGGGTGATTAAGTAAGTTTGATATAGTGCACGATTTGTAGCAGGATGCGGCGTTGACCCCGCATCCGGCAATCAACGTCTGATGCGACGCTTGCGCGTCTTATCAGACCTACAACCGTTGCCACATGTAGGCTGGATAAGGCGTTCACGCCGCATCCGGCAATACAAGTTTACTCAGCCAGAAAAAGCTCCAGCAGCGAATTTAAAAACAGCTTCCCATGTTCCGTTATCTGCCAGTAATCCGCACATTCTGTGAGATAACCCTGGGCAATCGCCTCGTCTAACTGTGGGCGAATCACATCTTCGCAAAGCCCGGTATACGCAATAAACTCCACGCGCGGCGCGGCCTCCAGCAGACGGAAGCGATTCATAAAGAACTCAAACGGCTTATCTGCGGCTTCGACATCACGCTGGCTTTCCAGATACCTTCCTTGCATAAAACCACGCGGATGACGCGTTTTGGTGGTACGCAGAATGCGCCCATCCGGGAAGGTCACTTTCCCGTGCGCGCCGCAGCCAATACCGATGTAGTCGCCAAAGCGCCAGTAGTTGAGATTGTGCTGGCACTGATAACCGGGTTTGGCGTAAGCGGAAGTTTCATATTGCTGATAACCCGCTGCGGTTAATAACTGATGCCCCTGTTCGAAAATATCCCACAACGCATCGTCGTCCGGCAGCACCGGTGGTCGCGAACCAAACAGCGTATTGGGTTCGATGGTCAGTTGATACCAGGAAAGATGCGGCGGATTCAGTTCAATGGCCTGGCGTAGATCGCCAAGCGCCTCTTCCAGTGATTGATCCGGTAGTCCATGCATCAAATCAAGGTTAAAGCTACGTAACCCTAAACCGCTCGCCAGCTTCGCAGCTCGTTTCGCTTCTTGCGGGCCATGAATACGCCCAAGTCGTTTCAGCTTTTCTTCGCTAAAACTCTGCACACCAATAGAGATGCGGTTCACACCAGCACGCTGATAATCGACAAAGCGATCCGCTTCTACCGTGCCTGGGTTCGCTTCCATAGTAATTTCTGCATCCGCTGCCAGCGGCAAACGCGCACGCACGCCGTCCAGCAGCGTTTGCATCGCCGGGCCGGAAAGCAGGCTCGGCGTACCACCGCCAATAAAGATTGTCTTTACTTCACGGCCCTGAGCGTAAGCCACATCGTTGTCCAGGTCGTTAAGCAGATGCTGAACATAATCGTCGTGCGGCACTTCTCCTTTCAACGCGTGAGAGTTGAAATCGCAGTACGGGCATTTCTGCACGCACCACGGGATGTGAATGTAGAGACTTAGCGGCGGTAATTTAACCATTACGTAAAGCGTCCAGCAGCAGTTTCAATGCCTGACCACGGTGGGAAATGGCGCTCTTTTCTTCGCGGGTCAGTTCGGCAGCGGTTTTCCCTTCGGAAGGTACGAAGAAGATTGGATCATAACCAAAGCCGCCAGTACCCGCTGGTTCACGAGTAATCATGCCCGGCCAGCTGCCGTGGCACACCAGCGGAGTGGGATCTTCCGCGTGACGCAGATATACCAGTACGCAGTGGAAACGCGCCTGACGTTGGTTGTCCGGTACGTCTTTTAGTGTTTCCAGCAGTTTTTGCAGATTCTTTTGATCGGTCGCGTCTTCACCGGAATAACGCGCGGAGTAAATGCCCGGCGCGCCGCCAAGTACATCTACCGCCAGACCAGAGTCGTCGGCAATTGCCGGTAAACCGGTCACTTTTGCCGCATGGCGCGCTTTCAGAATCGCGTTTTCGATAAAGGTCAGGCCGGTTTCTTCAGCGGAATCTACGCCGAGGTCTGTTTGGGCCACGATATCAAGACCGAAGTCGCTAAGCAGCGACGCCAGCTCACGCACTTTACCGGCATTGCCGGTTGCGAGGACAACTTTTTGCATAGGATACCTAATTAATTAACGCCGCGATTTCTGGCGGGATTTGTTGCGGATTAATGATTTTAATTTGTTTGTGGCGGCCAAGTTCGCCTTTTTCAATCACCACCTGGCTTTTGGCAACCCGGAATTGCTTACCGAGAAACTTCACCAGATGGCTGTTGGCCTGACCGTCAACCGGCGGCGCGGTAATGGCGACTTTAACTTCGTCGCCATGTAAACCGACAATAGAATCACGGCTGGCTTTCGGCTGAATATAAAGCCGTAAAACCAGACCGTCATCATTAACTGTTACGGCACTCATAACGCCATCCACAGCCCCGGCAGCAGCATGTTTCCGGTTGCCTGTAATACTTCTGCGACACCCATATTGATGACATACAGCAGCAGAACGAGGATCATCGGCGAGAAATCAATCCCACCCATTGCCGGTAGCAGGCGGCGAATCGGGCGCAGCAGCGGATCGGCAAGCTGAATCAGCACGTATTCAATCGGGCTACGACCCTGGCTTACCCAGCTCATAATCGCCATCACCAGCAGGACCCAGAAAATCAGCAGGCCGATGGTTTTCAGCAGAATCAGTAAACCGGCAATCCAGATGATTGGCAGGAAGGTCACCACTTTAAACAGCACGATGGCTTTGATAAAACTGAGAATGTACGCAACCAGCAGCGAGGCGCTATCAATGGGACCCATTGCCGGAATAACGCGGCGCAGTGGCCCGATAATCGGCTGCGTTACCTTCACTACAAACTGTGAGAAGGGGTTGTAAAAATCACAATGAGCCCACTGCATCCAGATGCGTAATAACAGCACCATGGTATACAGCTCAATGACCGTTGAAAGCAGGAAAGTCAACGTCTTCATGGCGTTCCTCAGATTCCTTATTATTTGCTGTAGTCGCGCGCACCAAAAATGGCAGTACCGATGCGCACCATCGTGCTTCCCGCCGCGATTGCGGCTTCCATATCGTCCGACATTCCCAGAGAGAGCGTGTCGATATGCGGGTAGCGCGTTTTCAGTCCGGCAAATGCTACAGCCATTTGGCGTGCAACTTCAAACTGCCTTACATATTCTGACTCAGGCGCGGGAATGGCCATCAGGCCGCGCAGTTCCAGATGAGGTAACTCAGCGATCTCCGCCGCTAAGCCGTCGAGCGCTTCCAGCGGGATGCCGGATTTGCTCTGTTCATCGCTGATGTTAATTTGAATCAGCACCTTCAGCGGCGGCAAATGCGCCGGGCGCTGCTCGTTCAGGCGGGTGGCGATTTTCAGCCGATCGACGGTGTGGCACCAGTCAAAATGCTCTGCCACCAACCGGCTTTTGTTGGACTGCAGGGGGCCAATAAAGTGCCACTGCAGCCCGCTGACGCCAGCCTGCTGGAAATGGTTAATCTTCTCCACGCCCTCCTGGACGTAGTTTTCACCAAATGCCCGCTGGCCTGCCGCAATGGCTTCTTCGATCGCGCTCGCAGGTTTCGTTTTACTCACTGCAAGCAATGTCACTTCTTCTGGCGCACGCCCGCATCGGGCGGCAGCACCGGAGATTTTGTCCCGGACCTGTGCCAGGTTATGCGCAATATCGTTCATATTCCGAGGATGAGTTATGAAGCTGGAAGAAATCGTAGCCCTTAGTGTAAAGCATAATGTCTCCGATCTACACCTGTGCAATTCCGCCGCACCGCGCTGGCGGCGGCAGGGCAGGCTGGAGCCCGCGCCCTTTCCCGCGCCGGATATTGCGAATTTACTCAACGACTGGCTCGATGCCGCACAGTTACTGCACTGGCAGGAACACGGCCAGATTGACTTTGCGCTGAACCTGGCCTGCGGTGCGCGGCTGCGCGCCAGCGCCTTCGCCCATACGCGTGGGATATCGCTGGTGCTGCGTCTCCTTCCTGAACAGTGCCCGCGTCTGGATATGCTCGGCGCCCCGCCTGCGCTGAGCGAACTGCTGGCGGAAGAGAGTGGTTTGCTGTTGGTCACCGGAGCGACGGGCAGCGGCAAGTCGACCACCCTGGCGGCAATGGTGGGGCACCTCAATCAGCATCTTGATGGCCATATTCTGACGCTTGAAGATCCGGTGGAATTTATTCATCACAGCGAGCGCTGTCTGATCCAGCAGCGGGAAGTTGGCCGTCACTGTCCTTCGTTCGCCGCGGCGCTCCGCGTGGCGCTGCGCCAGGATCCGGATGTGATCCTGCTCGGGGAGCTACGCGACAGCGAAACCATTCGCCTGGCGTTAACCGCGGCGGAGACCGGGCACCTGGTAATGGCGACATTACATACCCGCGGCGCGGCGCCGGCGGTGGAGAGATTGATCGATGTCTTTCCGGCGGAGGAGAAAGATCAGGTTCGTAGCCAGCTTGCCGGAAGCCTGTGCGCGGTGCTGGCGCAAAAATTGTTACCTGCACGTCAGGGCGGGAGAGTTGCGCTATACGAGCTTCTGGTCAACACGCCAGCGGTGGCGAATTTGATCCGTGAAGGAAAAGTACATCAATTGCCTGGTGTGATGCAGACCGGGATGCAGGCCGGAATGTTGACCTTTACCCAGAGTTTTCAGCAACGTGTCGCTGCAGGCGCGCTATAAGATGAGAAAGAGATTGATATGACAGGTTAAATGATATGTTAGATGAATGTTTATTTGTTGTTTATTAATATTATTTGGTAATACAAATAACTTTTGATTATAAATTCAAATAACACATTCAGATTAGATATGTCGACAGTGAATACGCATTTCCAGGAAAAAAGTTTGATTATCTTTTGACAGCTTTGAGTCATTCGATTTATGCTGTTTGTGGGAATAGGATGATTCTCATGGAATAACGTTTCAGTTTGTAAATTACCTTGGTGATTTATAAATTCACGACTGTTTGTATCTTTTTTTATTCATTTAACCACCATGGCGGTGGGTAACAGCTAAGGAGAGTTTTAAGTGATTAATTTAAATGGAAATTCATCATCTTCTCGTCAGGTAACCTTTATTACCCACCCGTCTATTCAAAGCAAAGCCTTTGCCAGCTATCTGAGCGAAACCCTGATGGCACCGGTGGTTTTACAAAATATTAATAAACCGCTGGCGCAGCGTTTGGCAAAAGATTCTGTAATATTATTTGATATTGCAGTGTCAAATAAGAAATTAAACGGGGTGTGGCGGGATATTATTCGCCTGCAGGCAGATAATCCTCGTTTGTTGATTATTAATAGCGCACAAAAGTATGAGCTATACGAAATGGCGCAGTGGCCGGCTTTATATGGCGTGTTCCGGCATGACGATGATGAATCGCGCTTAATTGAGGGCGTTAAGGCCGTGCTGAACGGCGAGCAGACGGCTGAATTGAGCGTGATGCACCCGGCGATGTACGCTGCGGACCATGCATCGACTCCAGTAGAGAACTCGCCGCTGACCGAGCGGGAATGCGAGATCCTCAACGAACTGCGCTGCGGCGCAACGAACCTGGATATCGCCCGCGCGCTGTTTATCAGCGAGAACACGGTGCGGACGCACCTGTACAATGTGTTTCGTAAACTGAGCGTGAAAAATCGCACCCAGGCGGTGAGCTGGGCTAACGAACATCTGCGCCACTAAGCGGGTAAACGTGCGCCGTCAGCGGTCCGCCGGCGGCGCAGGAGGGCAGAGTTTAAAAGCTCTGCTCGAAGTAGCTTTCCAGTATGACTACGGCAGAGGCCGAATCGACGCTGCCTTTATTCAGCGCCCGGTAGCCGCCGTGTTCAAAC
>ERZ773148.2855-NODE-2855-length-12543-cov-4.089286_pt1 | contig 12543 bp, 7 predicted proteins | sample MGYA00580846_ERZ773148 | MGnify/ENA primary metagenome ERZ773148 (study PRJEB29015, sample SAMEA2737879) | human gut metagenome | biome: human gut; feature: human-associated habitat; material: faeces | place: China | collected 2012 ...
GCTGTGTCACACCATGTGACCCTGCCTCAATGCCCTTTTCCCGGACGTACTGCCCCAGATACATGAAGAGCACGCACGGGAATGCCACATCGATATACCACGGCAGGGAGAAGCCGGTAAATTTGTTGAGATACGCAAACCCGGCGGACGCAGCGAGAACAACGGGAAATTCGATCCTCCGGTCGTGAAGGTACTTTCGCAGCGCATAAAAGAGGACACTCGCCACGAACGCCGCCGTCAGGAACCACTTCGGCGCGACGAGATCGGTCCCCCGCAGCTGAACGAGCAGACCGAGGATGTTGTCCCGGCAGAGCGCCCAGTCCGCACCGCCGCGCAGCAGCGGCACAACAATGCCGAGACAGAGCACATGATAGAGGATGCCGTAAGCGAAAAACGGCACCATGAGCTGCCGGAAGCGCTTTTTCACAAAGGCGCCGAACGTTCCGGCGGTGCTGCTGTAGTAGCCCATGCAGAAGAAGAACATCGGCATGTGGAACAGGTAAATGAAGATGCGCACCGCCTGCGGTATCGCGTCCGAATGGCCGATGAACACCAGGAGGATGCATATCCCCTTGGCGTAATCCGCCCACAACTCTCTCTTTTTCTCTGCCATAGGTTCCTCCCTTAATAAAATGCTTTTCCCGAATGTTCCGCCGGCTTCATCGCGGCGGGAGACTTTTCGCTTTTATCCGAAGTATTTGGCGGCATCCTCGGCGGAGACGCCGAAGAAGGCGATGGCCTCGTTCTGCATCCGCGCGGCGCGGCCGGAGATGAAGCCGCGGAGATTCGCCATCTGCGTGGCAAACAACGTGGACGACTTGCCCCAGCGGGCGAGATCGCGCGCGCTCTCCGGTTCGACGATCGCGCGCAGCTCGTCTAGCGTTTTCTGCGCGTTCTCGTCCGAGAGCGGCCCGCGCAGCATTTCGCCGAGACGCGTCAGGAACATGTCGCGGAACTCTTCGTTGTAACGCAGCGCCGAGGGAATGATGCCGTGGAGCTGGAAGTTGTTGAAGCCGACGCTCATCGAGTCCATGCCCATCATCGTGAGATCCATGTCCGCGAGACCGTAAATGTACTTCCCGTTTTCGTACTCGGGGCTCGCGTAGAAGCGGACGTTTTCGTATACGTCGATATCGCCCGACCAGCACTCGAGAATCAGCCAGTCGATCATCTCCGGGATGTCCACATGCTCCTGGATATACGCCCAGCCCTCCGGCGTGCTCAGCGAGTTGTAGCGCGCGTAGTTCAAGATCTCGCTCCACGCGGTCTGGCCCTCAAACTCACCCGTCTGCATATCGACGGTGTCGGCGTCCACGCCCTTGTGCGAGGCGAAGTATTCCGCGCTGTGGTGCTCGCGGATGGCGTAAATGCCCCAGTACTCGCCGTTGAGGAAGAGCGAAACATACCGGTAATTCTGCGCGGGCACATCCGTATAGTCCATGGCGATGCGGGCGAAGAACTCGTCGCGCATGTAGGAGGTGTAGGTATCCTCCACGCTCGCGCGCAGCAGCAGCGAGGAAAAGTCCGTCACGACGCCGTCGCCGAATACGTCGTAATTGAGATCCCCGCCGTACCGGCCGCGGAATTTGAGCGTGAACGATTTCTTTTCGCTCACGCGGCGGCTCGTGCGGCCGTGCATGCGGATGCCGCAGTCAATGGAGAACTCGCCGCCGTCCTCGTACATGGCGACGGTCGCCTCGCGCTCCCACTTCTCGCTCCACGCACGTTCGTGGTTGGAGTAAATGCCCTGAGCGCCGGTGAGATTGTCCGGGTCGGTCACAAGACTGACGACGGGCAGCGTGCTGTTCTCGCGCAGGAAATACGACCATGTCGCCGCTTTGCCCGGCAGCGCGTCCGCCGGGAAGCTCGCGGCGCGGACGATCGTCGTTTCCGTGATCGTGATGGGCGCGGTATAGGCCGGATCGTCCGCCGTCGGGTCGCTGCCGTCGAGCGTATAGTGCACGTTCTCGCCGGTGATCGTCAGCGTAAGGCTCTCGGCGTCGTCGTACACGCCCGCGGCGATATCGACCGTGGGCTTTGCCGCCACCATGCGGCACCCCGTGCCGTTGTCCGCGCCGCGGCTGCTCTGCGCAAAATAGAAATACCCGTTCTCCCCGTTTAGACGGCCGCAGCTGCCGCCGGCCGGGATATCGCGCAGGAACGCCCAGTCGCAGAGCGTGCCGGAAGCATCGAAGAGATAGAGCTCGTCGCGCTGCGCGCTCAGCCCCACGTTTTCGCACTCGAACACATAGCTTTCACCGGGCGCAAGCGTCACGGCGGGCAGCGCGTCGAGCGCCGGTTCCTTGAATTTATCCGAGATCGTGTATCCGGAAAGATCGATCGTCTCACCCGACACGTTTTTGAGCTCCACCCAGTCGGGCGAACCCGCCTCGTACACGACGATCTCCCACAGCAGAAGCGGCGAGGTACGCGTGTCGGCATTGCAGAATCCGGCGTAGCCCTCGGCGGTATTTTCAAGCCCCGGCGTCGGGAAATCGGTCACGGCGAAGCTGCCGTCCGGCTGCATCGCGAGCGAGGACCCCTCCGGCACGGCCTCGATCTTCACGCTGCGGATCTCCGCGCCGTTTCCGGCGGAGAGAATGACCGTGTCGCCGTCGGTGAGCGAGAAGCTCGTGTGAAGCTCGCCCTCGGTGCGGTTCTTGCCGGAGGCGAAGATCACCGCATACTCGCCCGGCGCAAGCGTCAGCGACGGGATCTTCCATTCGTCCGGCACGTCCGGATCGTCCGAGAGATACCAGCCCGCAAGATCGACGCTCGTCTCGCCGAGGTTTGCGATCTCGATCCAGTCGGAGAGGTCGCCGTCGCTGTCGGCGAGCGTACCGCGGTTTTGCGCCATGACCTCGGTGATGTAAATTTCGTCGTTTTCGTAGCCGCCGGAACGCAGCCACGTCTCATACCCCGCGTCGTCGTTGGAATATCCCGGTGTCGGGCGGTGAGACACCGTCCATTCGCCGTTTTCCTTGGCATAGGCCGTGTTCTTCTCCAGCATCGGCAGCTCCACGCTCTCGCTCTCCGCGCCGGAGGGCGCTGTGAGCACGACCGTTTCCCCGCCCGCGCTCGCCAACGCAAAGGCCGCATATTCCGCGCCCTCCACACCGGGGGCGCACCATACGATCTTATATTCGCCCGCGCCGAGCATTTCGTCCGGGAAGGCGTACTTCGTTTTGTTCGTGCGGTCCGAGAGCTTGTAGCCGGAGAGAGATACCGGCGAATCCGAGGGGTTATGTACCTCGATCCAGTCGTAGAAATTCCCGTCGGGCGCGGCATGGAGCGTGTTTGAGGACTGGATCTCGCTGAGCTCAAGCGTGCCGCCGCTGCGCTGCGCGAGTGCCTCCTGCCACGCCTTTGCGCCCGCTTCGCTGTTCGGGTAGCCGGGCGTCGGCGTGTCGGCGGGAATGAGCGCGCCGTCGCTGCCGCGGACAAGCGACTGCCCGCTCCGGCACGCAGCGGTCACGGCGCTGTCGAGCACCGTGCGGTTTTCGTTCATAAGGCACACCGTCTCCCCGCCCGCCTTGCGCAGGGCAAAGGGCGCATAGTCGCCCTCCTCGTCCGGCGAGCACCACACGACGAGATACCCCCGCGCCGGGACGACCGTCCCCGCCGGGAAGCAGTATTTGCCTTTGCCCGTTTCGTCGGAGAGATAGTATCCGCCGATGGAGAAGTCCTTCGAGGACGTGTTTTCGATCTCGATCCAGTCGCAGAGGACACCCTCGCCGTTCGGGCAGGTCTTATTATCGGTCATGACCTCGCTGATGTGGACGCTGTAGCCGCCGTCCCACGCCGGGCGCTGGTTATGGCGCACAATGGCCGTGACCGTGAATGCCGCCGCGGCGAGTATTGCCAGTACGATCAGCCAGAGGACGATCTTCTTTTTTTCTTTTGCGTTTGTCATGGTATTCCCTCCGCTCATTCCTTCAGCCGGGCGTCCGCTGCCGCGCCGCGCAGCCCCGTGAGGCACATGCGGCTGGCGATATCGGAAATCTCCTCGATGGACTGCCGGCGCTCGGAATTGAACCAGCTCTGATACACCGCCACCATACCGGAAACGGCGTAGTCCATCATCACCGAGATACGCTCCGGCGGCAGATCTATGCGGCTTTCAAAGCGTTCCTGCGCCTTCTGCTGGAGCGTCAGCCGGATCTTATGTGTTAACCCCGCGTTCCGGCTGGACCGGAGCAGCGCGCCGTAAAAATCCATATCGCTGTTGATGATCTCCGTGAGCTTCATGAACACCGCGTACGGGTTCTCGACAAAGTCGATCTCCTGCATCGCCGTATCAAACGTGCGGATGACCTCGTTTTCCAGCTCGTCTACAAGCTCGTATACACCGCGGTAGTTGTTGTAAAACGTCTTACGGTTGATTATCGCGCGCGAGGCGATGTCCGTTACGGTGATATCGTCCATATCCTTTTCGGTCAAAAGCTCCGCGAACGCCGTGTGGATCGCCCGCTTCGTTTTTATGACGCGAAGATCGCTCTTCCGGTTTGCCGGTTCCATCGTACGCCCTCCTTTTCGGGAACAGGATCGGATTCCACATCTTTTTTACCAAATGTGTAGTAATCCTCATCGGGTGTTTTCTCTGGGACTTCCGCCACGGTTTCGCGCCGGCGTGTCCATTGCCGCGCCGTGGAGGTCTCCTTATTATAATACACAGACGTTACATAAAGCAAGCAGAGGAGAGAAAACCTTGAAAGTTCTGATTTTGAGCTGCGACACGGGCGAGGGCCACAACAGCGCCGCAGCTGCCGTCGCCGGGGCGCTGACGCAAAGGGGCATCGAAAGCCATGTCTTTGACCCGCTCGTGCTCGCGGGAAAGTACGCCGAGCGCTTCGTATCCAGCGCATATACGACAATTATGAAAAAAGCACCGTCGGCGTTCAACGCGCTCTACCGCGCCGGGGATATTTACAGCTCGACCGGCATCACCTCGCCGGTCTACCACGCAAACGCCCGGTACGCCGCAAATCTGCGCGCATTCATCGAAACGAACGGGTATGACCGCGTGGTATGCACGCACCTCTACCCGATGGAGACGCTGACCGCCATCCGGAAATCGGGAGATTTCACCGTGCCGTGCTACGGCGTGCTGACGGACTACACCTGCATCCCGTTTCTTGCCGAGACCGATCTGGACGGGTATTTCATCGCGCACGAGGATCTGCGCGCGGAGCTTGTGGAAAAGGGCATACCGTCGGAGCGCATCATCGTCACCGGCATCCCGGTGGACGAAAAGTTTGCCCGGCATATGGACAAGGCCGCAGCGCGAAATTATCTTGCCATACCGCAGTCTCAGGACGTGTTCCTCGTTATGAGCGGCGGCATCGGCGTCGGGAACGCGGGCGCAATCTGCGATGAAATTCTTCTTCGGCACGATGGCGGGGCGTTTACGGTCTATATCCTCGTTGGGCGCAACAGCGATCTCAAGCAGACGCTCGAGGAAAAGTATGCCGGAAACGAGCACGTCCGCATCGTCACGTTCACGAAAAAGGTGAACGTATACATGAACGCCGCCGACGTGATGATCTCCAAGCCCGGCGGACTTACGAGCACCGAGGCCGCTGTGGCGCAGGTCCCGCTCGTGCAGCTTCTCGTTTACACCGCGTGCGAGGCGCCGAACATTGCGTTCTTCGCCTCTCACGGGCTCTCCGAGCGTGCGGAGGACGCCGCGGACGCCGCGGCAAAGGCTGTCGCGCTCGCACGAGATAAGGAAAAGGCCGCGGCGATGCGCGAAGCGCAGCGAAATACCATTGCGCCCGACGCCGCCGATAGAATTGCGGAAAGGATCGTGCTGTCATGACCGGAAACGAAGCTCTTCTCACCTTCGCGCTGATCGCCGGGGGCTTTCTGCTCGGCGGCGTGATGTTCAGCCGCGCCCTGCCGAAGCTCCTTACCGGCAAGGACGTGTGCGCGCTGCGCGCCGATGAGAATCCGGGCGCTGCCAACGTGTTTGCCGTGTGCGGCGTGCCGATGGGGCTTTTGTGTCTCGCACTCGACATGCTCAAGGCGTATCTCCCCGTGTCGCTCGCGGCGCGGTATCTGGATACGCAGTCGGTGTGGTTCGCGCTCGCGCTTGCCGCGCCCGTGCTCGGCCACGCCGTCGGCGTGTTCAACGGCTTTCACGGCGGCAAATGCATCTCTTCGGCGTTCGGCGCGATGCTCGCGCTGGCGCTCACAGACGTATCGCTGACGGGGCTGCTGCTTCTGGCGGGGCTCTACATTTTCTTCTCCGTCATCGTAAAAATCCGCCCGCACCGCCTGCGCAGCATGCTTGTGTTTGCGCTCTACGGCGTGAGCGCAGCGGTGTTCTATTCGCTCCACGGCGAGGGCGCTCTCGCGCTCGGCTGCGGCATGATCGCCGTGATCGGCGCTGCGCGCCACACGCGGCGCTTCTGTGTCGCCGAGGACGAAAAGCCGCGCATTTCCAATTCCGAGTTCTGAATCAAAAGTTGTCAGCGGGGACGGTTCCCGCTGACAACTTTTTTTCATCGGAGAAAACCGTGAGTTTAGACAATCCGCCGCTCCGGTTTAGGAAAAGGCGCACAATCGCACTGTGGAATGTGTAAAAAAGCTCTCCGATAAATATAGGCAGTCTAACGGGATTCCAGGCGCTGCCAGCCCATAAAAGACCCCTGCCGGACGAAAACATCCAGCAGGGGTTTATTTTCAACTGCGCGGTTTGTCTGGTAGATTTGTCTGAGAGTTCTCCTGCCATCTGACAACGAATGCACGGAAATTTAGTAATTTAGTGAAAGGAAGGCCCCCCATGAAAAAACGCAATCGCACTCTCGCGCTGCTGCTGACGCTGGCCATGACATTGGCGCTGTTCTCCGGCTGCGGAAGCACGGCGCAGACCCCGGCAGAGGGAACTCCCTCGGAGGCGCCCGCCGCGCCCACGGCAGAGCCTGCCGCTGAACCGGCAGTTGAAGCAGCCGACCTTGTTCTTACAAACGGTACGATCCAGACCATGGTGTCCGAGGACGACACCGCGGAAGCCGTCGCCGTAAAGAACGGCGAGATCGTCTATGTCGGCACCTCCGAAGGAGTCAAGGACTTCATCGGCGAGGGAACCAATGTCATTGACCTTGCCGGAAAGTACGTCACCCCCGGCTTTATTGACGGCCACATTCACGCCCCCGGCCCGTATCTGACCGGAGAGACGGTGCTCAGCCTCATGGAGTACGGCGCGGATCTGGAGGCCTATAAGGCCGCAGCGAAAGAGTTTGTGGACAGTCATCCCGACTATGATATTTACCTCATTGAGGCGTTTGACCTGAAGGCGTTTCCAGACAGCATCCCCGAAAACTCATGGCTTGACGAGATATGTGCAGACAAGCCCATCAAATGCACGGACGTTTCCACGCATGGCGCGCTGCTCAACACCTGCGCCATTGAGATGTGCGGCATCACAAAGGATACCCCCAACCCGCCCAAGGGCGTTATCTATAAGGACTCTGCCGGAGAGCTTACCGGATACTTCTCGGACTGCAACACGATACTCGGCGATCTGCCCAGCTTCAACTATACAGAGGAGCAGTATGCCGAAGCCTTCAAGGCTTTTCAGTCGGAAGCCAGCAGCTACGGTTTGACGGGCATCGACAGCGGCGGCAATCTTGACAACTTTGATCTTGGCTTCGAGACGAAAGTGTTCCATACCCTCGAAGCTGCGGGCGAACTGAATCTCCGCATCAACAGCAACTTCTTTTTCTTTGCGCCGCTGAACGCTGAGCGGGCACAGACCGTGATAGACACCATTAAGGAAAACGAGAAATACGCCTCCGATTTTCTGAACGTGCGTCAGGTAAAATTCACGGTGGACGGTGTGCCGGAGGGCAAAAGCTCCTATCTGCTTGAGCCATACGATGAGGCTGCCGGCATGGATGCCGACTATGTAAGCTCACCCGCCGCGTCACCGGAGGAGCTGATGGAGTTCATCACCGCCGTCAACGCTGCCGGATACACCGTGCAGACCCACTGCATGGGTGACGCCTCCGTAAAAATCGCGATGGACGCCTATGAAAACTCCGCAAAAGTCAATGGGGAGCACGGCGCGCGCACGATCGCCCGCGAGCTCGCGCCGTTCCTTGCGCAGCAGACAGAGATCGACGCTTCCTCCGCGCTGGAATTTACATTGTAAAGCCGTGTAAAGGATGTTTGTGTTTCCCACGTGAACAAACTACACAAAGCGCTACAAAAATGCGCTAATGTTCTATTGCATTTTCCCGATGAAGAGGCTATAATGTAAGGCACAAATTCCCGTACAGGGGATTAATTTTAGGAGGAAGATAACCCATGAAGAAAGCACTTGCTCTCATTCTGGCTCTGGTCATGGTCCTCTCGCTGGCTGCCTGCGGCACCCAGGCCGAGACTCCGGCCACCGAGCCGACGGAAGCCCCTGCGGAAGCGCCCGCCGAGCAGCCCGCTGAGACCGAAACCCCGAAGGATTACTCCGGCTACACCATCCGCATCTACTCCAACTCCAACTCCACCGAGCGCACCACGTGGCTCGTGAACGAGGCGAAGGAAGCCGGCTTCACCATCAGCATTGACGACAACAGCGTCATCTCCGGCGACACGGCCGCCATCCAGGCTGCCAACGAGAAGAAGGACGGCGACATCCTCTTCGGTCTGAACGAGACCCGCTGGGGCCAGGTCGTGGACGGCGTCTACGAGAACCTGTCCCTCGTTGACTGGACTCCGTCCTGGGCGGAAGAAGTCGGCGAATACAAGTATGACGGCCAGGCCTACGGCCTCGTCATCCAGAACGTCCTCATGCTCTACCGTACCGACGAGCTCGGCACCAACGGCGAAGAGCTGCACTTTGCGCACTGGGCCGACGTCGTTGACAGCGGCTACACCTGGTACCGCCAGAACAAGGTCGGCGGCACGACCAACGCCAACATCAACTCCGCCATGCTCTACCCCTTCACCGATCCCGCCTCTCCCGCCGGCGGCATCTCCGTCGATGGCTGGAAGACCCTGTGGAAGTACTGCGCCGAGGGCAAGTTCGGCGGCGACGACTGGAAGTACGGCTTTGATCCTCTGAACAAGGGCGATGTTGCCGTTTCCTCGTTCTACTCCTCTTCTCTCTACGGCAAGCTGGACGCCGCGGCGGAAGGCTCCGAGCACCCCATCACCGACTGCTGGAAGCTCGTTGACATCGACGACGGCACCTACTACATCGCCGAGTACATCGGCATCCTGAACAAGGAAGGCCGCACCGAGGAAGAGACCGAAGCCGTCAAGGCGTTCGCCGAGTGGTTCGGCTCCGCCGAGACCCAGGCTGCCTGGGCCGAAGAGTTCGACTCCTTCCCCTGCAACCAGGGTGCTGTTGAGCTGGTCTACGGCTCCGACGTCCCCGAGATCTACCTCATCAAGAACTTCGCCCTCACGACCGTGGAAGGCACCGACATGACCTACGCCGCTTACGTCGCTGCCCACAGCTCCGAGTGGACGAACATCATGACCAACCTCGGCTTCTACTGGGCCGATGCCAGCAACGCTCCTGCCGAGCCCGATTGGGACAATCTCGACTGGGCGACCCTGACGCAGAAGGCTGAGTAATTCTCCGTCACCTTGAAATCCTGTATGGCGAGCCCCCGCGGCTCGCCATACTTCGTATTTTTCGAAAATATCCGCCAACCACCCACAGTCCCTGCAAAAGAGAGGAAGGAATGCCACTGTGATCCGGCTCAATAACATCGTCGTCAAATTCGGCGACTTCACCGCGCTGCACGACATCAACGTCCAGGTAAAAGAGGGCGAATTCTTCACGTTCCTCGGCCCGTCCGGCTGCGGCAAAACGACAACGCTCCGCACCATTACCGGCTTCATCGAGCCGGCGGAGGGCCAGGTGTTCGTCCGCGATAAGGACATCACCCATGTGCCCATCGAGGACCGGAACATCGGCATCGTGTTCCAGAGCTACGCGCTCTTCCCGACGATGACCGTGTACGACAACATCGCGTTCGGTCTGCGCGTCAAGAAAATGAAGAAGGCCGAGGTGGACGAAAAAGTCCGCGCTATCGCCAAAAAGGTCGATCTTTCGGACGAGCAGCTCAGGAAAGCCGTGTCGCAGCTCTCCGGCGGCCAGCAGCAGCGCGTCGCCATCGCCCGCGCGCTCGTCACCGAGCCGGCGATCATCTGTCTGGACGAGCCGCTCTCCAACCTGGACGCCAAGCTCCGCGTGCAGCTCCGTCTGGAGCTTAAAAAGATGCAGAAGGATTTCGGCATCACAAGCATCTACGTCACCCACGATCAGGAGGAGGCCCTTACGCTTTCCGACCGCATCGCGGTGTTCAACAAGGGCGTGATCGAGCAGATCGGCACGCCGAACGAAATTTACAACCACTCTGCCACGGAATTCGTGTGCAACTTCATCGGCGACATCAACCGTCTCTCGGACGATATCGTGGAAAAGCTCAACGCCAAAGGCGCGCAGCTTGACCCGACACACCACCACTACATCCGTCTCGAGCGCGTCCATGTGAACGACGCTCAGCACGCGGAATCCGGCGCCGTTTCGCTTTCCGGCACCGTGGAATCGAGAGAGTATTACGGTCTGTATATAAAGTATTACATCAATGTCGGCAGCCAGACGCTCAAGGTCATCGAGCGCAACGACGGCGTGCATCTGCACGATACCGGCGACGCCGTGACCGTCACCGTCCACCCCGACGATCTCATGAGCTACGCTCCCAACGGGGAGGAGGCCGAGAAATGACACTGCGGCCGAAGCCCTTCCAGCCGATCAAAATGCTGCAGATCATCGGCGGCGTTTTCTTCGCGTATCTCTTCTTCGGGTTTATGCTGCTGCCGTGCCTGAACACGCTCACCAGCATTTTCACCGTCAAGAACACCGCCGGGGAAACCGATCCCCTCGCGGTCATCCGCTTCTTCCTCGCCGGGTCCATGTCCCAGTATGTGTGGAACTCGCTCAAGCTGGCGCTGTGCCTTGTCATCACGGTCAACGTCGTCGGCATTTCCATCGTGCTGCTGACCGAGTACTTTGACATCAAGGGCGCAAAGATCCTCCGTCTCGGCTATATGACGACACTCATCTACTCCGGCGTCGCGCTCGTCACGGGCTACATGTTCCTGTACGCCAGCGACGGCATCATCACCACGCAGCTCAAGGACGCGTTCCCGAGCATCAATGTCAACTGGTTCACTGGCTTCAACGCGGTGCTCTTCACGATGACGTTCGCCTGCACGAGCAACCACGCGCTCTTCCTGCGCAACGCCATCCGCGGCATCGACTACAACACCGTCGAGGCCGCCCGCAACATGGGCGCGAAGCCCTTCAAGGTACTCTGGAAGGTCGTATTTCCGACGCTTCTGCCGACGCTCTTCTCGCTCACGGTCATGACGTTTATCACGGGCCTGTGCGCCATGAGCGCGCCGACGCTGCTCGGCTATGACTCCATCAACCCCGAGATCGTCCGTCTGGCCGGTTCGTCCGTGGCGGACGAGGCGTTCCCGCAGGCGCGCGCGGCGCTGCTTTCGATCATCCTCGCGTGCTTCACGATCCTCCTGCTCACCGTTCTCTCGTCCTATGAGCGCAAGGGGCATTACCTCTCTGTTTCCAAGACGAAGGCGAAGCTCCAGAAGCAGAAGATCACGAACCCCGTGGCGAACGTCCTCGCGCATATCTACGCCTACGTCCTGTTCATCATCTACATGACGCCGGTCGTGATGATCGTCATCTTCTCGTTCCAGACGTTCAGCGCCGTGCGTATGCGCAAGCTTGATCTTTCGCAGTGGACGCTCGTGAACTACTTCGGTAAGCAGGACTATTCGTATCTCACGTCCCGCGGCACCTACAAGATCCGCGAGGGCTCGATCTCCGGCGTGTTCTCCAACGAGGCGACGCTCAGCGGTATCCAGATGAGCTTTGTCATGTCCGTCATCGCCGCGGCGCTCGCGTGCGTGATCGTCGTTGTGGCCTGCAACTACATCTTCAAGCACAAGAAGACCGGCACGATCCTGGAATACGCGCTGCTCTTCCCGTGGCTGCTGCCGACGATCCTCATCTGCTATTCTTACCGCACGTTCTTCAACAGCAGCGACGTCTGGTATGTGTTCGGCCAGAACCTGTACTATGCCGACCGCGTGAGGATATTGATCGTTATCGCGTATACGGTAGTAAAGCTGCCGTTCTCGCTGCGCATGATCAAAGCGTCGTTCTACGCGATCGACGAGGAGCTGGAGGACGCCGCGCGGAATCTCGGCTCCGGGCCGGTGCGGACGTTCCTCAAGGTAAAGCTCCCGATCATCCTGCCGAGCGTGCTTGCGGTGTTCGCGCTGAACTTCAACGCGCTCTTTACCGAGTACGATATGTCGGCCACGTTTGCGAGTACCTACGGCACAACGTACGCCATGGTCATCCAGAGCATGTGCCGCGAGGAGGGCCTGTACGGCTACAATGTCAACGCCTCCGGCCGCCGGTGCGCCTCCACGGTGTTCATCATGCTCGTGTCGGGCCTCATTCTGTATCTCGTATACGGCGTGGGCGCGCGCGATCTC
>ERZ773148.2859-NODE-2859-length-12540-cov-3.519023_pt1 | contig 12540 bp, 9 predicted proteins | sample MGYA00580846_ERZ773148 | MGnify/ENA primary metagenome ERZ773148 (study PRJEB29015, sample SAMEA2737879) | human gut metagenome | biome: human gut; feature: human-associated habitat; material: faeces | place: China | collected 2012 ...
CCGGTCAGGGTTCACGTAACCGCAGCGCGCCGCGCCTTCAATGGACATGTTGCAGCGTGGCTTTCTTCGCCGTACACGGCGGCGATCCGTTCGCGGCGCGCGAACTGGCGCTGGCCTATCTGTCGGTTTACGTGCTGATGTACGCCGCAGGTCCCGGTCTCTATGCGGCCGATACGCTGATTGCTCGGCGTCTTCCGAAGCCGCGGCGGTAGTCGCGCCGCACCCTTATCCGGATTCCGCCCCGATACCCTCTCTTCCGGAAGAGGCGATGGACGTGTGTCGCATTTTCGCAGGCAGAATGCCTAGGGCGCGTCAGGCCAATTCCTTGTCCGCTCGATAAAGCAGCGGGACCGGCATCTTCTGATCGGATGTCGGTCCCGGTTTGTTTTTGGCTATTTGCCGATGCAGCATATTAGACTAGTTGACTACCAATAGTTTGAAACTTAAACGGTAGGAAAGTCTGATTTTGCTCTTTATTCTTCGCTGAACTTTTGCAAAGATACTGCGTTTTTCCGGTACAAGAAAACAAAAGAAAAGACTTTGATAAAAAAGGTGGTTTTTGGTGCAAATTTGCCAGCCGTGCTATGAGGTTTTCGGAAGATTTTGCATAGCATTTCATCTGATGTTATGCCTGTGTCTATATTGCTAGTTGCTCCTCCAAGATTGAACACGGAGTGACTGATATTGATTGCTGGCGAAAAGAAAAAAATACCCAGTAGGCTAATTTTCTTCTCTCCCTCTATTTGACTTAACTTTATTGCCCGTGTATATAATAACGGTCATTAAAGTCAAGTTAAGCGTGGAGTCATATCTTTTTCTTTTGGCAAGCAAAATAGTTCTTTGATATGATGTGTGTATGATGAACAATTTGCATCGTTTGTAACGAATAAGATATTATTTGTTGATGGTTGTACATGGTGCTTACAAATAACATTATAGCATTTGGTTTTTGGAAGTTTTTGCTCAAAATAGATTATGTATATGGTTAATTATGCCAAGACGTGCATTTTTCTATGTGTAATACATCATTAAATAAATAAATAGTATTACTTTTGCATATTATATGATAGGTTGGTTATAGCAAAGTCATCAACATAGTTGCTTTGCACCTTAAATTGATGTAGTAATGGCAAAGAATACAATGGGAACCAAGCTTCCCCGAAAATTGGAGCAGAAGATGCAGATTGTAGGTGAGCAGATTAAGTTAGCTCGCTTGCGTCGGAATCTGAGTGTGGCTCAGGTGGCAGAACGGGCTACCTGTTCACCGCTTACTGTGTCCCGAATAGAAAAAGGGATTCCTACTGTTGCAATAGGGATCTATCTACGTGTTTTGTACGCATTGCAACTTGACGATGATATTCTATTGCTTGCCAAAGAAGATAAAATGGGAAAAGCTTTGCAAGATTTGAGTTTGAAAACAAGAGAACGTGCATCCAAGAAAGAATAATCTATGAAAAAGTTGTATGTATATGCCGATTTCGATTGGCTCAAAGAAATGGAACTCATTGGTGAATTAGGCTATGAGTCTCTTCGTGGTGCGGACAGCTATAGTTTTACGTTCAATAATGAATGGTTAAGGCAGCACAGCGGTCTGTTTTTGAGTGACGACCTGAACAATTATCCCGGTCAGCAATATACACAACCGGACAAGGATATATTCGGATGTTTTTCTGATGCTTTGCCGGATCGTTGGGGACGAACTTTGTTGTTGCGTCGTGAGCAAATTGCGGCAGCGGAAGAAAAGCGACCTGTAAGAAGATTGTCTTCTTTCGATTTTTTGACTGGTATCGATGATTTCTCTCGAATGGGTGGATTCCGTTTTAAGGAAACCCCTGATAGTGAATTTATAAATGTAAGTGAATCGTTGAAAATCCCACCTCTGACAGATATTCGGGAGTTGATTACAGCCAGTGCTGAGATTGAGAAGAGCGAAGAAAACAATATGCTCCCCGATAGGAAATGGATTGTACAACTTGTGCAACCTGGGACATCATTAGGAGGAGCAAGGCCTAAAGCTAATGTAATAGATACGGATAAAACTCTTTATGTTGCTAAGTTTCCGTCTCGTAAGGATGACTATGATGTTGGGCTTTGGGAGCATTTTAGTCACTTACTTGCTAAAAAAGCAGGGATAAACGCAGCAAAAACCAAAGTATTGGCTACAAGAGAAAAATATCATACATTGCTGTCACAACGCTTCGATAGAACTAATGATAGCAAACGTATTCATTTTGCATCTGCCATGACCTTATTGGGGCTGAGTGATGGTGACAATGCAACTACCGGGCATGGTTATCTGGATATAGTCGACTTTATTATTCAGAGCTGTACCGATGTGGAGCGAAACCTACAGGAACTATACCGCCGTGTGGCTTTCAATATTTGTATCGGCAATACTGATGACCATTTTCGCAATCACGGTTTTCTTTTGACTGCAAAAGGTTGGACACTATCTCCTGCATATGACATGAATCCCACGCTGAGTGAGTATCAAAGTTTGCTTGTTTCATTAACTTCTAATAAAGCAGAGCTGAGTATTTTGCTGGATGCTTGCGAAGACTACATGCTAAACCGTAAAACAGCAGAAAAGATTATTTCGGAGGTTATTGAAGCTGTAAAAGGATGGCGCGAATTGGCAACACGATTAAGTATTTCCAAGAGAGAAGCGGATATGTTTGCCGGAGTGTTGGATGGGCGATATAAGGTGGAATGACTATTATAGTGTGCCAAATTACCAAGCAAAAATGCGCCAAATTGCCAAACGATACGAGATAGATGGTTGATTTGTATGTGATTGAATAATAAGATGCGATTGAAGTTTTGTGTTATGCTGAGCGAACATAATGTTTGTGTAGCATAATTTTTTGAAAGATGAAATTCATTGATGAAATAGATAAAAGCGGTAAATGTGTTTTTGTGCATAGCTTGATGCCAATTGTAGTCATTCCTTTAAATGATGTTTTTTGCTCATGTACTTGGCTATATGGAGAATTAGATGTATTTTTGTTTGCATTTTAACGAGGATAATTTAAATACCAATGTCGAATAATCAACAAATGATGCTGAATAGAATAAAAGTGGTACTTGCAGAAAAGCAAAGAACCAATAGATGGTTGGCAGAGCAAATGGGTAAGTCCGAGAATACAATTTCAAGATGGTGTTCTAATAAGTCACAGCCATCCCTTGATATGTTGGTTAAAGTTGCAGAATTACTTAATGTTGACCCTCGTCAACTCATAAATGGTGAGACAAAAATTTAGTTATGGCAATAAAGAAGACTCAATTATATAGCATACTTTGGGAAAGTTGCAATATCCTACGCGGAAGCATGGACGCAAGTCAATACAAGAACTATGTATTGACTATGCTGTTCTTGAAGTATATCAGCGACAAAGTTAAATCTGATTCAGACATATTCTTTGACCTTCCTGAAGGATGCTCTTTCGATGACGTCGTTGCTCTTAAAGGGAAAACCAATATAGGCGAGGAGATTCAGAAGAAACTCCATGCTATAGCCCGAGCGAATCCTCGATTGGATCACATTATCAACGAAGCTGATTTTGATGACTCGACAAAACTTGGATCAGGGAAGGCTAAGGTTGATACATTGACAAGCCTCATTTCTGTTTTTCAGCGTGATTTCCTTGATTTTAGTAAGAACCGTGCAGGTGATGACGATCTTATCGGAGATGCGTATGAATATCTGATGAAAAATTTTGCCGCAGAGAGTGGTAAAAAGAAAGGTCAGTTCTATACTCCTGCTGAGGTTTCTCGCTTAATGGCTCGTCTGATAGGCATACATAAAGACAATCGACCTCAGATTTCCATATATGACCCGACTTGTGGTTCTGGATCATTGTTGCTTCGTGCTGCTGCGGAATATACCAAACATCGTGATGGTGTTTCTATATTTGGGCAAGAACTTGATGGGGCAACACGAGGTATGGCGGTTATGAATATGTATCTTCATGGTTATGACGACCCAGAGTTGGAAGTTGGAGATACTATTGAAAAACCATTCTTCAAATCAACATCAAATCAACTGGAAACATTCAACTATGTCGTTGCCAATCCTCCATTTTCTCAGAAAGGATGGATAAAAGGAGAAATTAAGACTAATGACACCTTTGGCCGATGGGGAAACTCCGACAATCTACCGCCCATTCCACCGGTTGGCTATGAAGATTATGCATTTTTGCTCCATATTATCAAGTCTATCAATTCCCAAGGACGGGGAGCTTGTATATTGCCAAACGGAGTTCTGTTTCGTGGTAATGAAGAGGAGGCTGTTAGGCGGAAAATTATTGAGAAACGGTATATCAGAGGTATTATAAGTCTGCCTGCAAACTTGTTTTTTGGTACTGGAATACCAGCTTGTATTATCATTATTGACAAAGCTAAGACTTCGACATCAAAAGGCATTTTTATGATTGATGCTCGCTCTGGATTCGCAAAAGATGGAGCAAAGAATCGACTTCGTGAACAGGATATTCGTCGTGTATTTGATGCATGGGAAACTCTTGAAAATCTCGAAGCAAATGGTAACCTTGATGATAAAGAGGAAACCATACCTCATTTTGCCCGATTCGTACCTTACACCGAAATTACCAACGAGCGAAACGACTGCAATCTCAATGTGTCACGTTATATAACACCTGTCGATACTGAAATACAACAAGATCTTTATGCTCACCTCAAACTAAATGGTGGATTGCCTGCTAAGGATGTAGAAGAAGGTTTTTCTTATCTTTGGCGACACTGCCCGACACTTAAAGACGAGCTGTTTGAACCTTTGGAGAAAGGCTATTATAAACTTTGTGTTGGGCGTAATGAAATTCCAGACGCTATTACACACAATAAGGAATTCTGTACTTTAAATGGATTCTTCTCTGATGCAATAGAAGAATGGTATAAACTTGTGTCACAACAGATGTTTGCGCTTGCTCCCGGATACCAGCCTAAAAAACTTATAGCAGACTGGAGTGAGTCACTCCTGGAAATGCTCTCCGAAATCGATGGTCTCGTTGACAAATACACGATATATGACATATTGCTCAACTATTGGAACTCAGCCATGCAAGATGATTGTTATCTGATTTCTCGCTATGGTTGGACGGTAGAATTGTCGTGTGATGTTCTTACAACCGATAAAAAATCTAAAGAGGTAAAGTTTGTTCCTAAAAAAAATCCCACCTTCAGGGATTACAATTGCGATTTGTTGCCGGTTCATGTTGTTGTCAATCACTATTTCAAAAAAGAGAACGATACGGTCAATAAAGCTGAAGATCGAGTGTCACAACTCAAAGGTGAGATAGAACAGATGGAGGAGGAATACTCAGAGGAACTTAATGATACTGTCAGCGAAATTACGAACAAATATCTTTACGCGATATGTCCTAAACCATTGAATGGAGAAAAAGAAATTTTAGAGGCTTTTCTTGCGATTAATGAAAAAGGAAAGATAGGTAAAGAGAAACGCGAAGCTATTATCGCTGAAAATAGGGATGTATTCGAACGGCTTAATGATTTGAGTGTAAGTGCAATTAAATATCGATTGAAGGAAGTTGTCAATTATGCGGCATTGCCAGATGATACTATTAAGTTATATAAACAATATATTGACTTGAATAAAGAGTTGGTCAATGCTAAGACCGATGTTAAACAAAAGATATCTAAGTTGACCAAACTTGTTGTTGAAAAATATCCTACTTTACAAGAATCGGAAATTAAGGATATGGTTATCAACGATAAGTGGCATGCTGCTATCGTTGGCGGATCCATTAGTGCAGCATTTGATGTAACTGAGGATATCGAACAACAAGTTACTGCTCTTGTTGATCGTTATACTCGTCGCCTATCCGACATTGACGCTTCAGTACGAGGCCTTGAAAAAAAAGTAAATGCTCACCTCACCAAAATGGGATTTGAGTTATGATTGAAACCAGATTCAAACAAACAGAGTTGGGATTGATTCCTGAAGATTGGGAAGTTTGTAAAATTGGAGATTTTACAGATATAGTTACTGGTGCTACACCATCAACAGAAAATTCAGATTATTGGAATGGTCATATCCGTTGGATGAATTCTAGTGAACTTAACAACAAAATTATATTTGAGGTTCATGGTCGAATATCAAAAGAAGGGTATGATTCTGCAAGCACTCATATGTTGCCAACAAATTGTGTCCTTATTGGATTAGCTGGTCAGGGCAAAACAAGAGGGACTGCTGCCATTAACAAAGTTGAATTATGTACTAATCAGTCTATTGGAGCTATTCTTCCTTCAGAAAATATTGACTCAGATTATCTATATTTATATATGGACAGTCAGTATCAAAATCTCAGAACTATATCTTCTGGAGACGGAGGTAGAGGAGGATTGTCTAAAACGCTCCTTTTGAATTTTGAAATTGTAAAACCTAATGATATTGGTGAGCAGAAACTAGTTGCAGAGGCATTAAACGATGTAGATAAGTTAATTTGTGAACTCAATACTATGATTGAAAAGAAGCGGGCTATAATGCAGGGGGCAATGCAAGAGCTTCTAACCGCTCGTCGTCGACTTCCCGGTTTCGATGAGCCATGGGAAGAAATGGCGTTCAAGGATTTTGGATATACTTATAACGGACTTTCAGGGAAAACAGGTCTTGATTTCGGGCATGGTGATTCTAAATTCATTATGTTCGTAAATGTAATTTATAAAGATACTATATCTCCAAATTATTTTGAGCATGTCAATGTTTCCAAAGGAGAAAAACAAAATAAGGTTCAAAAAAATGATCTTATATTTAATACGTCTTCTGAGACCCCTGATGAGGTTGGTATGTGTTCATGTGTAACAGAAGAATATGATGATTTGTACCTTAATAGTTTTTGTTTTGGCTTTAGATTTTATAAGCCCAATATTAATCCAAGATTTCTAACATTTCTTCTTCGCAGCAAAATTGGGAGAGATTTAATGATGGAATTAGCACAAGGATCTACTCGATACAATCTTCCTAAACGGAAATTTTTAAGTTCGAAAATTCGTCTTCCTAAAGATATACATGAGCAGAATGAAATAGCATTAGTTCTCTCTGATATGAATGACGAATTTGAAGAAATTGAGGTGAAAAGGGATAAATATATTGCAGTCCGTCAAGGTATGATGCAGCAGTTATTAACAGGAAAAATTCGTTTGATATGAACACGATACCATTAGTAGATTCAGAACGCGCAACCCAAAATCGCGTTATTAATCTCCTCCACAATTACTGTGGCTATCAGTATCTTGGATATAAGCAAGATGCCGATAACCTTCCAATTATCCCCGAAATTCTTGGAAAGTTTATAAAAGATACACAACACGCCTCGAATACGGAGATTGATAAAGTTCTTCGCTTGCTCGATTTGGAGATAAGCCGATGCCATGATAAGGATACGCTGTTTCAGAGCAATCTGAACTTTTATAGCTATCTGCGCTATGGAGTAAATATTCAAGGTGATGACGGACAAAGTAAAACAGTTAAGATTATTGAGTGGCCTGAGGATAATGTGGCCAACAATATATTTTCTTTGGCAGAGGAGGTAACAGTCCGCCGTAATATAGAAGAATACCATACACGGCGCCCTGACATAGTAGTGTATGTCAATGGAATGGCTCTTGGAGTTATTGAATTGAAGAAATCAACTGTTAGCGTTAAGGACGGTGTGCGCCAACAGATTCGTAATAATGGTAGAGATAATGAAATATGCCATTTTTTTGTGCCTGCTCAATTTCTTTTTGCCGGAAACGATAGTGAAGGAGTGCATTATGGAACAATACTGACACCAGAAAAGTTTTGGTTACGTTGGAAGGAACCAACAGGTCAAAGTTATCCCAGTGATACGTCCACGCCCGAACTAATTCCTGAGTTATTTCCAAGATCAGAATTTCCTAATGAACTTGATCGTTCATTGCTTCAGATGCTTGAACCGAAAAGAATTTTGCGTCTTATCCATGACTGCGTTGTATATGACGGAGGTATTAAAAAAGTTTGTCGTCCAAACCAATATTTTGCATTCGAGGCAGCAAAACCACGTATCCGCAATAAACAAAGCGGTATTATCTGGCACTCGCAAGGTGCCGGCAAAAGTTTGATGATGGTATGGCTGGCTCAATGGATATTGGAGAATATGCCAAATGACCCGCGTGTTGTTATTATCACCGACCGTGATGAACTCGACAAACAAATTGAGAATGGATTCAAAGATGCCGGTCATAAACCAATTCGTGCCAAAAGCGGAAATCATCTTCTTTCGATGCTGTCAGAAGTTGAACCGAATTTGATTTGTACCCTTATCCATAAATTCGGTATTGCAGGACAGGAGGAATCTGCTTTTTCTCCAGAGGAGAAGAAACTCCGAGGAAAGCGATCACCTGAACAGTATATGGCTGCACTTGCCGAAAAACTGCCCCAAGGTTTTAAGGCTAAAGGCAATATATTTGTCTTTGTTGACGAATGCCATCGTACACAAGGTGGTATACTCAACAAAGCCATGAAAAAAATCATGGGCGATGATGTTATGCTCATTGGTTTTACCGGAACTCCATTGCTGAAACAACAAAAGAGTAAACTTACATCGAGAGAAAACTTTGGCAATTATATCCACACATATAAATTTAATGAGGCGGTTAAGGATCAGGTGATTCTCGACCTACGTTATGAAGCTCGCGAAATAGAGCAGAATCTTGAAAGCGAGCAGGCCGTTGACCAACTTTTTGAACACATTACACGCAATCTTAGTCCGAAAGCAAAAGAGGAGTTAAAAAGCAGATGGGCTGTGATGAAGAATCTTTTTTCGAGTCGTGACCGCGTGCGTAAGATTGTAGCTGACATTGTAAAGGATATGCAACTCATATCATGCCTTCGGGAAGGTTGGGGTAATGCAATGCTGGTTTGCGATAGCATTTATCAGGCTTATCGTTGTTGGGAGGTCTTTCAGGAAACACAACTTAAAGGACATTGTGCAGTCGTTTCAAGTTTTAACGGTAAAGATGCGAGTCCGGAAGAATCATCTTCGGGAGAAACACAAAGCGAGGCTGAATATAAAGCAGAGATGGCTAAAAAGATGTTTAAGGACAGCACTCCCGAAGAATTTGAGGAATGGGCTAAGACTCAATTTGTCGACCATCCGGGTGACATGAAACTTCTGATTGTGGTAAGTAAACTACTTACTGGTTTTGATGCTCCATCGGCTACCTATCTCTACCTTGATAAGAAAATGGAGGGGCATGATTTATTTCAAGCTATCTGTCGCGTAAATCGTACAAACAACGAGCATGAAGAAAAAGAGTTTGGGTATATAGTCGACTACAAACAGCTTTTTAAGAATATTGAAGATGCGGTCAATGATTATACTACTGGAGCATTTTCAGATTACGACAAGGAAGATGTGGAAGGATTGTTAACGGATCGATTTGAGAATGCCAAGCGCGATTTGGACACGGCACTTGAACGTGTAGAGCATCTTTGTGAGCCTGTTGCTTATCCAAAAACGACCAACGAATTTTTTGATTACTTTGTATTCGACCAACGCAGCACGGAACCTGATGAAGAAGAAGCTGTAACTATCCGAAGTGCCCCCATACGCGAAGCCTTCTATAATGCTGTAAAAATTCTTGTGACCCGTTATTCTGCAATTGCGCTTGAAATGGAGAGAGCTGGTTATACGACTGAAGAGGCGCAGACTATATTTGAGCGTATCAAGAATTTTGATAATATTCGGAATGCCATAATGCGCCGTGCTGGAGATATTGTTGACATGAAACTGTATGATCAGCAGATGAGAAACATACTTGATATGTATATAGATGCCAAGCCCTCAAAGGTACTCGTCATGCTTGAAGACTTTTCATTTCTTGATCTTGTGCTTGACGGTAACTCAGAGGAAGCAGAACATGAGGCTGAGGAAGCACTTGGAGGAAAGGATGGTGTCGCTTCAACGATTACTGCCAATGTTCGTCGTGTAGTTAACCGTAAACGTGAGAGTAATCCAGAAGAATATAGAAAATTCTCAGAACGCATAAATCGACTGCTCGCAGAGTATCGCCAAGGAGTTCTTGACTATAAAGAATATCTCAAAGCAATAGCTGAGTTGGCTCGTGAACTTGGGAATCGTACATTCGACCCTAGACTCGACACTCAAGGTAAACAAGCATTATTTGATAATCTAGGCGAAGATGTTGCATTAACTTTGGAGGTCTATCAACTTATCAAAGTGAATGCTAAGCAAGGATTTAGGACGAATGATGTAAAGAAAGCTAAACTTCGTAGGGCCTTAGAATTATTTACTGCATCTAAACCATTTGATGTAGATGACATCCTCCGTATTGCAATAAATAATCCTGAGTTTTAATGCACACCATAAAAGTAGCAGATATCGAAATTGAGGTTGAATGCAAATCCATTAAAAATTTGCATTTGGCTGTCTATCCTCCAGATGCGAGGGTGCATATCTCTATGCCTGATTATCTGACAGATGATGATGCTAGAAATTTTGTCTTGCAAAAATTGGAATGGATTCGAACTCAGATAGAGGAAGTTCTCGCCCAGCCTCGACAAACGAAACGACAATTCGTATCGGGCGAGAGTCATTATTTATTTGGTCAACGGTATCAACTTATTGTAGAAGAGCTACCTCACTATTCAAATAGTATGGAACTTAAAGGTAACAAACTTTATATGTTTTTGAAACCTGGCACTTCTATTGAAATAAGAGCAGAACTAATGCGTACCTGGTATAGGTCGCATCTTAAAAAGGAACTGGCATCAATGCTCCAATATTGGGCTAATAAACTTGAAGAAAATCCTTTTGAATGGCAGGTCAAGCAGATGAAGACTGAATGGGGCAGTTGTATTCCTTCAAAGCGTCTGCTTATCTTTAATCTTGAACTTGCCCGAGTACCACGTGAGTGCATTGAGTTTGTAATTGTACATGAGTTCTGTCATTTTAAAGTCGATAATCATAATAAAATTTTCGAGATGTTGATGACCAAACGTCTTCCGAATTGGCGCACTTTGCGCCAAAAACTGAATGCATTTGTAGCACTACCATACAAAGAATAACGCACACTTATGAATCGAATTATACTTATCGGCAACGGTTTTGACTTGGCACATGGGCTTCCTACTAGATATGAAGATTTCATAAACTGGTATTGGGAAAAACGAGTTGACTCTTTTACAGGAAATATTACATCTATATCAGAGGACTGTCTTTGTTCTATCAAAATTACTTCAGACAACTACAATCGCTGTTGGAATGTCTTTGCATTTTATCTTCCTAAGTATTTTAACAAACCGTCCGGTAAAGAGATAATTGATTGTATTGCCAATGATTCTAAGTCCTTTGAATTTTCATTGTCTCCATTTTTTAAGAGTATATGCACTTCTATTGAGGTCAAAGGATGGGTTGACATAGAAAAGGAATATTATGATTTATTGCGAAATTCAATTATAAATCCAGACAACTGTGATTATACAATTTCTGAACTCAACAAGCAATTACATTATACTCAGGAACTTTTAGCTCAATATCTTTCTTCTATCACAACTGATAATATAAAGTGCAATAAGGAGATACAACGTCAAATTTATGGAAATATTCGTAAAGACGATGTTAGTATTTCACAATTACAGGTTTACTATGACTATGTAGATTATTTAATCCAACAAGACGATGCGTACCAACAGTTACTCTGTAGATATGGTTATGAAGGTTCCGATAGGCATTTTATGACAGAAGATATCAAACAGCTCAGAAAGCAGTTTATAGGTTCGTCAGAGATAGAAGAAATTTACCTAAAGGATTTAATAATTCCTGAGAATATTATGTTACTTAATTTTAATTATACTGAAGTAGCAGACAAATATGGGGGGCTGAAAGTTGCAGCTATAAATCATATTCATGGAGACTTGAATAATCCTAATAGCATAATATTTGGTTATGGTGATGAGCTTGATGAGGATTATAAAGATTTCCTTAAACAATCAGATAATGAGTGTTTAAGAAACATCAAATCTATAAAGTATTTAGAGTCGGGAAAATATCGTAATTTACTTCAGTTCATTGAATCTGCTCCATATCAAGTTTATATCATGGGGCATTCTTGTGGTAACTCGGACAGAACGCTGCTAAACACCTTGTTTGAACATAAAAACTGTGTTTCAATAAAGCCATATTATTATCAAAAAGATGATGGCTCAGATAACTATCTGGAAATAGCACAAAATATATGTCGTAATTTTACGGACATGAAGCTAATGCGTGATAGGGTCGTAAATAAAATGTTTTGTGAACCATTACCACAATTTTGTTATGGCAAAGAATATAGAAATACGAAATAGTACGGCTGAGTTTCTCATCTTCATGCTTGAAGGCAAAGAGGATGGGATTCAGGTGATGTATAAGGATGAAACCATTTGGGCAACGCAAAAGGCAATGGCTCAGCTTTTTGATTGCTCAACTGACAATATTGGACTGCACTTAAAAAATATATTTGCATCCGGGGAACTTGTCA
>ERZ773148.2864-NODE-2864-length-12530-cov-4.976433_pt1 | contig 12530 bp, 13 predicted proteins | sample MGYA00580846_ERZ773148 | MGnify/ENA primary metagenome ERZ773148 (study PRJEB29015, sample SAMEA2737879) | human gut metagenome | biome: human gut; feature: human-associated habitat; material: faeces | place: China | collected 2012 ...
ATGTCGTTCACGCCGAGCCATGCGCGGTTGCCGTTGCGCGTCAGCCCAAAGGGCGTGCGCAGCAGCAGAATGAAGCCGAAGTTGAACGCCAGCAGCCACTTCCATTTTTTTCCGACCTCCGACACGTCGATGCTGGAGAGCAGGAAGTAGAGCAGCACGCCCAGCAGCAAGCCAAATCCCTGAATGGCAACATATTTAAAGGTATTGCGGAAATGCGTGGCGCTCGCGATGAGCACCATGCCGTAAAGTGTGGAAACGGTGCACAGCGACAGCAGCACCATATCCGACTGCCGCACCACGTCACTTAAAAAATCGCGGAATCTGTTCACAGCCTCACGCTCCCTTCGCACAAAGTTTTCGATGTATTTTAGCACAATTTTACCCGTCTGTAAACGCACATTTCTCCTTCTTTCCGCAGAAAAGGAATTGTAAAGGCCGACGTGCTGTGCTATAGTATTTGGTAATATGGGTGAAAATGGGGTCAAGGAGGCGAAACCATGCAATTTCTGTCGCACAGCACGCAGGAGACCGAGGCGATCGGCGAAGAGCTTGCCCAAAAGCTCCGCGGCGGCGATGTGCTCGCCTTCACGGGCTCGCTCGGCATGGGAAAGACCGCCTTCACGCGCGGTCTTGCGCGCGGCCTTGGCTGCCGCGGACGCGTCACGAGCCCGACGTTCACCATCGTCAACGAGTACGAGGGCAGAACGCCGCTCTTCCATTTTGATATGTACCGCCTCGGCTCGTCGGACGAGCTGTTCGACATCGGCTGGGACGATTATCTCGCCCGCGGCGGCGTCTGTGCCGTCGAGTGGAGCGAGCGCGTCTCCGACGCGCTGCCGGAGGACACGATCTTTGTCGACATCGCGCGCACAGACGAGCACGAAGACTGGCGCACCATCACGGTCACAGGAGGCAGATTCGCATGAAAATTCTCGCTCTGGAAACATCGGCGAAGAGCGTTTCCTGCGCCGTCGTCGAAGACGGCGCGCCGCTCGCCTCCGCCTATCAGTGCACGGGGCTGACGCACAGCCGGACGCTTCTGCCGATGGTGGATGCGATGCTCAAAAACGCCGATCTGACGCTCGATGATATCAATGCCATCGCCATCGCGGCGGGGCCGGGTTCGTTCACGGGCCTTCGCATCGGCATTGCGGCGGTCAAGGGCCTTGCCTGGGCCGCAGACAAGCCGTGCCTCGGCGTTTCGACGCTCGAGGCCATGGCGCAGAATGCCGCGCACATCGACGGGCTTATCGTCGGCGCGATGGACGCGCGCCGCTCGCAGGTCTATAACGCCGTTTTCGAGGCAAAGGGCGGCGAACTCACGCGCCTGACGCCGGACCGCGCGATCTCGCTCGAAGATCTCTGCGCGCAGCTTCAAGGCAAGCAGCAGCCCATCACCGTCCTCGGCGACGGCGGCGTGCTGTGCTATCGTTATTTAGAAGAGCACGGCGTCAAGTGCTCGCTCGCGCCCAGTATGCTCCTTTACCAGAGCGCCGTGGGCGTCGGCCTTGTGGCCGAGCGCGCCTATGCGCGCGGCGAGGCCGTGAGCGCGCAGGAGCTTCTCCCCGTTTATCTGCGCCCCGCGCAGGCAGAGCGCCTGAGAAGCTCCAAATTGAACCAGTAAGCAAAAACACATTAAAATATATTTTTTCGGAGGTCAAAGCAATGGAAGCCAAATTCAACGAGAAAGTACACATCATGAACCACCCCCTCGTCGCTCACAAGCTCACCATCATGCGCGATGAAAACACCAGCGTCAAGGATTTCCGCGAGCTCGTGTCCGAGATCGGTATGCTCATCACCTACGAGGCCACGCGCGACCTCCCGCTGACCACCAAGCACATCAAGACCCCCATCTGCGAGATGGACGCCCCCACGCTCGCAGGCAAGAAGTTCGTTGTCGTCCCCATCCTGCGCGCCGGTCTCGGCCTGGTCGACGGCGTGCTGCGCATGGTGCCCTCCGCCCGTGTGGGCCACATCGGCATGTACCGCGATGAAGAGACGCTCGAGCCCCACCCCTACTTCTGCAAGATGCCCAAGGACGTGGCCGAGCGCGACGTGATGATCGTCGACCCGATGCTCGCCACCGGCGGCTCTGCCTGCGAAGCCATCGGCGAGATGGTCAAGCGCGGCTGCAAGCACATCACGCTCATGGTGCTCGTCGCCGCTCCCGAAGGCATCAAGGCCGTTCAGGAGAAGTACCCCGACGTCAACATCTACGCCGGCGCACTCGATGATCATCTCAACGAGCACGGCTACATCGTCCCCGGCCTCGGCGACGCGGGCGACCGCATTTTCGGCACGAAGTAACTTCAATGAAACCGACTTACGTCGCTTTCATTGAGAAAGATTCGCGTCGCTCTGTGCCTCATTGTCTGCACAAGCAGACAATTCGACACTCGCTTTGCGCAAAGAGTAATTCCTGACGCACATGTCGTCAGGAATTACGATTTTAATTGTTTTCCGCCTGCGGGCGGAAAATGGTACGAAGAATCTTCACAATTTTGTCATTGCATTATTGTGTTCCATTCGTTATAATGATTGGGCATTTTCAATAGCACCTTTGCAAATCTGCAAAACCCAATAATTGAGAGGACTGAACAAACAAATGAGTGCATCCAGAGAAAAGAAGAGCCGCCAGGAGAATCTGGCAGGCGGTTATGTCGATCCCCGGACGAAGCGTGAAAAGGACGAGCAGGCGAAGGATCGCCGCAGCAATGCCCTGTATATCGCCATCGCCGTCATCTTCGTGATCGTCGGTATCGTCGTCACGGTCGCCAACTCCAAGGTGATCGAACGCAACGCCGACGCCGTGACCATCGGCAACGAGACCTACACGGCCGCTGATGTGAGCTATTTCTACAACACCATTTACAGCAGCTTTGTCTCCAAGAACTCCTACTATCTGAGCGCTTACGGTCTCGACACCAGCAAGTCGCTCAAGGAGCAGGACTGCCCCATCAACGGCAGCACCTGGTACGACTATTTCCGCGATCAGGCGCTCGAGAGCCTCAAGTCTTACGCCCTGCTCGCGCAGAAGGCGGAGGCCGAGGGCTTTGACGGCAGCGAGGCCGTGGAGCAGTCCGTGCAGGATACGTTTGCCGATCTGGACGCTGCCGCCGCTTCCGCCGGTTACACCCGCGCGCAGCACATCAAGGCCGTCTGCGGCCCGCTGGTCAACGAGAAGGTCTTCGAGCGCAACATCCGCATGATCGCGCTCGCGCAGGCTTACTCCAACAGCTACTCTGACTCCCTGTCCTACACCTCCGACGAGGTGCAGGCCGCTTACGACGCTGATCCCAAGAGCTATCAGAGCGCCGACATTGAGTACATTCTCTTCACCTCCGCTGCCGGCGACGACGCAACGGACGAAGAAAAGGCCGAGCTTCTCGAGCAGGCCAAGCAGAAGGCCGAGACCGCTCTCTCCCGCTATGCGCAGGGTGAGACGTTCGACACCATCGGTGAGGATATGGAAGGCTCCTATGCGCACATCGGCTATGCTGAAAACGGCGCTTCCGATATGCTGACCTGGGCATTTGACGATGCCCGTCAGGAGGGCGACACCACCGTCGCCGCCTATGGCGAGAAGGGTTATTACGCTGTGCTCTTCCACTCCCGCAGCCGCAACGACTATCACACGGTTTCCGTGCGTCATATCCTTGTTGACAGCGAGGAGAAGGCCAACGAGCTCCTGCAGCAGTACAACGACGGCGAGAAGACCGAGGACGCCTTCGCCGCGCTGGCCGTCGCCAACTCCACCGACCCCGGCAGCGCCAGCAACGGCGGCCTGTACTCCAACATCTACAAGGGTGAGATGGTCCCCTCTTTCGAGGACTGGTGCTTCGATCCCGCGCGCCAGAGCGGCGACACGGGCATCGTCGAGTCCAGCAACGGCTATCACGTGATGTACTTCGTCGAGACCAATCCCCAGCCCTACTGGTACTACAAGGCTGACCTTGATCTCAAGAACGACGCTTACGACGAGTGGTACGCTGCCATCACCGATGGTGTGGAGGCCGAGCAGCTCAGCGGCATGAAGTACGTCGGGTAAATCTCCCTACTTACGACAAAATAAGCTGCCGGTTTCTGACCGGCAGCTTATTTCTTTTTGATTCTGACTTTTGAGGCGACACTATGGACAATCAGTTTTTACGCACGCAGATGCTGCTCGGCGGCGACGCGATAAATCAGCTACACCGCAGCCATGTGGCCGTGTTCGGCCTTGGCGGCGTGGGCAGCTACGCGGTCGAGGCGCTGGTGCGCTCAGGCGTCGGCGAGCTAACACTCATCGACGATGACACTGTCAGCCCCACGAATTTGAACCGTCAGCTCGAGGCACTGCACTCCACCGTCGGCCAAAATAAAACCGACGCGCTCGCCGCGCGCTGCCGCGACATCAACCCCGACGTCAGACTGCACCTCATCTGTGCGCGCTACGACGCCGCGCACCGCGAGGACTTCTTTTCCGCGCACTATGACTACATCCTCGACGCGATCGACACGGTGTCGAGCAAGCTCGACCTCATCCAGACGGCGCAGGCTCAAGGCATTCCCATTCTCTCCGCCATGGGCACGGGAAACAAGCTGGATGCTTCGCAGCTATGCATCACGGACATCTCCAAAACGCGCAACTGCTCGCTCGCGCGCGTGATGCGCAAGGAACTGCGCGACCGCGGCGTCAAGCACCTGCGCGTGATCTACTCCCCCGAGCTTCCCGCCAAGCCCGAGGCGCTGGAAGCGCCCCCGCCGGGCCGCCGCAGCGTACCGGCAAGCCTCGTCTGGGTCCCCGGCTGCGCGGGACTGATGATGGCGGGCGACGTCATCCTGACGCTCGCCGGATGCAAAAAAGAGAAAGAAGGCGGCAGCCAATGATTTTGACCGGTACCATCGTCAATTCCGCCGCGATCGTCGCGGGCAGCATCGCCGGACTTCTGCTCGGCAAGTTTATCCCCGAGCGCTTCAGCGGCGCAATGGAAAAGGGCGCGGCGCTCTGCGTGCTCTACATCGGCGTGGACGGCATGCTCGCGGGCGAAAACACGCTCGTCGCCATCCTTTCGATCGCGATCGGCGCGATCCTCGGCGAACTTTTACAGCTCGATGAACACATGCATCAGCTCGGCGACTGGGTCGAGCGAAAATTTGGCGGAAAAGGGTCGAAAACCTCGCTTTCCGAGGGATTTGTCACCGCCTCGCTCCTCTTCTGCGTGGGCGCAATGGCCATCATGGGCGCACTCGACTCCGGCCTGACCGGCGACCATTCGACGCTCTACGCCAAGGCGCTGCTCGACGGCATCATTTCCGTCGTCTACGCCTCGACCCTCGGCATCGGCGTCGCGCTTTCAGCTATCCCTATCTTCCTCTATCAGGGTGCCATCGCGCTGGGTGCGTCGTTCCTCGCGCCGTATCTCACAGAAGCGGTCATCCTCGAGATGAAGTGCGTCGGCTCGATTCTCATCCTCGGCCTATCGCTCAACATGCTGGGCCTGACGAAAATCAAGGTGATGAACTACGTCCCCGCCGTGTTCCTGCCGATTCTATTGTGCCGATTTCTATAAGCAAAAAGAAGCGTTCCATCGAATGATGGAACGCTTCTTTTTTACTCTTCCAAAATAAGCGGCAGGGCGCGGACGCAGCAGTGCTTCATGTCGACATGGCTGTCATCCAAAAAGCCGACGCCTTCGGCTTTCAAAAGCTCGACCTGACGGTTCGCACCGCCGAAAGCAAAAGCGCTTGACACCTCCCCGTCCCGCTTGACGACGCGGTGACACGGGATGACGCCCGGCTCTGGATTCACGTGCAGCGCGTAGCCCACGACGCGGGCGAGGCGCTTGTTGCCGATCGCCGCGGCGATCTGGCCGTAGGTCGCAACGCTTCCGCGCGGAATGAGCCGCACCGCCGCGTACACTTTGTCAAAGGTCGTCATGCTTCTCCCCTCTTTTTGAGCTGGCGGGCGAGCAGCAGCCCGCCCACGATCAGGACAAGATAGAATAGATAGTAGGGCCAGTCGTGCCGCAGCCATATCCCCGCGCTCTCCCAAACGATCGGCCAGTCGCCCCCGTCCGCATACTCTCTCGACGTCGACCACAGATCCACCAGATAACCAAGCATAGAGGCCAGGCGGGCAATCGCCAGCGCCGCACCGGCTGCGGCAATGCCAAAACAGATCGGTCTGCCGCGCTTTTTCCAAACCGTACAGGCCAGCACAGCGGCGGCTATCGCCATTGCACCAAGGACGAAGTGCAGCGCCGTATACGACTCGAATCCCGCCCGCGCAACGCTCCACACCGCTGCCATCACAACAATTGTCATCACCAGCAGCAGCGCATCGTTGAATATACCGCTCCGCCCGCGCGTATCGCCACCCTGCTTCTGCTCGGCTGCCTGCGGCGCGTCCTCCGATCTTTCCCAGATCAGATAATCCGTCGTCACACCGAAGTACGTGCAGATGGCGCGCAGCTTGTCGAGGTCGGGCGTCGAGTCGCCGCATTCCCATTTGCTGATGGCCTGCCGCGAGACATCCAGCTCCGCGGCGAGCTGCTCCTGCGATAAACCGCGCGATCTGCGCAGCAGCTGTAATTTTTCTCCCAGGGTCATGTATTTGTCCTCCGTTTGCTTTGATGCGCCCAGTATAGCCGACTGCGGCGAAAAGCGCCACCAGTCAAGGCTTGCAAGTCCGCAACCAAACGTGGCAAAGGAGATTTATTCCGCTTTTTTCTTGTTCTTTCCAAACAGCGCGCCCACGTCGACCTCCACCAGCACAAGGCTCGCAAGCATCAGCGCCGAGCCGATGTAGCCCTTGACGCCGATGCGCTCGCCCAGCAGAAAGAACGCAAAAATCGCCGAAAACACAGGTTCGAGCGTAAAGATGAGACTCGCGCGGCTCGCCGTCGTGTGCTTTTGATAAACGCTCTGGATCACAAGGCAGACGCCTGAACACACGATGCCGAGAAACAGCGCCGCCGCCCAGACCTTTGCCGTACCCGGCAGTGCAGGCGTCTCCAAAAATACGGAGAGCATCAGCATCACCACGCCGACGACGGCAAGGTCGCACACGCCGAGCGCCAGCGGGTCGACCTTTTCATTCGCCACGGCCTTTTCCGTGACCATCAGGTCGACGGAGTAAAACACCGCTGCGAACAGGCAGATGATATCGCCGAACGCGGGCTTGAGCGTCTCGTTCAGCGTCATCAGCGCTAAGCCGATAAGACATAAGATCATCGAAACGCCGAATTTCTTCTCCGGCTTTTTGCGATACACGATAAATTCCAAAATCGGCGTCGTCACGACTGAAAGCGCGCAGATGAAGCCCGCGTTCGACACGGATGTGTAAATGACACCGTAGGTCACGCTCGTGTACACGACGACGAGCGAAAGGCCCACTACAATGCTGTACTTGACGGTCTCGCAGCTCGCGTGGAAGACATTTTTGCGAAACACGAATCCCAGCACAACAAACGCCGTCAAAAAACGGAAGGCGTTGAGCGTCAACGGCTGCATATCCCTCAGGCAGATCGCCGTCAGGCAGTTGGAAATGCCCCAGAAGCTCGTCGCCAGCAGCAGCATGAGATCTGCCCTGCGCTGATGTTCCATTGGTTTTCCCTCTCTCTTCTTAAAATCTCTCTTCTCTCATTTGTCAAACGGGCGCCTTGCGGCGTCCGTTTGATTAGTTGATTTTACCATGTCTATTAGGTTTTCGCAAGTAGCATGAGAAAAGAAAATGTAAGAATATAGATGCGCACGCTTCGCTCTTTTTATTCACCAAAACCGCGGAGAGAGGCGGGTTTTCCTGCCTCTCTCCGCTCCGCATCAGATCTTCTGCACCGGCGGCAAAAAGCCGCGCTTCGCATTCTCCTCTGTGTCGTCCGACTCGTCGTAGGCGTCATACGGCGCGGACGGGTCGTGCACTTTCTTCTTGAACGGCGAGCAGAGCTTATCGCGGTGCGCAAAGGCGAAGTAGAGATCGTCCGTCCAGCCGGTGTGGCCGGTGAGGAACAGCGGGTGTAATCCACGGCTTTGCAGCTTCTGCTCCAGCGCCGCCAGCGACTTTACCGCCAGTTTGTTGCTTTCTGCCAGAGAGGAAATGAAGCTGTAGCCGCCGTCCGCGCCGAACCAGAGAGTGTCGCCGGTGAAGAGATATTTGTCGTCAATGAGATAGACCATATGCCCCCATGTATGGCCGGGGGCGAGAAAGCACTCAATTTTGATGCCGTCAATCTCGAAAGTCTCGCCGTCATGCAGCAGCACCTTTTCGTTGTTAATTGTGACCTGCGGCAATTTATAGAGATGATATATGACTTTTCGCCGCACCTCGCCGGTGAGATACCGGTTTTCAATCTCGCCGATATAGAGCTTTGCGCTCCGGAACAAACCGGGGCTGTCTGCTTCCACCGCACCCACATGGTCGGTGTCCTGATGAGTGATGAGGATGTGCCGGACGGACTGCGGGTCGATGCCCAGCCAGTCCATTTTTTCTGCCAGACGGTCGTAGTTATACCCGGCATCGATCATGATGGTGGTGTCGCCCTTGCGGTAGAAGAAAATGTTCGCCACCCACTCCCGCACGCAGGCCACGCGCTCATCCACCCAGCCAGTGTTCAGCGGCTTGAATATTTCCTTGCCGCGGTACATCTTGCTCATTTCTCTTTTCTGAAATTCGGTCGCTTTCTTTGACATCGGTATTTCCTCCTTACAGCAGCAGCCCGAGTCCCGCAAGGAGCAGGGAAATCACGGCCATTCCCACGGTTCCGAACAGCCATTTCTTTTGCTTATCGGCTTTTGAGATATACGGCATCAGATCCTCTGTCCCCGGGATCACCCATGCCTCTGTGTGTCCGACCCAGTAGCCGTCAATGCCAAACCGGTCGATGAGATTCATCACGGACAGGATCACAAAGCACTGCCAGAAACCGTCCCAAAATGTATGTGCGCCGTTGATGGCATACACGCAAAGAAGCACATAAAAAAGGTAGATTGGAATGCAGATCGCCTTGAAGCGCAGCGCGTTCCGTTTGATCTTCTCCCTTGTGGTCAGCCCCAGTGCGATGCATCGCTCCTGCACCTTTTCGCCATACAGATGCACCATGCCGACAGCGCCCTTTCGGATACCGACAGCGCAGACCGCCACCAGCAGTGCGCCCAGCCACAGTCCTTCCAGAATCGTTTGCAGCAGCATTCCTTATTCCTCCCGCTTCTGTCCTGTCACGCAGAGCCAGTCCATTTTGTTTTTATGGATTTGAACATTGCAGAATCCAGCGTTTTCCAGAAATGTTTTCAGCTCATCGCCGCTGTATATGGTCATACCGCCGATGATCTCCGTCCACTTCTCATCCTTGTCCGTGTCGCCACTGCTCTCGTTGCAGATGAGGAAGGTCCCGTCGGGCTTCAGCACCCGGCAGACCTCCCGAAAGCACTGCGGCAGATCAGGCCAGAAGTAGACCGTTTCAAAGGCCGTGACCGCATCAAACCAGTCATCTACGAAGATCATATCCGCCACACTGCCTTGCAGGACGGCACAGCGCCCCTCCGCGATGGCGGTCTCGTTGACCTTTTTCGTCTTCTCCACGCTGACGGGCGAATAGTCGATGCCCTTCACGATACCCTGCGGGCATTTTTTCAGCAGCCTTTTCATGTTCGCACCACCACCGCAGCCGCAGTCCAGCACCTTGGCATCCGGCGCAGCATTCAGAAATTGAAGCCCCCAGCGCGCCACAGGGCTGTGACCCAAATTCATCATGGCGACCATGAGCTTCCCGCCGAGGCCCACAGGTTTGCGGGTGTTTTCAAAGAATGACATCTTCTACAACTCCTTTTCCAGAACGATGATCTTATTAGAAATATTCCGCACGGTGGGTAGCTTGTCCAGCAGTTTATAAATCGGTGCAAATACCGCCTTGCCCTCCGTCAGGCTGTGTTCCTCCATGAATCGAAAACCCGGCAGCAGTTCGGCAAGTGCTTTTCCATTCTTGATTCCCCAAGTAAATTTTGCGTTGCTTGCGTCAATGGATTTCTCCTTGAAGTGCCGCACTATCGTAGGATTCATGGTTTCCACAAATATAGTGGCTTGGGAAAAACGGCTGGAAATCACTGCAAAAATTTGCTGCACATCTTTTGCGTTCAGGTACATGGTCAGTCCCTCGATGACGATCAGCACCGGCACATTCTGTTCCTTGATTTCGCTGCCCCAATCTTCCATGGCGGACATGGCAATCTGCGAAATCGTGCCGCTTTCCGGCAGAAGCTTTTCCCGCACCGCCATCGTTTCCGGCAGGTCGAGGTTATACCAATGTGCGTACCCCGACATCCGGTAGCATCGGGTATCCAGCCCGCAGGCGATGTTGACCACCACCGCGCCGGGGTGCGCCCCAAGCCACGCTTTTGTCAGCCGGTCCAGCACGATGGTGCGGGCAATGACGCCGCTGTGCATGGCTGTGTCCTTGTCGGCAAGGGAAAAATCGTAGTCCAGTTTCTCGATGATTTCTTCCGCTTTTGCATCGTGAATCGCGCCGCGCCCCCGGCTCTCCTTCGCCCTGGCATAAACGGTCTGCAGCATGGTCTCCGGCACGCCGGAGAGTCTGATTTTTTCTTTCATGTCATGCTTCCTCCGTTTGCAAAGTCAGAAATTTTTCCGCATACCGGCAGAATTTTTCCGGGTGTACCATCACCAGCTCCGCATGGGCCATCTTGGGGATGCCATGGATGCGCGCCTTAGGAAAATAGCGCTTGATGAACCGGATATCCCGCCTGCGATCCTTCTTTTCATCGTCGCCGTACCAGTAGGTGATTTTCGCACCGATTTTAGCGGAGCGCTTTGGAAGCGCATAGTTGTTGGCAGACCAGAATACATTGCGGATCGTCCGATCGGAAAGGGTTTTGAGATAGGCTTCCATGGCGTCGTACTCCTTTTTGGGGTCGTGCCCTGCGGTGGTAAACCGTTCCGGCGGAAAGGCCGCTTCCAGAATTTTTCGGCTGTTCGCAGCCATTTTAAAGGACACAATATCCCGCCAAAGCAGCAGCTTTCGCACCGGGTAGAGCAGCTGATAGGGCGTGATCCCACCGTCGATGATGGCCCGGTCGATGGGCATTTCCCCCAATGCCAGCATACGGGTCAGGCAGGCACCGCCCATGGAGCAGCCATAGGCCCCACCCAGACGGGAGACGCCGTGGCTCTTCAAATAGGAGATCACCTCGTCCACGGTCTGCTCGACTGAGGTGAAATCCCCGGGATACTCCGGCTGATGGCCGTCATACACCACCTGAAAAACATGCCATCTCTGAGAAAGCAGCGTGATCGTGTTGGCAAAAGCCCATACAGGCTCTGCTGTGCAGGGGAAAAACAGCAGCGTCCGCTCCTGCGCCTGCCCGTGTTCCAATATCTGCATGGCTCACCCCTCCGATTTCACGCACTCTGCGTAGGTCAGCGGGAAGGATGCTTTCAGCACGGTGCTTTTCCGCACCGTCCAGCCGTTTTCCTGGAGAAATACCAGGTATTCGTGGCTTGTCCACTTGCTGTGCAGCGGAAAGCCTGCCAGCTTCATAAAAAATGCTTTAACCTTTCCGAAGAAAGCGTTATCCGCATGGGTAAAGGTGGGCGCGACCAACACGCCGTCGTCCTTCAGCACGCGACGAATTTCAGAGAGGGCTTTCTCCGGTTCCGGTACAATGTGCAGCGCATTGACCACGATCACCACATCGAAAGACTGGTCGGCATAGGGCAGATGGAACATATCCTGCACCGAAAAATAGAGTTTCGCAGATTTTACGCCCTGTTTCGCCTGCTCGATCATCTCTTTGGAAGCGTCGGTAGCTTCAATATGGTCAGCAGAGCGGACGATATGCTTGGCAATCCGCCCTGTGCCGGTGGCAAGCTCCAGCACGGTTTTGTGCCGCACCACAGGGCGCAGCAGCTCGTACAGCCGCTCGTAAGCCGCTGCATCCTTGCGCATGAAACGGTCGTACCGTCCTGCGTTTCTATCCCAAAAGGTTTTTGGACTTTTCATCACTATTCCTCTTTTTGATTAGCATAAGCTAACTATCATATATAGAGACTTGTTAGAGAATGCTAACTGCGTTGCTTTTGAAAAGCCGCATTTCTACGGCTTTTCCTTTGTCCTTATAATAGCAAGCATCACTGCTCCTGTCAAGATTTTGCAGCACGGACCATTTCAAAATTCCGACAACCGGACATTCTTTCCCTGCAATCGCATTTGTGGGATGATTAATTTATGGAACAAAAGCCAATAAAGCCATACAAGCAGTTAAAACAAAAGCAGAAAGCAAAAATTTCCGACTATATGTATTTGGAAACACAATGATAACCGGATACAGCAGACGGTATCCGTAATTTTACAAGATGCGAATGGGGTTGTCTCAGGAAAAGCAGCCTGTGAAAAAGCAAAGGGGGCTGTCTCAAAAAGACAAAGTGCCCAATTAGAGGAAATGTCTGTCATTGCGAACCAGTCCGCAGACTGGTGTGGCAATCCCCCCGATTTTCGAACAATTACGTCCGAAAATCGAGGGGATTTACTTCTATC
>ERZ773148.2866-NODE-2866-length-12528-cov-3.937305_pt1 | contig 12528 bp, 9 predicted proteins | sample MGYA00580846_ERZ773148 | MGnify/ENA primary metagenome ERZ773148 (study PRJEB29015, sample SAMEA2737879) | human gut metagenome | biome: human gut; feature: human-associated habitat; material: faeces | place: China | collected 2012 ...
TACGCCGCTCCCGTGAGCGTTTCTGGGCAAAAGGCATGGAGCACGCACAGATGGCAACCCGCGTCGGCATTCGCAAAATCGTCATCGATCCCGGACATGGAGGCAAAGACCCCGGATGTTCATATAAACAATACAAAGAGAAAGATATTGTGTTGCAAGTCGGCCTTCGACTCGGAGAACTGATCAAAGAGAACTTCCCCGATGTGGAGGTGATCTACACCCGCAAGACCGATGTGTTTATTCCATTGTACGATCGAGGTAACATTGCCAACAAAGCCGGTGCCGATCTGTTTTTTTCCATTCATGTCAATGCCGCCCAAAGTTCAGCGGCTGCTGGAACCGAAACTTTTGTAATGGGTGTGGACAAAGCGGGCAAGAACCTCGACATTGCCATGAAGGAGAACGACGTCATCACCCTCGAGGATGATTACTCAGCCAAATACCAGGGTTATGTTCCGGGCTCTTCGGAATCATTCATCATCTTTTCTTTGATGCAATATTCGTATCAAAGCCAAAGTCTGACTTTGGCAAATATGATTCAGAAGCAGTATGTAAAACACACGACGATGGGAAATCGGGGCGTTAAACAGGCTGGATTTCTTGTCCTTTGGAACGCAGCTATGCCCAGTATCTTGACTGAACTGGGGTTCATTTCCAATACGGCAGATCGCCAGATGCTCATTACCCGTAGCGGACAAGAAAAATTGGCGCGCTCTTTGTTCAACGCTTTCAGTGAATACAAAGCCAAATCAGAGGGGCAAACCTCCTGGCAAACGCTGAACAATCTCTCTGCTGCCGAAGATCGGGAGATGGATCGTAACGATGACCCTGCAGGCAACGATAACTCATCGGTCTCACGTTCCCAAGACAGCAAAAATACATCAGCCAATACGTCCAAAGGCAAAGTTGAATACCGGATTCAAGTGATGACTTCGGATCGTAAAGTACCTAAAAACTCATCACGTTTCGGGCCCTACCGGGGTGAAGTTACCGAAATGATTGTTGGCGGAGTATATAAATATTATGTCGGATGCGTGCCAACTTACCAAGAAGCGTTATCTTTGCAGAGGAAGGTTCGGGCTCAATTCAAAGATGCCTTTATGGTTCCTTTCTGCAACGGGAAACGCATCACGGTTTCCGAAGCACGTAAAATGGAGTAACCAAGGTGATGATGTCAATCTGATTGAACGACACAACACGAAAGATTGATATCCTAACCGGTGATGCGCGACACATCGAAAACGGACAACACAAAGTCGCTCAAATTGTTGAAGCAACACGATTCGACTTCAACAGCGTACTAACGACAAGAGACTACACAGATGAAAAAACTGAAATTTAGCCGCGAATTCAAAATAGGCTTTTTTGGAGTAGCCATGCTCGCTCTCCTGTACTGGGGAATCAACTTCCTGAAAAGCAAAGATCTTTTCGCCTCAGATAACGAGTATTACGCCGTCTATGATCAGGTGAATGGTTTGCAGCCCTCTGCGTCCATTGTTATCAAAGGATTCAAGGTCGGTACGGTCAGCAGTATGAGCTATGATCCATCGAAATCACAGAATGTTGTGGTAACCTTCGCGGTAAAATCGAAATACCCTATCCCGAAAGATTCAAAAGCATTGATTTACAGCGACGGCATCATGGGCGGAAAGGCCATTGAGATCGTATTGGGCTCTTCACCAGAGATGTTGCAGCCGGGCGATACGCTCTACTCTGAGATCAACAAAGATTTTTTGGAGACAGCCGGCAGCGAATTCGAGTTTATCAAACAACGGGCCAATGATGTCATTTCACGTCTGACCGTTACGCTCGATAACCTCAATGCAATTTTGGCAGATAATCGTGCTGGTCTTAACACCACAGTCAACAACATGGCCTCCATCACCGGCAATCTCAACGAGGTGATGACCGAAGAGAAAGGCTCGTTGCGCAACATCATTGCCAATCTCAACTCTCTGTCTCAAATGCTGAAGGATAAAGAGGGACAAATCGACAATATTCTGACTAACGTTGATCGCTTCTCCGACTCGTTGAGCCAATCGAAATTCCCGACCGCCATTGCCGAAATGACCCAGACTCTCGACCAGCTCAATGCAACGCTGAACAAGGTCAACAGCGGCGAGGGAACGATCGGCAAGTTTGTTAACGATCAAGCGCTGTACGACTCATTGGTGGATGCCTCGGCCAACCTCTCAGCCCTGCTCCACGACATCAAGGCTAACCCCAAACGTTACATCAATATATCGGTATTCGGAGGAGGACGCAACCGCGAATAGTGCGGATTGTTCCACACCGATCCGGCGCGCACGGCACCTCCGAAGCGCGCTTTACTTATATAAAAGGAGATGATCTACCCCGAAAATTTTGAATCCAAAATAGGTTTCGACCGTATCCGCAATCAGATTTCAGCACTGTGTATTACGGACGGGGCTCGCGCCAAACTCGCCGAGCTTCATTTCAGCACCTCACGCGATGAAATTGTCCGCCTGCTCGAAGAGACATTCGAAATGCGGACCATCCTGATGCTCGAAAGCGACTTTCCGGAAAACAACTATGTAGATACTGCACCGTTTCTGAAAAAGGCCGAAGTAACCGGAACCTTTCTCGAAACCTCCGAAATTTTGACTCTGCGCAAGGGTTTGACCGCTGCATACGAACTGGTCCGTTTTTTCGACAGCGAAAGCGGAGCCAAATATCCCCGTTTGAAGGAGTTGTGTCGGGACGTGGAGGGTTTTCCCGACATCATTAACCATATCGATTCGATCATCGACCGTTTCGGCAAAGTCAAAGATAGCGCCTCCCCCGAATTATATGCAGTCCGCCGGGCCATCCATGAACGTGAAGGCCAAATTTCCCGCCGTCTGCAACAGATCATGTCACAGGCTCAGGCCTCCGGCTTGGTCGATGCTGACGCCTCGATCTCGATCCGTGAAGGACGGGCCGTTATCCCGGTCAATGCGGCCAACAAACGCAAGATCAAAGGGTTTGTCCACGATGAATCGGCTACCGGCAAAACAGTCTATATTGAGCCGGTCGAGGTGGTTGAAATCAATAACGAACTCAAAGAGTTGGAGTATGAGGAGCGGCGTGAAGTGGTTCGGGTACTGGTCCGTTTTACGGACATGTTGCGCCCCGAACTGCCCGGCATTGCCCACTCCGGAGAGTACCTGACGACCATGGATCTGATCCGGGCCAAGGCCCGCTTTGCACTCGACAACGACTGCACGATGCCAATCATTGAAGAGCAGAGCTCCATCTTGTTGAAAAATGCCCGCCATACCCTTTTGGCCCAAACTCTCCGCAAAGAGAACAAAAGCGTTGTTCCACTGGATCTGACCTTAACCCGTGAAAAACACATTTTGGTCATCTCCGGTCCGAATGCCGGCGGAAAATCGGTCTGCCTGAAAACCATCGGACTCCTGCAATACATGTTGCAGTGTGGTTTGCTTATTTCGGCTTCGGAGAACTCAGAGATGGGAATTTTCCAAAGCATCTTTATTGATATCGGGGATGAGCAGTCGATCGACAACGATCTGAGTACCTACAGCTCGCATCTGCTCAACATGAAGAATATCCTGCGCCATGCCAACGACCGTTCGTTGATCCTGATCGACGAATTCGGAACCGGTACCGAACCGATTATCGGAGGGGCCATTGCCGAAGCGGTTTTGGAACAGCTCGAGGCCAAAGGCTGTTTCGGGATCATTACGACGCACTACTCCAACATCAAATACTATGCGAGCAACGCCAAAGGGATTCTAAACGGTGCCATGACCTTTGACGTACAAAATATTCGTCCGCTCTTTCGGTTGGAGACCGGCAAGCCGGGCAGTTCGTTTGCCATCGAGATTGCTCGCAAAATCGGTCTGCCGGAAGAGATTATCCGCTCTGCTTCGGAGAAGGCTGGTACGGATCATATCAATCTGGAACGTCAACTGCGTGAGATTGCCCGTGACCGTCGGTATTGGGAGCAGAAACGCGACAAGATCCATCAGACCGAAAAGCGTGTCGATGAGCTGGCCGAGAAATACAAATCGGAACTGGAGACAATCAAGGCGGAACGCAACCGTCTGTTGAAGGAGGCCAAAGCTCAGGCCCAACAGATCACCTCGGAGGCCAATCGTCAGATTGAAAATACGATTCGGGTGATTCGCGAATCGCAGGCGGATAAGGAGAAGACCCGCTTTGTCCGCCGTAAGATTGAAGAGTATAAGGAGTCGTTGGAACAAACCACGGTGGATGATGCAGCGATCGATCGCAAGATCGAGCAGCTTCGCGCCCGGGAGCAGCGCCGTGCCGAGCGTAAAGCCAAAGGCACACAACCCCAACAGACCGAATCGAAAGTGGATCAGATCAAACCTAAGACAATTGAACCAGGCGTCAAAGTTCGAATTCAGGGACAGGATGCTGTCGGTGAAGTTTTGGAGTTGAGCGGCAAAAAGGCCATTGTCGGATTTGGGCAGATCCGCACGACGATCGATCTGAAACGGTTAGAGGCGATCTCCAATTCGGAGTACAAAAAGGTTACTCGCACTTTGAAACCGGTTGGGGTTCCAGCAGCGGCATTTGACACGGCCCAGCGGCGAATCAATTTCAGCCAGCAGATCGATGTGCGGGGAATGCGCGTTTCCGAAGCCTTGGATGCCACCCAAGAGTTCATTGACGATACCATCATGCTTGGATTCAACGAAGTACGCATTCTACACGGCAAAGGTACCGGAGCCCTCAAAGAGGAGATTCGCAAATATCTGCGAACGGTTGAGCTGGTTTCGAGTGTCAAAGATGAACACGAAGAGTCCGGCGGAGCCGGTATCACAGTGGTCAAGCTCGACCTTTAATGGGTAGTTGTGATTACATTGATAAATTGCCATTAACGTACCAATTCTCGTTAGATCGGTACTGACACCATATTTTCCGATTGAATCGGAATCGGTTAAACAGAGGTCAGTGAGATCGGTACCGATGCAACCGGGATCGTATTTTCGTCATACAAAAACAGGCTGAGGCTATAATTAATAAATTGTTCGGGCACGGCCAATATCTGTTGCAAGGAGCATAAGGTGCATAACGACCAACTATCCATACACCGAATTACAGTGCATATCCAGCTCGAATCCTGAGAAGTTAGGCATTCTCCGACCGGCAATCCGACCAGCGATCTGACCAACCAGTGGCCACACTTGTCTCCCGTCCCAGAATCCGAACATCATTTTTATTCTTCAGATCTTTAGTCTGAAGATTATAACCATTCTCATGTAGCCCTACTCTCTTGTAAACATGCATGCTACAAAAAAGAGACCTAAGGAAGAATGACACGACCAAAAAATCATTTACTTTGTAGCGTTCAAAGAGACATACAAAGAGATGACTTACAGTTTAGAGGAGATCGCATCGATCACCGGCGGCATTTTGACAGGCCGCAACTCTCGAATCGAACGTATCATAACCGATAGTCGAAATCCATTCGACCCCACAGCAACCCTTTTTGTCGCCATTCGTGGCAACAACCACAATGGGCACGATTATATCCCCACCCTTTACCAGGAGGGAGTTCGGGCCTTTCTGATCGATTCGGAGATCGATACCTCCCGCTATCCTGAAGCCGGGTTTGTCCGCTGCGACAACTCCATCCAGGCACTGCAAAAGCTGGCCAGCAGTCATCGTGACCATTTCAAAGGCACCTTAGTGGCCATCACCGGCAGTAACGGCAAAACCGTCACCAAAGAGTGGATTGCCCAACTCTGCCCTCCCGGTATCAAACTGTTTCGCAGCCCCCGCAGTTACAATTCACAGATCGGGGTTGCCCTCTCGCTGTTGATGATCGAGGGGGACGAACAGTTAGCTATTATCGAAGCCGGCATCTCGGAGCCGGGCGAAATGGAGCGTCTCGAAGCCATGATTCGCCCCGATATCGGTATCTTTACCAACCTAGGTGATGCCCATCAGGAGCACTTCACCAGCCTGGAACAGAAACTCTCAGAAAAGCTCATCCTATTCCGCCACGCGCGCACCATTCTCTACAACACTGGCGATAAATGGGTCGCAGACCAGATTGCCCACACCTACCCAAATTGCAAACTTTGCGTCGTCGATCCCAACCATTACGATTTGCACACACTGCCCTATCGGGATCAGGCTTCGCTGGAAAATGCAGCCAAGGCTATTGCCTTATATGACATCTTGGGATACAATCTGAAGTCAATCTTGGCAACCCTTCCCTCGCTGCAAAGCGTTGCAATGCGTATGGAGCTCAAAGAGGGTATCAACGGCTGCAAATTGATCAACGACAGCTACAATTCAGACATCAATTCTCTGGCCGTATCATTGGACTATTTGGCTTCAGTGGCCGGTGGACAGCCTAAAGTGCTGATTCTATCCGATATTCGCCAAAGCGGCCTGCCGGCTGAAAAGCTGTACGGGCAGGTGGCCGCTCTACTGCATACCAAAGGGATCGACACCCTCATCGGTATCGGGGAGGAGATTTCGCGCCATGCAGGACTCTTCGACTGCGACAAACACTTCTTTCGCAATACGGAGGCCTTCCTCCATGGATACAATCGGGTCTTTTTTGTCAACAAAAGTATTCTGCTGAAGGGTAGTCGGGCATTCGGGTTTGAAAAGATCAGCCATGCTCTCGAGCAGCGCACTCACACCACGGTGCTGGAGGTGAATCTCGACAACATGATCCACAACCTGAACTACTACCGTTCACTGTTACGGCCCAATGTTCGCATCATGATCATGGATAAAGCCTCCGGATACGGTACCGGTACCTACGAAGTGGCCAGCATGCTGCAACATCAGGGTGTCAGCTTTTTGGCCGTTGCCTTTGCCGATGAGGGGGTGACGCTGCGTGAAGCGGGAATCACCATGCCCATCGTCGTGCTGAATGCTGATGCAGACAGTTTCGAGGTGATGATCGATTACCGTCTGGAGCCGGAGATATACAGTTTCTCGTCGTTGAAGGCCTTTGCCCAGGCGGCTCAACGCCACGGCGAGACCCGCTACCCAATCCACATCAAGTTGGATACCGGCATGCACCGTTTGGGCTTTATGGAGCCGGACATCGACGGCGTTATTGCCGCACTTCGCAATCAGCAAACCCTATATATACGCACTATCTTCACCCATCTGGCCGGCAGTGACGAACAACAGCACGATGAGTTTACCCACTCACAAATCGCCCGTTACACAGCCATGAGTGATCGGTTAGTGGCTGCCTTCCCCAACGAGCATATCATCCGCCATCTCTGCAACACGGCTGGTATCGAGCGTTTCTCAGATGCGCAATTCGATATGGTACGGTTAGGCATCGGCTTGTATGGAGTTGGCTTTACACACCAAGAGCAGCTGTTGCCGGTCAGCACACTGCTCAGCCGCATTGTACAGATCAAAGAGCTGCAACCGGGAGAAACCGTAGGCTACGGACGTTGGGGCAAAATCACCCACCCGACCCGTACTGCAACCGTACCAATCGGATATGCCGACGGATTGGATCGTCATCTGAGCCGTGGTGCATGGAGCATGCTGGTCAACGGCAAGCCTGCACCGATTATCGGCAACATCTGCATGGATACCTGTATGTTGGACATTACCGGTATTGAGGCCCAAGAGGGTGACCCTGTTACGATTTTCGGCTCCGAGCCGGGCAATACGGTCACTGACATGGCAAACGTACTGGGCACCATCCCTTACGAGATCATGACCAGCATTTCGACCCGCGTCAAACGAATATATACCAAAGAATAAATATTATTGACAACTTTGTTGTTACGCACGAATAGCCATCGCGCATAGGGAAACAAGGATCAACACTTCTGTATAAAAAATGCAAGGCATTTCGATTTGCCTGTTTTTTAACTGAATTACCTCATACCGCCACCAACCTTTATGAAACACGGTAAACTCTATCTGATACCTACTCCAATCGGTGATCGTCCTGTATGGGATGTACTTCCGGCCAGCAATCGGGCTGTCCTTGATGCTCTCGACTACTTTATTGTCGAAGATATTCGTTCGGCACGCCGGTTCCTGAGCAAAGCCGGAATTCAACGCCCGATCGATACACTACAATTTGCCGAATTGAATGAGCACACAACGCCGCAGGAGGTTTCCGCGCTTTTCGCACCGTTATTGCAGGGTGTCAATGCAGGGCTTTTCTCCGAAGCGGGATTACCGGGCGTAGCCGATCCCGGAGCCGATGCAGTAGCACTAGCGCATCGGCATGATATTGAGGTTATTCCGCTGGTAGGTCCCTCTTCCATTCTGCTGGCACTGATGGCTTCAGGACTCAACGGGCAGTCGTTCGCCTTCAATGGATATCTGCCAATCAAACAGCCCGACCGCAACAAAGCTATCCGCCATTTCGAAAGCCGGGCTCAAAGCGAACACCAATCGCAAATTTTTATTGAAGCGCCTTATCGCAACCTGAAGTTGTTCGATGATTTTCTGGCTACTTGTCGTTCGCAGACTCGCCTGACCGTGGCTGCTGACCTGCTGCAACCCGATCAACTGATTCGTACCCGAACGATCGACGAATGGCGCAAACAACCCAAGCCCGACATTCATAAGCGTCCTGCTATTTTTATTATCGGATAGAGCGGCAAGGACGGACACAATCCTTTATAATAAATAATCGCGATCAGAATATCCAACATGCTACAACAAATCGGCTCGCCCTTAATGATCAGAAGGGATACCCGATCGGTAATCCGGCCGTCATGGACTGTTACTTCGTTGCAGTGAAAAAGCGCCTGCAATCTTTCGAATTATCCGCTGCACTTCCGCTCCCTACAACTATCCGAGCCGACATCCTGTCCCCCCGGGTTTTCTTGTCTCCTACTTCCTCATAGTCACACATTTGCCGTGCAGATACTACGTCAGTAGTTTTAGACACTATACCGGTCCCTGTGCAATAATCCCGCAAACGATAAAGAATCGCCTTACACGTTACTCTGTTCTCAAATCTTCACAAACTAAGTCCCCACCGACCCTACCCTTCTCTTCTTTTATCACTGCCTTCGCCAACACCGCCCCGTCTTTCTTTTCCACCTCGTACCACTCCTGCTCTCTCCTGCTCACTTATTGGCTTATGTTACTATTTTTCCCTTATTCAGCCTATTTCCGCCACTTTACTTCCTGTCCTGCTATAATCCTTTCGATAGCAAGCAACTAACCACACGGAACAATTTTGTGGCTATCAAACAACAACCCTCCAAGTAACAATCTAAAAACCAAAATATTGCAAAACAAACCACGCAAAAAGCCACAAAAAAGTTTGTAAAAAACTTAAGTAATTTCCTATCTTTATCGCAGAATTGGTTTGTCATTTCGCATTCACGAAAAGACAATAAAAGGGAATCGGGTGCAAATCCCGGACAGTCCCGCTGCTGTGAAGCTCCAATCAACGTCCTGAAACCATCTGCATGGCCACTGACCTTTCGGTCGGGAAGGCATCAGGACGGGAGTCAGTCAGAAGACCTGCCAGTTCATGTACCATTTTTTCGCCTCGAGGGTTAGGCGTAAAAGTGACGAAACATTTAATCATTTTTTCAGAAGTCGAATTATTCTGTCCCCAAGACAGATCGCTTGGCTCATTGTATTTGTTGCGATGGAGAAAGTATGTCCTCGTTGCAGGAGACGTTTTACGTGCCTGCACGAATCCATTATGGATTGTCATTGCACGCGCATCTCATTGGATGCAGCTCAACGTGCTTTTATTGCGGAAAACTACGATGGAAGTCTGTGCAGCGAATGTTTGCACACCATCAAGGATTCGTTTTACCTGTATGGAACCAATCCGATCTACCGCCATCATGTTCAACCAAATCCACACATATGTTCAAGAAAGTAGTGATTGCCAACCGTGGCGAAATCGCCGTCAGAATCATACGCTCCTGTCGTGAGATGGGGATCGGCACTGTAGCTCTCTATTCCGATGCAGACCGCATGGCCAAACATGTGCTGCTGGCGGACGAAGCCTACCATATTGGCGCTGCCTCATCTCAAGAAAGCTATTTAAATGTAGAAAAAATCATAGCTGTTGCACGAGCTTGCGGTGCAGATGCACTTCATCCGGGATACGGCTTTCTCTCCGAGAATTCACACTTGGCCCGTATGTGTGAATCAGCAGGCATCGCCTTTATCGGCCCACGTGCCGAAACCATCGAGCAGATGGGAGATAAGATTGCTGCTCGTGAAGCGATGATTGCCGCTGGCGTTCCGGTTGTTCCGGGCATTGAACGACAACTGGACTCTGCAGCCGATGCCGAAAGCTTGTGCCAACAGATCGGATTTCCGGTGATTCTCAAAGCGGCTGCCGGCGGTGGAGGCAAAGGCATGCGGCTGATCCGAACACTCGAAGAGGTCCGCAGTGCCTACGAGACGGCCCGTTCCGAAGCATTAGCCTCTTTTGGCGATGCAACGGTCTATATCGAAAAATACATCGAAGAGCCACATCACATCGAGTTTCAGATCTTAGGAGATAAGCAGGGTAACATAATCCATCTGTACGATCGGGAGTGCTCCATCCAACGCCGTCATCAAAAGGTGATCGAAGAGAGTCCTTCGCCCTTTTTGACGGACGAATTGCGGCAACGCATGGGGGCAACGGCTGTCGCTGCAGCCAAAGCGGTCGGTTATGTCGGTGCCGGGACGATCGAGTTTTTGGTGGACCGACAAGGGAACTACTATTTCCTAGAGATGAACACCCGACTGCAAGTGGAACATCCCGTCACCGAAGAGGTCATTGGGCTCGATTTAGTCAAGGAACAAATTTTTATTGCTGCGGGACAGCCTTTGCAGTACAAACAGACCGATATCGTTCAGCGTGGTCATGCCATTGAATGCCGTGTATGTGCCGAAGATCCGGAAAACAACTTCATGCCAGCACCTGGAGTGGTCTGTCAGCTCACCGAGCCCAATGGTTTGGGGATTCGGATCGACGGATACATCTACGAAGGTTATGAAATTCCGATTTGGTACGACCCGATGATTTCGAAATTGATTGTCCATGCCGTAAAACGTGAATATGCTATCGAACGAATGTGCAGAGCATTGGACGAATACAAAATTACAGGTGTTACAACCAATATCGCCTACCTGAATGCGATTCTACACATGCCGGATTTTGTGAACGGGGACTACAACACCGCATTTTTAGAACAAAACGGAGAGGCAATTGCCGACTACTGCTGTACCAATCACCCCAGCGATGAGCAGGCAGAAGAGTTGGAAAATCTGGCACTAATTGCAGCACATATCGATTACCTGAATCTTTTAGAGAAGAGCGGAGGTTCATCAACATCCTCTACTTCCGCTGATCCATCGAACCGCTGGCGAGAATTTGGCAAACGAAAAGGGGTATTAGGGATTTAAACAGGAGAGAACTATGGAAATGACTATTGGGAAACGAACCGCTCAAATCCAACTACTCAGCAAAGAGAAAGATTTCGTACGCATCAGTGTAGATGATCGGATCTATGAAATTAATGTTGTCGTCACAGACAACGGAATATGCTCCTTGATCCATGATGGCCGCTCATTCAACATGGAATTGTCCAGTTCTGACAACGGTCGTAGTTACACAGTTCGTCAAGGATTCAACTCATACGAGGTCGAAATTGTCGATGCACAAGAGAAATACATGCGCTCACGCCGGAAAGAAGATGTGCGGCAGGAGGATACTATTGTTGCTCCGATGCCCGGAAAGATCGTCAAAATTTTGGTCAATCCAGGCGATCAGGTCAAAGAAGGAGACACTCTCGTTGTCTTTGAAGCCATGAAGATGCAAAGCAATCTGAATGTGGTAGGAGACTGCACCATCGGCACCATATTGGTTTCGGAAGGCGATTCAGTTGCATCGGGACAACCGCTTATCAGACTTGAAACAACAACTAACGCAAAAGATCATGAATAATAATCCAGCATACGAAGAATTTACCCGTCGGAATCAGGCTGCGGAAGCAGGAGGCGGAACAGACAAAGTAGAAAAACAACACAAGGCAGGTCGTATGACAGCTCGGGAACGTATCGAAATGTTACTTGATCAAGGCACCTTTGTCGAATTCGACAAATTTGTCACACATCGCTGTGCCCATTACGATATGCAACAAAACAAAATCCCTGGAGATGGGATCGTATCAGGCTATGGGAAGATCAATGGTCGTCCGGTTTACGTATATGCCTATGATTTTACTGTATTCGGAGGCTCATTGAGTATCACCAATGCAGGAAAGATCGTCAAGGTGCAAACGATGGCCCTGAAAAACGGAGCTCCCATCATCGCCCTGAACGATTCGGGCGGAGCCCGCATCCAGGAGGGTGTGGACAGTCTGACCGGATATGCCAACATCTTTTTCCAAAACACCATCGCCTCCGGAGTCATTCCACAAATATCCGCCATTCTCGGCCCATGCGCGGGAGGTGCATGTTATTCGCCCGCCTTGACGGATTTCATCTTTATGGTCAAAGAAAAGAGCCACAACAGTTCAGGTGGATGATTCCTCACAATCAGCGCACTTCCCGTTA
>ERZ773148.2870-NODE-2870-length-12515-cov-4.530337_pt1 | contig 12515 bp, 9 predicted proteins | sample MGYA00580846_ERZ773148 | MGnify/ENA primary metagenome ERZ773148 (study PRJEB29015, sample SAMEA2737879) | human gut metagenome | biome: human gut; feature: human-associated habitat; material: faeces | place: China | collected 2012 ...
CAATAAGTAAGTTTTTGAAATAATCCATAATCATTTATCTAAAATATTAATACTTTATTTTAATACCTCGCTACAATCATCAATAGCTGTCTGAAATACTTGTTTCACTTCGCCAAAGGTTAGCCCGTGATCCTCATGTAGAGAAAAGCCGGTTACTCCATTTCGCGAAGTATTGAAGAAACCTACTGTGGCTTCATCCTTAATAATCTCGGCAGTAATATCTTTGATAGCCTCGGTACCACGGGTTGACATTCTGTACTTAATCCTGATAGCGTCCGTAACCTTAGTTGTGGCAGTACTGTTAGTTGATGTAATGTTCATTCTTTACCTCCTCCTTCAATTAGTTCATTAATTTGCCCGAAAGCACCTGCCGTAAAGACATCTGCACAAATCTCCTTTAAGAGAGTAGCGTCTTCTGTTGTAATCTCAAGTATTCCTCGGTTATTTATGATTTGTTGGAGCATATTGTAGGCACGTAGTTTTTTTGCCATATCCATACCTGATTGAGGATTCATACCGGCAGCATAAAGCGCTTCCGAAACCATATCACGAAGAAACTGCTTCTGTTCCTTGCCATTGACTATTTTAATGGCTTCCTTACCTCTAAAATCTATTAAAGGTTTGTTTAAATTTAATTTCATAATCATTAATATTAAGCGATTGATACTAATAGTCCTTTTCTGAATTTCATATTACTACCAAAATCGAAATCAATACCTTGGTAATAGTTAATTCCACCATTTCCATCCCTAGATGTAATACAGCCGAAATTATCAGCCAGGCATAGTTCACTTGATAATGTTCCTTTCACATAAACACCTCCATCAAAGAAGCCTGCATACGTTGTATTTGCTAGTGGATAGCTTCTGTCTGATGCATTTAGATTTCTGGAGGCATAAATACAAGCTCCACCAAAATTAGAACCAATAGCAGCAACCCCAAAACGTCCATCTGTTTCTGCATTGAAAGTGACATTGACAACTCCTTCTTTTGATGTTCCAGAGCCTAGTTTTAGACTTCGTGATGTTCCTCCAAAATATCCTGAACGCGTCCATACAAGACGTCCATTTTCGATAGTAAAACCACCTATGAACCCGGAATCAGCGTCTATCCTGCGAACCTTTATCAAATCAGTATTCAGGTAACCGCCTACCACAATGGTAGTGCCTAACTTCGCATATTCAACTGCATCCTCAAATGCCAATTTACCCAATCCGTCTCGATCAATCTTGGAGTTAATCATTGTCTGCAGATCACTATGCAGTGCGGTGATTGTAACAGCACCTTCCAAATTAATTTTAGATGAGTGAATCGTAGTCTCTCCGGCCGCCTGGTTGATATAAGATATAAGCGTATTACCGTTTTCCAGTTCTTTAGAAGCATATATCTTATTACCGTCAGCTGTAGTAATCCAACCGGCGGTATCTATCCTTTGCGTTAAGCTATCGACCCGCGTAACTTGTGCAGAGATTTGAGTATTGAGCACTTTCAGATCAGCGGTACATTCATCTGAATAGCTTTTCAGTTTGTCTTGTATGGCTTTGTTTGCTCCTTCAACGGCTGTATTGAAACTAGCTAAAGCAGAGTTGAATAGAGTAAACTTATCATCTACATTCTTTTTTTCCTCAATAGTCGTTTGTCCATCTGCAATAGCTGTATTTATTGCAGCAATAAGATTGTCAATTGCACCTGACAAAGAAACCTTGGCATTAAGTAAATCTGTTTTAGCAGAGCCTTCCAGATAAGCGTTCACATATAGTTTGCTATATGTAGCTTCAACAGCAGATTTCGTATTTCCGACTGTATTTAAGTATTTCTCAATCGCTTTAGCTTCCGCCTCGTCTATAATGCCATCCGCAAATGCGCCATCTACATAGTCATGCAAGCCTTCAACTGATGTTGCAGCATCCTGCGCAGCCTTAGCAGCATCCGCAGCATCCTCTAAAGCCTGCATTGCCTGTTTCAGTGCTTCATCCGAATAATCCTTTAGCTTGTCCTGTATAGCCTTATTAGCGGCTTCAACAGCAGTATTAAAATCAGCATAGGCAGAATTGAAAAGAGTGAATTTATTATCCACGTCTTTCTTTTCTTCAGATGTTGTAAATCCGTCGAAAATTGCGGCATTGATAGTATTAATCAGGCTTTCAATACTCCCCATTAAGCTAACTTTAGCATTGAGCAAACCAATCTTTGCAGGACCGGATAAATAAACATTTGTGTAGAGTTTATTGTAAGTTGCTTCGATAGCTTGTTTGGTATTGTTGACAGTATTGATATACTTTTCAATAGCTTTTGCTTCTGCTTCGTCTATAATTCCGTCAGCGAAGGCTCCATCTATATAGTTATGAAGTCCTTCCGCTGAATCAGCAGCATCCTTGGCCGCTTTAGCTGCATCCTTTATTTCCTGATGAGCAGCTTCCCATTCAGACAGATTTTCCAATCCGGAAGAACCTGCTTTTATTTGAATGTTACCGCCGATCTCACTTTTTACTAGATCGAAATATGTATCACCATCCGGAGAAAGGATTCTTTCTGTTGTTACGCGGCCCGGCAGAATTTCAGTAAATCCGTATAGCTGAACAAAACTTCTACTACCGTCATACTCACTATTAAGCACTCCAGTGAGTAAATGATAATATCCGGTTATCTGTTCCATTTTAATAGCTGTTTCACTCAAGAGGAATGTTCCGGCTTGATTCTCCTTGCCAACTTTAGCATATAGATAATACTTCTTGTCCGGGTCAATGAGTACCGGAGAATCATAGTTAGCCATGTCCCAGTACTTGTATTCATCTGCCTTATGAGAAGAAGAAAGAGAACTAATACCGAGTGTCAAATGCTGAAGGATTCCTGCCGGAGCGTTCAGTATCTTTGTACTTGTATTGAAAGTAATATTATGAGCTACTTGAACCGGATTCGTTTTTGAATTGACAAAACGAAATTGCAAGCTTTCGTCTCCGACAAGCAGTTGCATGGTTGAAACGGTTATCGGATTGACGGAGCCGGAGAAGTTCAACAGTGCATCTTCAAGCATAGACATCGTTTCCTTTGCGTCACGGAAACGACGTTTAGTGAATTGTAAAGCGTCCTTATGCTTCTCAATAACTGTCACCTCGTTAGTTTCTATCTTGTTCAGATCACTTGACACAGACGTACCTATCGATTCGTTAGACAATTCAATTTCGGGTGAATACGGATTATTCACAAAACGTTTGATTCCAATCATCCGGATAAGAGAACCTTCCGGATGAAACTGTGTATCAGAGAAGTTTACATATCCACCTAGCACAATCTTTCCGCCTATCTCCAACCAGCGTTTTTTAGCCCAAATACCGTCCAATGTCCCGGTAAATATGAATGCTTTATCTTCATGTTCATAGAGGTATTTAGCAGCTTCCTTGAAAGCTTCCCAGCTCGCACCCGTTTGTGTGCTATCGTTACAGATATAAGCCTTCGGCAATTGCATTCCGAACACTGCGTATGTATCACCAACCTTCGGTCGCCAGACTTCCGGCTCCGGCATAGTAATACCATCAATTTCCTGCGGAACAATTTCAAATCGACGTGCCTCTTTCTTGTCTTTCGCTTCATGGATATACTTTACTTCGAACTCCTTGCCTGTAAGCATACCAGTCTGGAAAATAACCGTCATTGTTTCTCCTGCTATGAGACAATCTTCGAAATTCAACTCTTCAGGAATGTCTTTATCTACAAAGTCAAAGAAGTTATTCTCCTTGTTCACTTCAATAACAGAACTAACAGTACCAACACGGGAAGGATAAATAGCTGTACAGTCCAGACTATCTTCCTTTGCTGTTGTAAGTTTTTTATCAGCACGCATGACACAAGTTCCATCCGCATCTGTCTTATACGTTCTCCCTTCGTAAACAAGAGTCTTATTCTTTGGAAGTAACAGGTATTTAGATCCGTATGTAGAATAATCAATATTGCGATCTGTCGTTTCTACCAAAATTATTTCGGGTGGTATATCCCCAGAAGTCCTACCAATACCGACCTTGAAGCCGTGGCCTTTACCATACGACAGTTTCAAAGGGTTCTCCTTGTTATACTCAACTTTACGCAGATGGATAGTCTTAATTTGTTTTCCTTCAACCGTTTCTTCAGTGATCTGCCATTCTGTCTCATATAGTTCTGCAAGCTGGTTGAGAGCATCAAGAATATAGGTGTGATTGTAATTAATTACTTTCTCTGTTCCTTCGATGTAATTACCGACTTTCCAGCCGATTCCCCGACGATTCAAGTTTTCAACGAGTAATTGCAAATGTTCATGTGCTTTTGCCGTATACGCGAATTTGATGCTATTCTCTGCGGTATGACGAACTTTCCACATCATTGCATCAGCTTTAGACGTTTCAAGGATAAGTGTATATTCGAAGTTACGTTCACCGTTCTTCTTGAAATTGCTATCCTTCTTCAAAGAATAACGCTTCCCGTAGAAGTCACACCAGGAGCCAACCGGAATTTCAATATACCCCGGATGAGAAAAATACAAAGTGAGTGTATCTTCTCCCATGATAGCTTCATAAGAGTAGCTTTCATCCTTTACTTCGATTTTTATTTCCTTATCACTATTATATAAACTTATCATGTCCTTAGAATTATATCCTAAAATATAAACATCAAATAGAAATGTATTGAATAATAGGCATAAAAGTAAGGAAATGATAGACGAATCATTGATAAAATAATATATTACACGCAACATCAACGGCATTGTCACGAAATAAATCAAAATGAAAAATATTTAAAAGAAATCACTCAAAATGTAGTTTAATTCACCTAAGTTCTCTCGGAACAAATTGTGCGTTAAAAGATTTTTCCAATGTTACGACACAGAACCTCGGACAGAATGGTTACTGTAAGTTTCCAAATGGACTGTTAATCCAATGGGGAAAAGTTTCAGGTTCTTCAGTTGTTAGCTACACCATAACTATGTCTACATCATTTTTTGATAAAAGTTATAAGATATTTGCAACAGTTTACAAGCCTTCATCTGACAGTGGTGTTTATTCCGCATCACCTATTGATGATTCAACTAAAACAGTTAGCCGATTTTGTATTAATAGAAATTACGCCTCTGGAGGGAGTACTGGATTATCACAAGAAACTTTTGATTGGCTTGCTATTGGGCGTTGGAAATTATGAAATAAATTATAACATTGAAATAAGAATGTATAACTTTAGTAGAAAATTGGTAGTCTTTTTTATAATCTTTTTTGCGCAAAGTTCTCTCGGGACAAATTGTGCGTTAAAAGATTTTTCCAATGTTACGACAAAGGACCTTGGACAAAATGGATATTATAAGCTACCAGATGGTCTATTGATTCAGTGGGGATATGGTGGTGGGTATTCAGGGGCTACTAATTATTTTTTTTCTACGTCTTTTTTTAACACTTACTATTCAATATCAATGTGTGCAGAATATGCCGTTACTGCTGAATCCGTCGTTTTATGCCCTTATATTAACACTAAAGCTACTACTTATTTCAAAGGCGGTATGACATATACAAGTGGTAATGTAGTATATCCTACTTCTTGGAAATTCTTTTGGATAGCTATAGGTCGTTGGAAATAGAAATATTATAACATAAATTTGATTATGGATAGATTTAGTAGAAAATTGGTATTACTTTTATTGCTTGTAATTTGGCAAAGTTCTCTCGGAACTAAGGCTGCTCAAATTAAAGAGCAAAACTTAGGACAAAACGGTTATCGAAAATATGAAGATGGATTATTGATTCAATGGGGATATATGTCTCCAAACTCAATGAACAGTACTACAGGTGAACAATATGTATTTTTGTCTACATCATTCTACAATGATACTTACACAGTAATTACTACGGTTATAAGTAGCTATACATCTCCTATTGTAAAAGAGATAGTCAGGAAATATACTTCTTATTTTATTACTAAATCAATTCAATATGGATCAATAGCTGGGGAAAGTTATGGTTGGTTTGCAATAGGTAGATGGAAACTTTAAAAATAAGAATTATGAAGTATTGGAAACAAGGATTCTATGACGAACCTATAGACGGTTCCGTAGAAATTACGGAAGAGCATTATCAGGAGTTGTTAGCTGGGCAGTCGGCTGGATTAATAATCGCTGAAAGCAAACAAGGCTATCCGATCTTAGTTGTGTACGAAGCTACTATCGAAGAAACCAGAGCGCAAAAACTTGATGAATTACGATTGTTCGATTCATCCCAAACAGTGAATCAGTTCAGTATAAACGGAGTATTGGGATGGCTAAACAAGTCTACACGCGTCGGGCTTATGAACTCAATCAATATTGAGAAAGAAGCCGGACGATCTGAAACAAGTATCTGGATTGGTGATACAAAGTTTGTCTTATCAATCGAAAGAGCTATTGACATATTACAACAGCTAGAATTGTATGCCCTTGCGTGCTATGATACGACACAAAGGCATACGAAAGCTATTCAACAGCTAGAGACAAAAGAAGAAATTGAAGCATACAATTTCAAGACTGGTTACCCGGGAAAGCTAAGTTTCACCGGATAACCGACCGTATAATCATAGTTTTCAATTTCCTCAATTGTCTGCAATGATTTGACTGCTGCGATGTGAGATTGTGTCACATTGTAGCAGTTTAATGCATACATTTCAATCTCATTCAGCATTGATAAAGCGTCAGAAATTGGAATGATATACTTTATAGCATCATACCACAACACGGTATCTGATTTACCAGCATTTTTTTCAATCGAAATTGAGTTAAATAATCCAACACGCGTGGATTTGTCTAACCACATACTTTCCCCTTCAATTTTAAAAGAATTGACATCGGTCGATTTGTCAAATATCTGTATTTCAGATATTTTCATTTTTCGCACTTCTTCGATGTCGTACTCATATTCTACCAATATTGGGTAGCAATTCTTGCTTTCAACTATAATCAACCCGGCTGATTGCCCTGCTAATAACTCTTGATAATACTCTTCTGTTATTTCTACTGAACCGTCTACCGGTTCGTCATAGAATCCTTGTTTCCAATACTTCATAATTCTTATTTTTAAAGTTTCCATCTACCTATTGCAAACCAACTAAATTCTGCAGAAGATGTGTTATTTGAACTACCCATAGAATAAGTATTTATATAATTAAAACTACCTACTTTGTTGGCTGTATAATTTGCAATCCAACTCGAATTATCTACTACATTTCCTTTTGCAGGACCTATACATAATGAATAATAGGAGTTGTAGAATGAAACTGGGAAATAAATAGTTCCTTGATAACTTCCTCCTGAAGTCTTTTTTCCCCATTGTATCAATAGCCCATTTGAATATTTTACATATCCATTTTGTGCTTTTTCATTCCATAGATTTTGTGATTCTAATTGTATAGCATTAGTCCCGAGAGAACTTAGTAAAGTTTTCTCCGCATCCGTCATGAATTTTCTTGTAGTACTTTCTTCAATCATTGATGCTGGATGAGAAGCCGGATGAGAGTAATTATTAGCTTCGGAGGCTATTCCATTAAGTTTTGTACGTTCTGCATCCGTCATAAAACGATGAGTCGAATCTTCTTCAACGTCTGTCGCTGTATGTTTATGAGAACTTGCAGCATAACTACCCTTGGGTTGGTATACTGAATCATGGTTGTGATTTCCTGCCGCTTTACTATTCCAAGTTGACTTTTCCGAATCTGTGACAAAACGATGTGTAGAATCGTCCGTAATGTCAGTTGCTGCATGTTTATGAGAAGACGGTGCATAGCTACCTTTAGGTTGATATACTGAATCGTGATTATGGTTTCCCGCAGCTTTACTGTTCCAGGTCTCTTTTTCCGTGTCAGTAACAAAGCGGTGAGTACCATCAGGAGTTATATCCGTTGCTCCGTGTTTATGCGAACTCGCTGCATAACTTCCTGCTGGCTGATAGACCCCTGTATGAGTATGATTCGACGGAGACGCACCAACTTCGGAAGCTGTATAGGATGGTTTACTTGCAGCCTTCGCCCATGCAGGTACATCGCTTGCTGGCATCGAAGTTGGAAAATCACTTATTTCAGACTTCTTGTGAGTATGCGCTTTCGGTACACGTGTGTCACTTAACCGGGCATCATTTCCCTCGCATACGGTTCCTTCTGCACTACCAAAATTCTTATTAAAGGCAGAGTTTTTAGTGAATGCAGGTTCGTATGTACCTGCATGATTGTGATTAGATGGAGATGCACCTACTTCGCTTGCTGTATAGGCTGGCTTAGAAGCTGCTTTCGCCCATGCAGGTACATCGCTTGCCGGCATCGAGGTTGGGAAGTCGCTAATATCCGCTTTCTTATGCGTGTGAGCTAACGGAGTTCTTGCATTGCTTAACCGGGCGTCGTTACCCTCGCACACGGTCCCAGCACTAGTCCCAAAATTCTTATTAAAGGCTGTAAGTTTAGTGATTATCAGTTCATATCTGCTATCATGGTTGTGTGTATCCAGAGCTGCTTTCAATGCCTTTCCCTGTTCGGCAGAAAGGACTTTATTAGTCCCTCCACTTGTCAGATTATTAACAATATCAGAAATATTAAGTTTCTTTCCCAGCTCTGTTGCCATCGTCGTAGCAAAGTTAGGATCATTGTTAAGTGCGTTCGCTAACTCAATAAGTGTATCGAGAGCATCCGGAGCACCGGCAACAAGCGCATCGACTGCAGCTTTCACTTTTGCGTCAACTCCTGAAACCGCATTGTTAGCCGCCAATGCAGCAGCGTTCGCATCGTCAGTCGCTTTTTTTGCTAATCCTGTCTGTGTTACAGATGCATTTTTAGCCGCATTTGCTTCATCTGTCGCTTTCTTCGCTAAGGCGGTTTGAGCTTCTGATTCAGCTTTGGCAGCATTGGCCCCTGCAGCCGCAGTAGTTGCAGCATCTTTAGCTGCATTAACACTACCAGCCGCAGTATTAGCCGCATCTGTAGCTTTCTTTGCAAGAGCCGTCTGCTCAACAGATGCATTTTTAGCTGCATTCGCATCATCTGTTAATTGCTTGACAAGAGCAATCTGTCCGGTGGCTTCTTCTGTTGCTTGCGTCATTTCCTGCACAATACCGGCATACTCTGACTTGCGTTGAGACTCTGCTTCGACACGCTCCGTTTCAGCGTTTATACGCTTAGACTCATTTGATCCGCGAGTACCTTCCGCAGTTTTACGCTCATCTTCATTCTGCTTTCTCTTGTCTTCTTCTGACGAACGGGAAGTTTCAGCCGTAGCGCGGGAAGTTTCAGCAGCCTTTCTCTTGTTTTCTTCTGATACCCGGCCTGTCTCCGCTGACTTGCGGGCTGCTTCGGCAGATACACGTTCGGATTCGACGGTAACACGGTTAGATTCGGCAGCCACACGTGAGGTTTCATTTGTTCCTCTTGTGGCTTCATCCGCCTTTCTCTTATCCTCGGCAGAAACACGGGTAGATTCAGCGGAAGAACGACCACTCTCCGCAGTTTTTCGTTTGTCTTCTTCCTTCACACGTTCCGATTCAGCAGAAGAACGACCTGTTTCAGCGGTCTTACGTGCATCTTCATTGCTTTTACGTGTTTGTTCATCCGAGACACGTTTATTTTCTGTATCAACACGTCCGGATTCAGCAATTACCCGTTTACCTTCAGCAGTTACGCGGGCCGCTTCTTCCGACTTACGCGCATCTTCATTTTGCTTTCTTATATTCTCGGCAGAGGAACGTCCGGTTTCAGCCGTAACGCGTTCTGTTTCGGAAGTCTTTCTTTTATCTTCTTCGGACACACGGGAAGTTTCGGCAGATTTGCGTGCATTCTCATTAGTCACACGTTCGGATTCGGCATTGCCTCTCGCTGTTTCAGCATTCTTTCTAACCTGCTCGTTAGATTCTCGTGTACCTTCGTCAGTTACACGTTTCTTTTCTGCATTGTCCCGTGCAGTTTCAGCAGTAGAGCGTCCACTTTCAGCGGTTTTACGTGCATTTTCATTAGTGATACGTACTGATTCAGCAACTTCCCGGGCTTGCTCTTCACGGGAACGATTCGTTTCGGCTGTCTGCCTGGATTGTTCGGAAGCATTACGACGGGATTCGGCTGTTTCACGGGCTGATTCATTGCTTTCAACAGTTGCTTCTAATTGCCGCATATCGGTAGTAGCTGTTTTTGCATCACTCGTAGCCTTGAGCATATTATCCAAGGCAGTCTGAATCTTCTCTAAACCAAATTTAAGGCTAGTCTTAACTCCGTTGATTACTCGGTAGCCGATAGTGAAGAAGCCTTTCATGTCGCTGGCTTCGTTCAGTTCTGATATTTTTTTCTTTTTTAATGGCATAGCAAATCAATTTAAATCTATATAAAACTCTCCGTCCTCTGTTATGATAAATTCGCCCGCTTCGGATGAAAGCAAGAACTCCGTTTCTCCGATCCGGAAGCTGGTAAATACGAGTTTCAAAGTGAACTCCCACCATACACCGTTATTTAGCATGAAATCATTCGTCTGACAACTCTTATAATAGCAGGGATAGCTTTCACTCCATTCATCACAATAAAATATACGTTCTGCATCGGAATACTCATATCCTTCATTATCTGTCTTAGCAGACAGTTTTGTGAGATCATAGAGTAGGGCATCGCGATTACGCCAGAATGCTTCAATTGTCCCGGTCCGCATCAGGCATTTGAGAGATACTTCTTTGGTTTGGAATTTCACAACTTCACCATCGTAGATTGCTCCGTCTTGACGCTTGAAATTCTGTAATAGGTTCTTTTTTACCGTCGGAGCCTTTAGTATTTCAGCATTGCTACCTTGCAATACGACTACGCCATAATCGGATAAGTCTTTGTTATCAATCTCGTAACCTTTAGGCATTGGAAGCTCATTTACGGGCTTCTGGTATTCGTAATCGACTTCTCGGGGGAAGTCGTTACTAAAAATAAATTTAGCAACTTCAAGGCCCGGATTAATAACATAGCTGCTTTGGGAAGACAGACGTAACTTATAACTCCTGTCGATTAAGGGAAAGTAAAATTCATGATAACTCAAGTCAGAAAGTATATCAATCAGTCCACCAATACCCAAACTGCCTATATATGCAAACTCAATGCTTACTTCAGCCGTATCCAATGTAGGACTAGAAAGATCAAATTCCTGTCCGTCTTCTTCCGGCCAATCATTCTTGTCCGGTTCCTTCATGGTTGGAAATACTACCAGGTTATTATAACTTCCCTTTGTAATACATATACCCAAACTGATATAAGCATCTATTCCGTCTATGTAGAATTGTCCTGTCATCGTTTCAATGTTATACCTTTAGTGTTTAACGTGTCTATTCCCAGCTTTACAGACTCTATGGCTTTTTCAATCGCTTCAAGCCGTGCTGTATGGCTGCTTATATCAGATAGATAAGTGATAACAATATCATTGTATTTCATTATTTCTCCCATATATTTATCCAAATTTGAAAGATATGCGAGTTTTTCCGCTATTTTATCCGAATTAGACTGGAGATGCTTTACACCTTCATTAATTGAATATGTATGAGAGATCATAACAGCAAAGCTACCGTCTAGCTTATCTGCAGAGTCTTGCGACATAGAAGCAAATCCTTTCTTTGATGCCTCACGTTCATCGTCGTTATCATTCCAGCCGAACATTTCTGCCATTGCATCTCGTTTTGCTTTCATTTCATTAGAGAGCTGTTGTCCTTCTGCCTTCAGTGCATTATACTCATCTTCAGTCATACCGTCATCCATAGCATTGTTAAGTTTTTCTCTCCAAGCCATTAAGCTATCCATGAATTCTTCTTTAAGCATAGAATTTACGATAGCATTCTTCATGTATTCCTCGAAGTTATCAGCAAAGTCTGCAGAATCGGCGTCCATATCATTAAGTAAGTCCTGAAAGTCTGAACGAAGAGAACTGTAATCAAGAAGCGTGGTATCAGCTATTTGCTGTTCCAGCACCTCCGCTACCTGTCCGACACCATTTGCGATTTGATCTGCAAATTTCTGCGTGTCTGAATCAAGTTGAGACCAGAAGATACCGGCATGTTCCTGAAGTTCCGCAAGTTGTTCATCGGTCAAATCAAATAGGCCAGTCATACGACCACCCATTTTCTTCTTAAATTCCTTTACGGACATGTCTAATGCCTCTGCTGCTTGTTTCCAGCCCTCATCTGACATATCTTCAACCTCGCTGTACCCTTTTGAGTGAGACTTTCCAGAAGCACCAGAATTTAGATACTGCCGACCTAATACTTTTGCATTCTCACTTTGCAATTTAATATTAGCGATGGCTGCTTCATATACTGCGTTTGCAGTATCTCCTGTAAGAGTTTCTGCTAGTTCTAACTGTTTCTCAATTACCCGATCAAGAATGTTGATGTAGGATTCATATGCTTCTTTTGCCTTTTCATATTTCTCGGTCGTATCATCCTTAGTGAACATACTGAAAATCTTCGTCGCTACCTGTATTACTGCACTAATAACAGCAAGAATAACAGATGCCTTCTCAACTGTACTGATAGCGTTAG
>ERZ773148.2880-NODE-2880-length-12476-cov-20.393044_pt1 | contig 12476 bp, 8 predicted proteins | sample MGYA00580846_ERZ773148 | MGnify/ENA primary metagenome ERZ773148 (study PRJEB29015, sample SAMEA2737879) | human gut metagenome | biome: human gut; feature: human-associated habitat; material: faeces | place: China | collected 2012 ...
CGGACGAATTTCCCCGTAAAGATATGTAAATAGAGATTAGAGGTTAGAGGTTAGAAGTTAGAGGTTAGAGAGCGGAGCCTCGGGATTGACGGGAAGCTGGCTGGTGGGTCGGGACAGGTTTTTGGCGGGAACGTGCGATATCCATGTTGTGATTCCTCCGAAGTGACAAGAGACAAAAAAGCACCGCCTGCGTAGGAGTGACCTACACGGGCGGCGCTTTAGTTATGGAGCCTACAGCTCGAGACGGCTTACTGCTTCTTGTCGAGCAGGTTGCGGATCTCGGTCAGCAGTTTGACCTCGTCAGAGGGCTCGGGAGCGGGCTCGGGAGCTGCTGGCTCCTCATGCTTTTTCCTCAGACTATTGATCGCACGGATCATCATGAAGATGACAAGTGCGATGATGAGGAAGTCGACGACGTTCTGAATGAAGAGACCATAGTTGAGCGTCGTAGCTGCAACGATCTCCTCGCCAGCGGCATTGATCTCAGCAGGCTTGATGACCCACTTTAGGTCGGTGAAGTTGATCCCTCCCGTAAAGAGTCCGACGATAGGCATCAGGATATCATCAACGAGCGAGGAGACAATCTTGCCAAAGGCACCACCGATGATGATACCGACGGCCATGTCCATGACGTTGCCACGGAGGGCAAACTCCTTAAATTCTTGCTTAAAACTAGCCATAGGACTGCTTATTTACTCAGTTCATCGATGATCTCTGGTGTGCAGGCACAAAAAGCTGGGATCAGGTTGCGGTCGCCAAAGCCATTATCTATGCGAGCCACATTGACCCAAAACTTATTGTCCTCAAGGTAGGGCAGTGCAAAGGCAGCCTGCTGACGTGTGTAAGCGTGATGCCACTCGTCGGCACAGACCTCGTACTGGGGGTGCGGAGCGTTCTTGATGACGTTGTCCTCTGCGTCAGCCTTGCCCGAGGCAATGTCCTGAGCCTCTTGGTAGATCTGATTCATCACAGCGACAAAGCGGTCTAGCTCAGCCTTGCTCTCGCTCTCGGTCGGCTCGATCATGAGCGTGCCGTGCACGGGGAAGGAAACCGTCGGAGCGTGATAGCCGAAGTCCATCAGACGCTTAGAGATGTCGCCCTCGTCGACGCCTGCCTGAGCCTTGACACCACGGCAGTCGAGGATCATCTCGTGTCCGACGAAGCCACGGTCGCCCGTGTAGACGACGCCGTAGTTGTCGTGGAAGCGTGCCTTCAGATAGTTAGCATTGAGGATCGCCATAGCGGTGGCCTGACGCAGGCCTTCGTAGCCTAGGAGGCGAATGTAAGCGTAGGTGATCACAAAGACACCAGCACTACCGAAGGGTGCTGCAGATACTTGGTTCGTAGCATCAGACCAGCGCTCCACATGCTTGGGTAGATGGGGTACTAGGTGCTCAGCGACACAGATTGGACCGACACCAGGACCGCCACCACCGTGCGGGATCGCAAAGGTCTTGTGCAGGTTCAGGTGGCAGACGTCAGCTCCCATATAGCCAGGGTTGGTCCAGCCTACCTGTGCATTGAGGTTGGCACCGTCCATATAGACCTGTCCGCCGATCTCGTGGATGCGGTCGATGATGGTGCGGATATTGCTCTCGAAGATACCGTGCGTACTGGGGTAGGTAATCATGATGGCTGCGATACGATCCTTGTACTGCTCGGTGAGCTCCATAAAGTGATCCATATCGATATCTCCATTGTCGGCCGTGCGGATGGTGATCGTGTCAAAGCCTGCCTGTACAGCACTGGCGGGGTTGGTACCGTGTGCAGAGGCGGGTAGGATGATGAGGTCACGAGCACCCTGGCCAGTAGCCTGTAGATAGCTACGTATGACACGCAGACCAGTGTACTCACCAGCAGCACCTGAGTTGGGCTGGAGCGAAGCACCCTTCATACCAGTGATCTCACATAGGAGAGCGGACAGATTGCGTATCATCTCTAGGTAGCCCTCGACTTGGTCATCAGGAGCGTAGGGGTGGATATTGGCAAACTGTGGGTTGCTCAGCTGGGCTACCTCCGAAGCGGCATTGAGCTTCATAGTACAAGAGCCTAGCGAGATCATAGACTGAGCCAGTGAGATGTCCTTGCGGTCTAGTCGCTTGATGTAGCGCATCAGCTCGGTTTCGGAGTGATACTTCTGGAAAGTATCATACTGCAGGAAGTCACTCTGACGAGCGAACTTCTTGTCGAAATAAACTTTCGTCTCATTGACCTCAACGCCCTCGATGTCGCCCTCTTTGCCCTGGAGCTGTGCGAATATGTAGAGGAGCACGGATAGGTCGCTCTCGAGCGTGGTCTCATCGATGCTGATGCCGACGTGACGACCATCCTCGTAGTAGCGTAGGTTGACCTGGCAGTCGAGGGCGATCTCACGGAGCTTCTCGGCAGCGAGTCCCTCGGGGAGCTCGATGTATAGGGTGTCAAAGAAATTGTCGTTGAGCTGCTTGTAGCCCATCGCCTCCAGCTGCTCTGCTAGATAACCTGCATAAGCGTGGATGCGGTGAGCGATGTGGCGCAGGCCCTCGGGACCGTGGTAGACAGCGTAGAAGCCGCTCATCGTAGCGAGCAGAGCCTGTGCTGTACAGATGTTGCTGGTAGCGCGCTCACGCTTGATGTGCTGCTCGCGTGTCTGCAGAGCTAGACGGTAAGCGGGACGACCGTAGGTGTCCTTGGAGATGCCGATGATACGCCCAGGTATGGTGCGCTTATAGTCCATCGTAGAGGCTAGATAGCCTGCGCTAGGACCACCGAAGTACATGGGGATACCGAAGCGCTGTGCAGATCCGAAGACGATGTCTGCGCCCCACTCGCCTGGAGGTGTGAGAAGCACGAGACTCATCAGGTCGGCGGCTACGGCTACACGTACACCTGCAGCCTTGGCACGCTCCATAAAGTCATGGTAGCAGTGTATGCTGCCCTTTTCGTCTGGGTACTGAATGATAGCTCCAAAGACTTTGTCTGTAAAGTCAAAGGTCTCGTAGTCGCCTATGACGATCTCCATACCTTGCTGGGGAACGCGTGTTTGGATGACTGCCTGCGTAGAGGCAAAGACGCGCTTGTCGATGAAGAGCTGGTTGGCTCCGGCCTTCTTCTGCTCTCTAGACCGCTCGTTGTAAAGCATGAGGGCAGCCTCGGCGCCTGCGGTAGCTTCGTCAAGTAGCGAGCAGTTGGTCAGAGGTAGTCCTGTCAGATCTGTGATGACGGTCTGGAAGTTAAAGAGTGCCTCGAGACGACCCTGCGATACCTCAGCCTGGTAAGGTGTGTAGCTGGTGTACCATACGGGATTCTCTAGGACATTGCGGATGATAGGCTGTGGGGTTACGGTATCGTACCAGCCCATACCGATGTATGAGGTGAAGATACGATTGCGAGATCCTAGCTCGAAGAGATGCTCGCTGAGCTCACGCTCAGTCATTGGCTCTGGTAGATCGAGAGGCTTCTCGAGGAAGATGCCCTCGGGATATACCTTGTGCATTAGCGCATCTACGCTGTCTACACCGACGACCTGGAGCATCTCAGGCAGGTCAGCATCGGAGAAACCTATGTGACGATAGGCAAAGTTTCTTGTATCCATCTATATTAGTTGATATAAGGGTTATTACTTTTTTCGTTGTATATGGTTGTGTGTGGTCCATGCCCTGGGTAGACGATGGTGTCGTCGGGCAGGGGACGCAGTTGGGTCTTGATACTGTGGAGGAGCGTCTGGTAGTCTCCGCCTGGTAGGTCACTACGGCCTATGTCGCCTCGGAAGAGTACGTCGCCCGTGAAGACAATCCGCTCGCTCGGTAGGTAGTAAGCGACATGGCCTGCTGTATGTCCTGGCACGAAGAGGTCGTAGATAGGTAGCTCGCCCAGTCGTAGCGGCTGATCGCTCGGCAGTGGATGGATCTGAGAAAGATCGAAGGCCCCTTCTGGTACCTCAAAGCCCCAAGCGCGCATCTGCGCCTCGGGAGAGACCACTTGCGCTAGCTCGACAGGGTGTGCATACGCCTTTGCCTCGGGGAAGGCCTGGAGTGCCCAGGGCAAGCCCCAGAGATGGTCGAAGTGCAGGTGTGTGAAGAGGAGTAAGTCTACGCTTAGCCCCCACTGCTTGATGCGCTGTGCGAGACGCTCCTGCTCGCTTGCGGTGGCGCATCCGCAGTCGATGATGGCTGCGTGACCGTCGCTGGTCGAGAGGAGGTAAGTATTTTCCTGTATGACGTTACATACGAATGTAGATACTTCGCAGTTCATAGTTCTTTTCCGTTAGTTAGTTTGTCCTGCTTGGCGACATAGACGATCCATTTGTCCTGATAGTAGTCGGGGTAGTCGGCCAGTGTACTGATCGCGGTGAGCTGTGCGGGTACTCCTGCTTGCGCTATCTCCTCGCTGAGGTCGCCACCCTTGAGACAGTAGATGCCAGAGCGGGGAGCTTGTGAGCCTTGGAGTAGATGCTGCGTGTACTCATAGAGCCGTCCCAGAGGCATGGCCGCGCGTGATACGACGTAGTCGCAGTGGAGACCGCTGCTCTCGACACGGGTGTGGTGCGTAGAGACATTGGTTAGGCCTATCTCGTCAGCGATGGACTGGGCTACGTGGAGCTTCTTGGCAATGCTGTCGATCAGCAGGAACTGATACTGAGGATATAGGATAGCTAGCGGGATGCTGGGGAAGCCACCGCCACAGCCCACGTCAGCAATGGTGTAGCTGGTCGGCTCGTGGGGCAGAAGCCACGCGAGTGCCAGTGAGTGCATCACGTGGTGCAGGTAGAGATTGTCTATGTCTCGTCGGGAGATGACGTTGATGCGTGCGTTCCACTCTTTGTAGAGCGGATAGAGTGCGGTCAACTGCTGCTTGGCAGTTGGGGAGAGCGCAGGAAACTGCCTCAGGAGCCTATCCAATTGCTCCGTGGGGGTAGTGCTTGGTGTGATGGGCATCTCTACAAACGCACAATTAATAGGGGGAGAAGCGTTATATCTCCCCACAAATGTACGAAAAAAGAGCACAACCCACGGTGTAGTGAGTTGTGCTCTTGATCTTTTCGTGCTGCTCTTCTACTAGAAGCCGCAGCAAAGTGTAGGGTACTGTCTAGTTCCTTTAGTCTAGTTAGTCTACGAAGGTGAGCTGCTTGTCAGCCCCTACGTCTAGCGTGATAGGCTTCGTGCGCTCTACGGTGCCTGCTAGGAGTGCCTTCGAGAGCTCGTTGAGGACGAGGCGCTGTATGACACGCTTGACAGGACGTGCGCCAAACTCGGGATCGTAGCCACGCTCGGCTAGCAGGTCGATGGCAGCGTCGCTGTAGTGGAGCGTCACGCCATTCTCCTGGAGTGTATGCGCTACCTTGTCGAGCTGTAGACGTACGATCTGAGCGATCTGAGGCTTCGTCAGCGGCGTGAAGACGATGGTCTCGTCGATACGGTTGACAAACTCAGGACGGATCGTCTGCTTGAGTAGCGTCTTGACCTCTTCCTCGGTGCGCTCGATGACCTCTTCGCGGTTCTGCTCGTCGATATGCTCGAAGTTGTGACGAATGAGGTCGGAGCCTAGGTTGCTGGTCATGATGATGATCGTATTCTTGAAGTTGACCACGTGACCCTTGTTGTCCGTAAGCCTACCATCGTCCAGTACTTGGAGGAGTAGGTTGAAGACGTCGGGGTGTGCCTTCTCAATCTCATCAAAGAGTACGACCGAGTAGGGCTTACGCCTGATAGCCTCAGTGAGCTGTCCGCCCTCGTCGTAACCGACGTAGCCAGGAGGTGCTCCGATGAGTCGAGTCGCGCTAAACTTCTCCTGATACTCGCTCATATCGATACGAGTCATCATGTGCTCATCGTCAAAGAGACACTCAGCCAAAGCTCTGGCCACCTCTGTCTTACCGACACCTGTCGTGCCGAGGAAGATAAAGGAGCCGATCGGCCTATTGGGATCTTGCAAGCCAGCACGGCTACGACGCACCGCATCAGCAATGGCGGTGATCGCCTCATCCTGACCGACGACACGCTTGTGCAGCTCGGCCTCTAGGTTGAGCAACTTGTCGCGCTCGCTCATGAGCATACGGCTCACGGGTATGCCAGTCCAGCGGGCTACGATGTCAGCGATGTCTTCGGCCGTCACCTCTTCGGTGATTAGTGCGGTGCCAGAGGCACGTTGCTCGGCAAGCTTCTGATTGATCTGAGCGATCTGATCGTCTATCTCCTTGAGCCGTCCGTAGCGTAGCTCAGCCACACGACCGTAGTCGCCTAGTCGCTCCGCTTTGTCTGCCTCGATAGAGGTTTGCTCACGCTCTACCTTCAGCTGCTGTGCCTCATTGACAAGGTCTTTCTCGCCATGCCACTGAGCTGCCAGCGCATTGCGCTCTTCCTCTAGATCGGCAATCTGCTTAGATAGGGCCGCCAGCTTAGGCTCGTCGTGCTCACGCTTGATCGCCTCACGCTCTATCTCTAGCTGCTTGATACGACGCTCCAGCTCGTCTAGCTCCTCGGGCATCGAGTCTATCTGGATGCGTAGTCGTGCAGCAGCCTCGTCCACGAGGTCGATCGCCTTGTCGGGGAGGAAGCGGTCGGTGATGTATCGCTCGCTCAGCTGTACAGCCGCTAGGATAGCATCGTCTTGGATACGTACCTTGTGGTGGTTTTCGTACCGCTCCTTCAGACCTCTGAGGATAGAGATACTGCTCATCTCGTCAGGCTCGTCGACCATTACCATCTGGAAGCGGCGCTCGAGTGCCTTGTCCTTCTCAAAGTACTTGCGATACTCATCGAGGGTGGTGGCACCGATAGCCCGTAGCTCACCACGAGCGAGGGCCGGCTTGAGGATGTTTGCCGCGTCCATAGCGCCTTGCGAAGCTCCCGCACCGACGAGTGTGTGGATCTCATCGATGAAGAGGATTACCTCACCATTGGAGGCGGTTACCTCGTTGACGACTGACTTGAGACGCTCCTCAAACTCTCCCTGATACTTCGCTCCTGCTATGAGAGCACCCATATCGAGTGAATAGATGAGCTTGTCCTTGAGGTTCTCAGGCACGTCACCACGTATGACACGGTGCGCCAAGCCCTCGGCGATAGCTGTCTTACCGACACCAGGCTCACCGACGAGGATAGGATTATTCTTCGTACGGCGAGAGAGTATCTGTAGGACACGACGTATCTCCTCGTCACGACCTATGACTGGGTCTAGCTTGCCCTCACGAGCACGCTCGCAAAGGTTGATAGCATACTTGCCAAGGGCGTTATACTGCTGATCACTCGTTGCGGAGTCTACCTTGCGTCCCTTGCGCAGCTCCCGAATAGCCGCCTCAGCGTCAGCGTAGGTCAAGCCCGCGTCGAGGAGTAGCTGACGCGCATCGTTGGTCACCTTGAGAAGGGCTAGGAAGATATGCTCCACAGCTATGTATTGGTCACCCATCTCACTAGCTATCTGCTCGGACTGGGTGAGTACTTGGTTCGTCTGGTCAGAGAGGTAAGGCTCTCCGCCAGATACGTGAGGCAGACGCTTCAGTTGCTCTGCTACCGACTGCTCTATCTGGTGCATGTAGGCACCTGCCTTGGTAGCGACATACTCGACGACGTCACGTCCCTCACGTAGTAGCGCATCTAGGAGGCATATAGGCTCTAGAGCCTGATGCTCCTGCTGGCGCGCTTGGGCGATCATCGTTTGGATCACCCGCTGCGATTTGATGGTGTACTTGTCTATGTTCATGTTTTTAAGGTTTGATTCTGACTATCTCAAGCAAGTGATGTACCAATGGATACTATTGCAAAAGTCAACAGACTCAATGGACAAAATGTCACGCACTAGCGTATCGAGCTTATACAAAAGAAGAGAAGGCGAGCATACTTTGCTCACCTCCTCTTACTATTATATAAAGGTATCTTGACTGGCAGCTTACTTCTTCGGCGCCGTAGACGTGGCAATCTGTAGCCTCAGACCGAAGCCAGCCCCATCGGTAGCTGGCACAGACTGGATGCAAAGCCACAAGTCCCCCTCGGGGTATCGACCTTTACAGTAAGCATGAAAGAGTGGTCCTTTTCGGTCATCCATTGTCATCCTAAAGTCTTCGGTAAAGCCGTACCCCTTAGCGATACTCTTGAGTAGGTCGTAAGCTTCGCTGTCTTTTTGGTACGCTTTGATGAGAATGTCTTCATTGGATAGATAGGCGGTGAAGAGTAGCAGGAAAGATCGATCCGTACGTCCAGGGGTGTATCTGTAAGCGATGCGCTTGATGTAGCGCATATCGGTAAAATTGCCTTTTTGACTCGGGGCGATAAAGGAGAGTGCGTAGGAAGAGCCTCTAGGTACCTTACGATCACTTTCCAAGAGCCAATCTTTAGCTTCGTTAGCCGCCTGTATCTCATCCTTGCGTTGCTCTATCTCCGCAAGGATTGGTATGTAGATTGGGACAAATCGGCTGTCGGGGGCATCAGCTCCTATGTATCTCTTGGCATCAATCTGGACGGCGGGAAAGACTTGGACAGGAACGGTGACACGAGCTTCGCCAGCAGCGATAGTTATGGTACAGTGCCCCTCCGCCACGGCGGTTACTAAGCCTTGGCTGCTGACGGTGGCGACAGCCTCATTTGTTGACTGGTAGGTGTATCGCAGTGTTGCATCAGCGGGTGTCGCTGAGACGCTCAGCTGTGCACGCTTCCCTACCCGTAGTGAGAGCCTCTCGGGTGAGACGGAGAGCGTTGTGTGAGTAGGCTCCGTGGATGGGTTCGGCTTTGTGGCTGGCTCCTTGTGACAAGCTATGAGCGAGAGCGTCAGAGCTAGGAGTAAAACGTTTAATGGTAGTGTTTTGAAGAACATATGGTTGGATCTTAGGGGCTTTCTGTCTAAGTGGTACAAAGGTAGAAAAAACATGCCACTTGTCGCACTGTGTCCTTTGGCGGGCATGAGCTTAATACAAAAGGAGACCTACACACTCTATGGTATAGGTCTCCTTCGGTATGATTAGACTGCTATTGCTATTGACTAGCTATAGGCAGACTGGAGTTGTACTACTAGTAGATGACGTCCATGTCTACGCGGCGTGCATCGGTGCGCTTAGCCGGTGTCGTGTCGACACCATTGTCGTAACGCTTGATAGCAGCTGCGGGTACGCCTGCCTCTTGGAGTGCCTTGATGACACTAGCAGCACGCTTAGCTGCGAGCTTGTTGTTGAAGTCTACTGGACCATCGATACTAGCATAGCCGTATACGAGTACGAGGGCGCGTGGATCGTTGATGACAAAGTCAGCAACGTTGCGCACAGCCTCGCGACCCTCTGCATTGAGGACGTCCGAGTTGACCTTAAAGAATACGCTACGACTGAGCTGCACGTTGTTGCGTGAGCGGTCTTGGTGGATCACCCGACGGTTGTCGTAGTTGTAGACAGGAGCCTGTGCAGGAGCCTTCTCTAGCTCATCTAGCTGACTACGTAGAGCGGCTAGCTGCTGAGCTATCTGATCATCGTCACGCTGAGGGTTCTGCTGAGCTGCCTTGAGGCGAGCTAGCTCCTCTTCGAGTGCTTTGATCTTGTCCGCATCGTTAGTAGCCTGAGCCCCCTGAGCTACGACAAGATTACTCCCAGCGGGGTAGTATAGCTGTCCTCCGACGTTGATAGGCTGTCCAGGCTGTGTATAGACTGGAGTGGCCTTCATAGCGTTGAGGTTGTGATACTGTAGGAGTAGATAGAGTAGATCTCTGTCCTTATTGTTTGTGATTGTTATGTCACGTTGCTGAGGACAAGCCTTATTCATCTCATCCTCTTCGGCTGCGGTGACTATAGCATTGATGAGCGTGGCTAGCTCTTGCTTTGTCATTACCACCTCTTTCTCACGTCTGTCACGCTCGCCCTTCTCGACGCGCTCCGTGCGGTCGCGCTTCTGGCGAGGTGCCTGACGTCCATCACGCTGTGCCTCCACAGGTGTGGAGACAGCAGCTGATAGAAGGATCACGCACAGCCCGACTATAAATGATTTCTTAGTCATACTGTTGTAGTGATAATTGATTAGAAGTAGAAGCGGTATCCGAGAGATACGCTATGATTGCGTAGTGAGTGACGTAGACCGTAGTCTAGGAATACAGCACTGTTGAGCTGTGGAAGCTTGTAAGAAGTACCAACGAGGAAGTTGACACCAAGCTTTGTGTCTGTAAAGCCACCGACACCAGCACCTAGATAAGGTACGAAGTCACCTAGCTCCTTGAAGTTGAAGTTGTAAACGACGTTGCCTGAGATACCGAGGGTAGTCTTCTTGCCAAAGCCGACGAAGATCTCAGGGACGAAGTCTAGGTTCGTATTGCTGATAGGCATGTAAGCGCGAGCACCGATTGCAAAAGTACCGAAGAGGTTCTCCTCCTTAGGCTTTACGAGGTTGGTACCTACGAGTAGGCCTACAGAGTTTAGCTTGAGGAGACTATTAGAGTTCTTGTCTACGGGTGTTGCATCGCTATTCATAGCTGCTGCAGAAGGTGTAGCAGGAGTCTGATAAGCAGGGTGCGTAGGAGGTGTCGTTACAACAGTCGTCGTAGAGGCGGGCTGCTGTGCACGCATCTGATTGCTCTGCTCGACCTTTCTATCAAGTGCATCGAGACGATCGAGGATCTTCTCGTTTTGCTCTGTTAGCTCAGTCGTAGTTGTCGTAGTCGTAGCGCTCTGAGCCTTTACCTGCTCATTAGCGAGCATCTGCTGCTGAGCGATGTACTGGGGAGAATTGCCGATGAGGGCGTGTACTAGCTCGCGCTCTAGTGGAGTAAGAGCGTCATCGTTGGGCTGACGGTTGACGTTGCCCTTCTGGCAGGAGTGACCCTTCTTGTTGGTGCGGTTGCGATCGATGATGCGCTGTGCCATCTCCTCGATCTCAGATGGAGTCATGCGTACATACTCATCATTGTCACGATCCTGACCATAGTAGCGGTACTCACGATACTCGCGATACTCCTTATCACGCATCTCGTTGACCTTATCCTGGACCTCCTCGTCTACAGTCGTGTCAAACTGGTAGTGACGAGCAGCCTTACCTAGGTTAAAGCGTACACCGAACTGATAAGCCATGTTCTTAGCAACGATCTCAGAGCTCTTTGTGACCGTCGTTGTCTTGACTCCAGGAGCTGGGTGTGCGATGAAGTTTGCACTACCGAATACGCTGACATAGCGGAAGAGGGGTACCTCTAGACCGATACCAGCCATACCGAATACGACATCATGTAGGTTAGCCTTGTCTAGCTCGGTAGCCTTCTCAGAGAGCTTAGCATCGAGGTAACCAGCACCGAGGTTGATGTAAGGCGTCACACCACGAGGTAGGTTGAGACGGCCGGTGAAGTAACCACCGTACATAGCGCACTCCTTGTCGAAGTCGAAGTTGAGCTTCTTGCCAGGCTTACCAGCTTGGTAGTAGAATCCACGTACACCAAAGGTGTTGTTGAAGTCTAGACCTACCTGACCACCGTAGAACCATGAGTCACGTGTGTTCCAGTAAGAGTTCTGATTGAAGTCCATGTATAGGAGAGAGGGCTCGATCGTGAAGACCATACCACGGAAGCCGTTTGAGAAGAAGTCTCTGTAAGCGCGACTTACCTCATTACCACCTCTGGGGTCGTAGCCACCGAGGTAGATAGAGAGACCAGCACGAGCTGAGAAGTTGTTCATCAGAGCTAGACCATGCTTGTCAACCTTCTGACTAGCCTTTGCTAGATTGACGTATGGGTTGAGTAGATCTGTGCGGAAGCCCAGGTAGTTACCTGATAGGTTGAGGGCGATACGAGGTGCTAGATTGATCTTAAAGCCTAGTGCTCCAGAGAAGTATAGGTGATCAGTCTTCATCATCTCGATCTTCTGATCAGCGATGGGTAGCTCGTACTTCATGTTTTGGATACCACCACCGACGAGTAGGTAAGGAGCTAGGATGTAGCCATCGAGGAGGTTGAACTTCAGCTCAGCACCATAGCGCTCGATGTCGATCTTGCGATTGCTCATCTGATCCTTAAAGATCGGATCTACGTTCCACTCATTGCCGTTGAGCTTAGACTTGATGCCGAAAGAGCGATCATAGACACCGCGTAGCTCCACAATTGGGCCGAAGCCGAAGCCAGCGCGTACGCCCCATAGCATAGCGTTGTCGATGTTGAGAGCATCGTCAAGGAACTCATACTGAAAGCCGCCACCGACAGTGACGCTCGCATCCTTGACCTGTGCCTTGGCCCCGTTGAAGCTCAGAAGAGCTACAAGAGCCGTACATAGTAGTAGGATTTTTTTATTCATAGTCGAACTATTAAATTGGTTGATAATGCTTAGTAAAGTTGGTGTACAAATAGAAGACAGTCTCACCTCACTCCGCTATATTGGTAGATGCTCCAAAGAAAACACCTTCTAGAGGGGAGACGAGCAGACTATCTCGCTATATCTGCTGTCACAAAGGTATGAAAAAGTATTGATACAAAGCAACTCTAAGCCTCTCTAATCCAGGGCTGACGCATTATAAATGACAAGCTGATTGTGATCTTAAGAGGGAGAATGA
>ERZ773148.2883-NODE-2883-length-12474-cov-3.888075_pt1 | contig 12474 bp, 7 predicted proteins | sample MGYA00580846_ERZ773148 | MGnify/ENA primary metagenome ERZ773148 (study PRJEB29015, sample SAMEA2737879) | human gut metagenome | biome: human gut; feature: human-associated habitat; material: faeces | place: China | collected 2012 ...
GAGGTTTATGAGATATGGAATGGAGAGGCGGTCATTTACATGCAAGAGTCGGCTACAGATGAACCGGGGAGGTGTTATGCTGTTTATGCACAGCCTGGCGATGTGGTGGTGGTCCCTCCATATTGGGTACATGCTACCATTAGTACGAATGCAGATGAATCTCTTGTGTTTGGTGCATGGTGTGACCGTGAATATGGTTTTGAATATGCTGAGATTCGTCGTCATAAAGGTATTGCATGGTATCCTGTTTTTGAGGGTGATGGATTGAAGTGGATCAGAAATACAAACTATCATTTTTCGGAACTGGTAAGAAAGGCTCCAAGAGAGTATCATGATTTAGGTATTGGGAAAGGTAAATCCATTTATAAAATTTTTGAAGATGCTCCGGATACTTTCTTATATGTTCCGAATCCGTCAGTGAAAAAGGAAGTTTGGATAAGTTTTGAACCCTAAAATATAAGTTTAATATGAAAAACAGACATATAATATTTTTAATAGCTACAGTTGTAGCAACAGGAGGATTGCTTTTCGGCTTTGATACTGGGGTAATTTCAGGAGCGATTCCATTTCTTCAGTCAGATTGGGGAATAGATAATAATGATGTTGAATGGATTACGGCGGCTGGTTTGTTGGGAGCTATGTTGGGGGCTGTATGTTGTGGGCGTTTATCTGATATATTTGGAAGAAGAAAAATCATATTGGTTTCTGCTGTGATATTTGCAGTGGGAGCGTTATGGTCAGGACTGGCAACGGATTTGACGAGCTTGGTTTTTTCTCGTCTGTTTCTTGGTTTCCATTGGAGAACCCACCTTGTACAAAAAATTCATTGCGGCAATCATGCGGCCGCTTCCCCAATCTTATTATAGTTTTACTTAACGGTTCAGTACAGTAAATTAAGGCCGTTAAGAATAATTTTTAAGTCTAATTTAAGAAATAGTTCTGTTATTTTTCATCCTTTTGTATGGAAAATACAGTTATTTTCTCGTGGTCGTAACTCTATGATATTTAGATAAAATTATTTAACTTATTGTTTTATCTATATTTAAAATAAATAAACTGATTTCTTAACGTACAACATTTATTGGTACTTCTCCTAATTATTTAAACCGTCTAGTCGGTATAGTATTTCTAATTGTTAAGACGTTGATCACATGGAAAACAAATGAAACCCTTATCCTCATTCAGTCGTCGAAATTTCTTGAGAACACTAGCTGTGACCGGTGTTTGATTTGCGCTTTTGGGACATGGTCTATACGATGGGGCAGCAGCGTGCGCCCCTGTGCAGCGGCGAAGCATGATAAGCACCGGCGGATGTGCCTTACGCATATCCGCCGGTGTTTTGCGGGAAATGAAAAAAGGAGACCGGATGTTCCGGTCTCCAGCGATGTAGTCAGCAAAGTTTGCAAGACAGGGCTGACCGCAGCATCTTTAGTATAGGGTCAGGCGCTGCCGCTGTCAAGAGAAAAATAGCAGAAAGATGCAGAGATTCCGAAAACAAGAAACGACAAATATTTCTCCGCGAAAAGTGAGATTTTGCTTGACAACCGTGCTGGAAATCATTATAATGAAAAAGCTGCATCGGGGTGTAGCGCAGATGGTAGCGCGCATGGTTCGGGACCATGAGGCCGCGAGTTCAAGTCTCGCCACTCCGACCATAATTGGACCAAACATTGATACAATGTGTCGATGTTTGGTCCGTTTCTTTTTGCCCGGAAAGCCGCTTACAGCAAGGCTTTCTGCTGTGAGTGGGTGCATTTGTACAGGCGTCCGTCATAATCAAGCTTCTTTCAGAAGGTATTTTCCCGAAACAAGCACGCTGGCCGGAAAAGCAACCGTTTCAAACGGCCATAATCGTTTCAATGATAAAAGCCCGTGATGAGGATCAATCGGTCCCCATCACGGGCTGTTATCGTATCTGCCGTCAAAGAGTTTCCGTGATCTCTGTTCCATTTTTGAATCGGAAGACCAGCCGCCCATCTTCATAAACCGTCACCCGGTCAATCAGGTTGAGCCATAAACGGTCACTGTATTGGACCGGGAAAGAATCGTCAAAGGCCCGGATCTCATTCATAAAGCTCTCGATCACATCGCCCTGAAAGCGCCGGGTGACCTTTTGGCTCTGAAGCTGCTGCGCTCTATCCTCGGCATCGCGGTACCGCTGGGCCAGCGCATCGTATCTCCGATTGTACTCCTCCTGCTGTATGACCGTGGTGGCGTTTTCCGCGATCAGCTTCCGCGTGAGCTCCGAGACGAACTCCATCTCGGTCTCCAATGCGGCACTCTCTGCATCGAGGGACTCCGTGTTCAGGTATTCATCCAGCAACATCTGGCAGGTTTCCATCAGGACTTCCCGTGCTTCTGTAAGATCCGCCACAGCCTGCAGGAACAGGCGCTTGATGTCCTCCTCGTATAAATGAGGTGTGCTGCAGCGATGCTCACCTTTGAACTTCCCGTTGCATTGCCAGATCACGTGGCGGTACTTGTCAGTGCTGTGCCATACCTTGGGACCGTAGTATTCCCCACAAGCGCCGCAGATGATCTTTGCCGAAAATGGACTCAGGCAGTTGTGATGCCGCCCTCTGGATTTACGGACTGCCATCTCCGTCTGCACCTTTTCCCACTGGTCAGGATCAATGACCGCCGGGTGGCTCTGTTCCACTATGTACTGCGGGACCTCGCCCTCGTTCACCTTCATCTTCTTGGAAAGGAAATCCACGGTGAGCTTCTTCTGCAGGATCGCGCAGCCCTTGTACTTCTCGTTCGTCAGGATGCTCTCAATGGTGCTGCTCTGCCATATACGGCCACGAGAGAGGACGAAACTTTTATGGATTGCCAGCTTTTTTCACTATACGGAGAAAAGACAGCGGTTTCGTTAAGGCGCTCCCTCCAAAAAACTCTCCAATATACGGCCACGGCAAAGGGCAAGAGTTAGGCGCTTTTCAAATTTTTTTAAGTTGCTCTCCCGCTTTACGGAGAAACATGGGCCGTTTTGAGCGGGTGTTTCCCGCTATACGGAGAAAAACATGCTGTTTTGATCAGGTGTTTTCTCCAAAAAGATTTGTTTCCCTGATATACGGCCATGGGAAATGGGAAAACTTAACCGCTTTCCAAAAACTTTCAGAAAAGCGAAAAAACTGCCTCCGCAAAAGCTGCGGAAGCAGTAGAAAAAGGGCTTGTAACGTGATATAATATTTTGATATGGTAGAGAAAATGGGTATTTGTAACTCTCGGACTGTATAGAGCAAATAAACCAGAAGATTATGGGGGCGGTGTCTTGTTTGATTTTGGGCATGCGAATGAGGGCCAGAGACGGGCAATAGAAACCACAGATGGCCCCGTTCTTATTACGGCGGGTCCCGGAACGGGAAAAACCTTCACCCTCGTGCAGCGTGCGATCTACCTCATTCAGGAGAAGGGCGTCCGGCCAGAGGAGATCATGCTGGCTACCTTTACAGAGAAGGCAGCAAAAGAGCTTATCACCCGAATCACAAATGAGCTCGCTGCCAGAGGGATCGTCGCAAACATCAATGAGATGTATATCGGCACCTTCCACTCCCTGTGCCTGCGGATTATCAAGGAGCATCTGGAATATACTCGCCTGAAAAAGAACTTCCGCACGCTGGATCAGTTTGATCAGAGCTATACCGTTTTTCAGAACATATACAGATTCCGTGGGATCAAGAATTTCGACACCGTGGTCTCCAGTCAGGGCGCGTGGAAGCAGGCCGGGGAGATCTGCGGCTTTGTAAACAATCTTTCAGAAGAATTGATCGACCCGGCTGAGCTTATGGCTGACGGTGATATCCGCATCGCCGCGCTGGGCGAGATTCTGAAAGTATATCAGGAAGTGCTGACCGAAAACAACCTGATGGACTTTTCTGCCATTCAGACCGAGGCGTACTGGCTCCTGACGAATTACCCGGAGGTACTTGCCGAGCTCCGCGCGAAGATCCACTATATCATGATTGACGAGTATCAGGATACGAACTACATTCAGGAGCAGCTCGTATTTCTGTTCGGCGGAGAGCATCAGAACATCTGTGTTGTCGGAGACGACGATCAGGGCCTGTACCGCTTCCGTGGCGCGACGATCCGAAATATACTGGAATTTCCGCATAAGTTTCCTGACGGAGTGTGCAGGATCATACCCTTGGTTATCAATTATCGCTCCAACAGCGATATTGTCGATTTTTATAACCAGTGGATGATCACAACGGACGGAGCGCGATTCCGCTTCCGCTGGCGCAATTTCCGCTATGATAAGACCATCGAGCCCCATGAGAAATCCACTCTGAAGAGCCCGGCTGTCGTAAAGCTGGCCAGCGTGAACGATGAAGACGAGTGGCATGAGAAGATCCTGTCCTTCATCAAGGGCCTCGTGGATTCCGGGAAGCTGACCGACTATAACCAGATCGCGTTCCTGTTCAGTTCCGTGAAGCATCAGCGCGTGACCAGCCTTGCCCGGTATTTGGAAAGCAACGGAATCAATGTCTATTCTCCGCGCTCGGATATGTTCTTCCAGCGCCCGGAGATCCGGCTTATGCTTGGGTGTCTGATGCTCATGTTTCCGAAATACGTGCAGGGATTGGAGAATCAGGAGTACCCGTATCTGCAGCCGGAGCACTATCGCTATTATCGCGGCTGCATCGAGGAGGCCAACAAATACCTCTCCACGCCGGAGGCAGCAGATTTCCGCAACTGGATTCGCAGACGCGGTAAGCTCCACTTCGGCCTTCGGGAAGCCACGGACTATGGCTATTCCGGCCTGATCTATCAGATGTTTGAGTTTTCACCGTTCTCAGACATCCTCTCCACGGAGATGGACGTGGGACTTGTGGATCTCCGGCCAGCGCGGAACATCGCCATGTTCACGCAGGTGATCAACAAGTTCGAGTACCTCCACCGTGTCAGTGTTTTGGACCCTGCGCTCTATCAGGGAAAACGGCGCGTGGATGTAAACACGGAGACCCTTTTCAACTTGTATCTCCGTCTCCTGTATGACGGCGGCGTCTCCGAATATGAGGACGACGCCGAATACGCTCCCAGCGGCTGCGTGTCGTTCCTGACGATCCATCAGTCGAAGGGCATGGAGTTCCCCATTGTCGTGGTGGACTCTCTCGGCAGTATTCCCCGGAAAAACACCTCGGATCTGATGGAGGAAGTCGAGCGCAGATACTTCAAACGTCCCGCCTTTGAGCCGTATACGGACATGAAGTTTTTCGATTTCTGGCGCTTGTACTATACGGCGTTTTCTCGTGCGCAGGATCTGCTGGTGCTCACCTGCAACGAGGACACACGGACGCCGAGCATGTACTTCCGCGAGGTGTATTTCGAGCTGGCCGATATGGAGAGCGAAGAATTCGATATCAGTGAGTTCACATTCAATACCGTGAAGGATGTGAATCTGAAGGACACCTTCTCCTTTACCTCCCATATCAGCGTATATGAGACCTGTGCTGTGCAGTATAAGCTGTATAAAGAACTGCAGTTTACGCCTGCGCGTGTGAGCGCCCTGCTCTTCGGTATGCTCGTGCATCAGACTATTGAGGATATCCACAAAGCGGCGCTGCGGCATGAGGAGAGCACGATCACCGACGATAACATCACCCGCTGGTTTGACGCGAATTACACCTCGTTGTCCAAGTCGGAGCGATCCTATCTGGCTGAGCCGCAGCGGAGAGCCGCATTGAATCAGGTGCTTCGCTATGCAGAACGGCAGGCCGGCTCGTGGGATACTATCCGGGAGGCCGAGGTGGATATCAGCCTTGTGAAGCCGGATTATATCATCGAAGGCAAGATCGATCTTATCAAGGGTGAGGGCGACACGGTCGAATTGGTGGACTTCAAATCAGAGAAAAAACCGGACCTGTTCCGGGATAAGGAACGGATCGACCGCTATCAGCGGCAGCTTCAGGTGTATGCCCATCTGGTGGAGGAGCGCACTGGCCACAAGGTCAGCAAAATGCATCTGTACTATACGGGTGAAGAATCCGGCGTGCCGACTATCAGCTTCCCGTATCAGAAGGCGGCGATCGATGCCACCATTCAGGAATTCGACGATACTGTACATAAAATCATGAGAAAGGAATTCTCACAGACAGCGCAGTCTCCAAAGACCTGCCAAGAGTGTGACTTCCGCTATTACTGCGGGAGATGAGGAGAGAGGAGTAAACCATGGACGAACAGACGATGATGTTTGAATTCGCACAGCGCCCCACGATCAAAGGCTTCCCCGAACTCCGCTGGACGGGCAAGCGGCCCTATCGCTCCACGCAGTACTACCCCGCACAGCTGCGGGAGTCCTACGGCGAGGAGCAGAACGGCTGGATCAACAAGATTTTCTGGGGAGATAATCTCCAGGTTATGAGCCATCTGCTGAAGGAGTATCGTGGAAAGATCGACCTCATCTATATTGACCCTCCGTTCGACAGCAAGGCAGACTATAAAAAGAAAATCGAAGTGTGTGGCATCGGTAAGGCAGCAAGCGACAGCACTTCGTTTGAAGAAAAACAGTATGGAGATATTTGGACAAATGATGAGTATCTTCAGTTCATGTATGAACGCTTAATAATAATGAGAGAGCTCCTATCTGACACTGGATCAATCTTTTTGCATTGCGATTGGCATAAAGCCCCTCATTTGCGCTGCTTGTTGGACGAGATATTTGGTCCTGAAAACTTTAGAAATGAAATTATCTGGAGCTATAAAAGCGCTGGTATGTCAACGAGCACTTTCCCCAGGAAGCATGACAATATCTTTTATTATTCCAAAACGGCTGATCGCGTGTTTTATCCTATCTATGTGCCGCATGATGAAAAAGTAATAAAACGATTTCAAAGGGATGAAAAAGGCCCATATCAATTGGTAAATGGGAAAAAGTATTATATGAATCCTCAGGGGAAACCGGTTGAAGATGTGTGGGAAATTCTTTTAGCTAATCGTGATAGTCAACGAACTGGATATCCAACACAAAAGCCAGAAGCGTTAATTGAAAGAATTATCAAGTGTGCGACAAGAGAGGGCGATTTAGTTCTTGATTGTTTTATGGGCAGCGGAACCACGCAGGCAGTTGCCATGAAGCTTGGTCGACGCTTTATCGGCGCAGATATTAACCTCGGTGCGATCCAGACTACCACCAAGCGTCTGCTTTCTGTAGCAAAAGAACTGGAAGAAAGCCAGACCAGTATGGGATCGGCCGATGACACAAAATACACCGGTTTCGAGGTCTACAATGTCAACAACTATGACTTCTTCCGCAACCCCGTGGAAGCCCGCGATCTGCTGATTGCCGCGCTGGAAATCCAGCCGTTCCCGCAGAGTGATGCCTGGGACGGCGAACTGGACGGCAGGATGGTGAAGATCATGCCCGTCAACCGGATCGCCACCAAAGCCGATCTAAAGGAACTGATCGCTAACCTGCCTTATAAGACCTACGAGAAGCGGAAAGAGGAGAATCCCGGACAGCCCGTGGAGCGAATCACTATCGTCTGCATGGGGCATGAACCGGACCTGAAGGGTGCGCTGGAGCAGGAACTGGTGGACTATAAGGTCGATATCCAGATCGTAGATATCCTCCGCGACAAGGCCGATCTGCAGCTCAAGCGGGATGCGGAGGCAGAGATCGTCCGTGAGGGCGGCAAGCTGATCATCCGGGCCTTCTATCCGATGAATCTGATGCAGAAGCTCTCTCTCCAGAAGGAGTATGTAGCGGATTGGCGGCAGCTCGTAGACTCCATCATGATCGACTGGAACTACGACGGTGTCGTGATGCAGCCGGCCGTGACAGATGTTCCCGGCAAGGACGAGCTTGTCAGCGGAGTCTATGATATCCCGGAGGATTGCGGCACCATCAAAGTTAAGATCACCGATCTGCTTTCGGAGTCGCTGGAAGTGGAGGTCCGATAATGGCCACCAATTATGATTCCAACTTTTCCTTCCATGAGCAGTTGTGGTATTACTACACTTCTAACCGTGGAAAGATTCGCTCCCGCTATAATGACCTGACCCGAAAATTCCTCGCTTATAACGACAGCGAGGAGAATCCCCATGCTTTTCTCCGCAGGCCGCAGTTCGAGGCGCTGGAGATGTATGTTTTTGTCAAGGAGTTCATGGGCAATCCGCAGGTCTATCAGATGTTTGATGACTGGCGGAACAAGCGCGGAAACTTCTCTGACGCATCTTATTATTCTCTTTCAAAGAGCGGTCAGATTACAATTTTTGATGCGCCCACAGAAAAGATTACAGATACTCTTTTCAAGCAGATGAAGAAGTACCGGGAGGCGTACCCCAATTATATCTATGCTCTGACGATGGGCTTGGGTAAAACGATCCTCATGGCGACTTGCATCTTCTATGAGTTTCTGCTGGCCAAAAAGTACCCGAAGGACAAGCGTTTCTGCCATAATGCGCTGGTGTTCGCCCCGGATAAGACTGTCCTGCAGTCCCTGCGGGAGATCATGACCTTTGACAAAACGAAGGTTGTGCCGCCTGAATATGCCCGGGTGCTGGATGCCAATATCAAGTTCCATTTTCTGGACGAGACGGGTGCGGTCCTGCATACCATTGACGATTCCGATTTCAATATCATTATCTCCAACACGCAAAAGATTATCGTAAAGAAAAAACGCAAGGAGGAGACGGCAGCGCAGGCTCTCTTCAGTGGCACCAGCTCTCTGCTCTCCGCCGTTTATGGCGATGGCGAGGGTGACGAGGATGACGTATGGGACGACACCACCCTGATGGATAACCAGCGTTTCAAGAAGCTCTGCCGTCTGCCGCAGCTCGGCGTCTATGTCGATGAGGCACACCACCTTTTCGGTGCAGATCTGGAAAAACAGATTAGGTCGAGCGGTGCCAATAAGACCAGCCTGCGAGACACCATCAATCTGCTTGCGGAAAACACCTCCATCGTGGCCTGCTATAACTATACGGGTACGCCGTATGTGAAAAATCAGCTTCTCCCGGAAGTCGTCTATGCCTATGGCCTGCGTGAATCCATCTGGAACGGATTTCTGAAAGATGCAGACCCGCTCGGCTATGAGAATGTAAAGAGCGAGGAGTTCCTGAAAGCGGTCGTCACCACGTTTTGGGAGCGTTATGGCGGCAAGACCTATGAGGGCCTGAAGCCCAAGCTGGCAATCTACGCAGCCGGAGTGGAAGAAGCCGCAACAGAAGTACGCCCTGCGCTGGAAAAAATCCTTGCCGACCTTGGCATCCCGGCCACCAGCATCCTTCTGAATGTTGGTGATCCGAAGTACACCAAAGACGAGGATATCCGGCATTTCAACAATCTGGATGTTCCCGGCTCCGAGGGCAACGATAAGCAATTCATCATTCTCGTGGAGAAGGGCAAAGAGGGCTGGAACTGCCGTTCTCTGTTCGGTGTTGCCCTGTTCCGCAGTCCGAAGTCTAAAATTTTTGTCCTGCAGGCCACCATGCGTTGCCTCCGTTCCATCACAAATGAGCGGCTGACCGCTACGGTGTTTCTGTCAAAGGAGAACTTTGACACGCTGAATGATGAGCTCCACAAGAACTTCAATATGGAGATCAAGGATATCAAAGCCCCGTCCAGTGATGATCGGCATAAGTATAAGGTCCGTGTACTGCCTCCTCCGAGGACAATCACGCTCAAAAGGATCTGGCATGAGTACACGCTCCATGAGAAAGAATATACCGACCCTGTTGATTTCAAACTGGTGGGCGCGGATCTCTCTAAATATCGGAGCGTCGTTTATGAGGGCGACAGCCTTGCCCGTGATACAACGGTAAAGGAGAAAACCGTTGATTACCTGCAAGACAATATGCGGTACAGTGAATTCTCTCTGGCCGGAGAAGTGGCGCGGTATCTGAACATCTCCTGCATACTTGCGGCGCGGATTCTTCGTGAGTCTGTTGATGGGATCGATGTGATCCTTGAAGCAATGAATCGCTATAACGCCGTTCTGGATGACTACATCATTCCCGCCGTTTTCCATGCGCTCTTTGATGTGACATCTGAGCTGCGGACCGAGGACAAGGAACTGGTGCTTCTCCGCGAGCCGGAGGATGCTGGATACTATGAATTCTCCGCGAAGGATGATCTTGTCCTGACGGATCGCTATCCGGGCTTTACACCGGAGCAGATCAAAAAGAGCTTCCATGCGGATACCTATTGCTTTGACTCCGCGCCGGAGAAGGAATGCTTTATGCAGTACATCACCAGCGCGAAGGTGCAGGAGGTATACTTTACGGGTATGTTTACGTCCAATCAGGGCGATCTCTCTGTGCATTACTACGATCCCGAGTCTGGCCGGATACGCCAGTATTACCCGGACTTCCTTGCAAAGATGGCCGATGGGTCCTATCAGCTGATCGAGGTCAAGGGTGACAACAAGATCGACGATGTGGTCGTAAAAGCTAAACAGGCCGCAGCCGAAGAAATGGCTGTGGCCAGTGGAGTCCAATATCTGATGTATGCCGGAAGCAGGATCATGAGTTCCCATGTGCTGGAGGATAATCCTACCATACAGATGGGAGGGCTTGTTTGATGTGCTTTATTGAATGGTGCAACCAAAACAATGGTTTTATATCTGCCATTCTGTCAATCATTGGACTTCTACTCAGTATTATTGCAATTGTTATCTCCATTCACACAGCGCGTCTGCCTTATAAAAAGAAACTACTCCTTGGGTCGTCTCTTCTGCTTGGCGTCAGCCAAATTCCCCTACGAGGAACTGAGATAAGTTTGGTGGGGATGTCTTCCACAGCAACGAACGTCGGTAACAGAACAATCAGCCTTACGTATTTGGGATTTGCAATAAAGAAAGACGGAAAACTCAACAAAATGTACCCTGTTGATAGGCCATTTGACAGTACAGCAACGCTTGATCCGTCTGAAATGCACGATGTTCAGTTTAGTAAAGCCGAGATCATCAAAGGCTTATCCAGAGAGGACAAAAGCACAAACGTATATGTATACGCCTCAGATACAGAAGGGACGGAGTACAAAAAACGTATAGGCACTGTGGGAAAAGTGATTGCTTCTCTTAAGGAGTAATTCAAAATGCGCCCGGCAAAACCGGGCGTATTCTATCAAAATGGTTGCGCTTTTCCATAATGTGGAGGCAAAAAAGATGTCTCCTGCGAAAAGCCTGAATATATCGGGCTTTTTTGCTACCCAAACGGCGATTTTTCTCTGTACCAAAACACAGATGTAAAATCGCCGTTTTCCCTTTGTGGATAGACTTGAACTCCCGAAAAGTAAATATCAGATACACAGGCAGATAGAAATCAAAAATCTATCTGCCTTTTTTATTACCTTCATAAAGGAGAAGACAGATATGCTGCAGAAAGAATTAGCCAAACGGCTCAAAGCTCAGTACGATACCAAAATGGACGGGAACGGATGGCTGGAAGTGTCCTCGAACGGCATCCCCCTCTGCCGGATAAAATACAACGGTCAATTTCTAAGCAACGCCGACCAAAACCTCTCGGATGAATACCGCAGTAAAATTGCAGATATTCAGGATGAGATTTCTACGGTGCGGGAATATGTCGGACTGTACGAACACGCGCCGCAGATGAAAGCTGCCGATGTCTCCGATTACAGACAACTTGCCGCCTTCGGAGATACGGTGTTGGCGGCAACCTACAGTGAAAAGAACGGCTTTATGTTCTGCACATGGAAACAGAATGCAGACGGCGACTCGGTGTTCTGGGGAGATTACTCGCCGAACTATGAATACGCCAAGGAGTCCTTTGCCGTGCGCTCCGGACTGATCCCCGAAAGCCGATTGTTCTCCGAGCAGGAAACCGCAAACCTCTGTCGCTGTGTGGACTTTGCCAAGGTCAACTGCGAAACGCTGACCTATGAGCAGGAACAGCAGCTTGGCAAGCTCGAAGAAAAGCTCCTGTACGGTTATCCCTCCCTTGAAGCCGAGCCGCCGACCTTTGAACAGAAATCAGCACCGCAACAGAATATGTAATCTATTGATCGCCCTTCGGTTACACAAAAACCGGAGGGCTTTTTTTATTTCATAGCAAGGAGAAAAAACAATGACAATATTTTCAGATAATCCACATGACCGCCGAATCGAACGGTTTATGACCGCAATCCCGAACTTCAAGCCGAGAGGTGTCGGTGTTCGTTTTTCGGAATCACAGGTGCTCATCACAATAACCGCTGCAACACCCACGGAAATACTTGCGGAAACCATGCGGCAGATACGGTGTCCGCCCTTCCGAAAGAGATTCAATGAATATATAGAAAGCGAGGAAAAACCAATGACATATATAAATGAAAAGCATCGGGCAAGATTTACGCTTGCCGCCAAGAATGTACACAGAGAGAATTACGCACTGCTTTCGGCGCTGTATCTGCTTACCGCAGACCAAAGGCTGTGGAGCTGCTGCAAGCACCATATAAATAACGGCTGTGTGTTTTTTGAGAACATTAAGCTCCATAATTGCACCGAACGAGCCTACACCTTCTACTGT
>ERZ773148.2886-NODE-2886-length-12468-cov-4.682188_pt1 | contig 12468 bp, 11 predicted proteins | sample MGYA00580846_ERZ773148 | MGnify/ENA primary metagenome ERZ773148 (study PRJEB29015, sample SAMEA2737879) | human gut metagenome | biome: human gut; feature: human-associated habitat; material: faeces | place: China | collected 2012 ...
CACTTCCATCACTGTCACTATCACCACCACTTCCATCACTGTCACTATCACCACCTTCAACATCGCTTTCAGCATAGCTTCCCTCATTATCACTCTCAATGTCATCATCCACCAGAATTTGACCTCCCTCTCTCCTCTTCTCATAAAGGGCGGTCATGAAGTCCTCCAGAGTATCCTTCCCTGTCTCTGTGCTTCCAAGCGCCATCACATCACCGGTCAGCCGAATCCATCCCGAGGACACATCCATCTGGTCAATAGCAGGAGCACAGTTCATCACCAGTAATTCATCCTTCTTGGCACCTCTATACTCTTCATACAAAGTGTCCAGCCCCCTCTCCAACTTGTTACACAAAGCAGTCTGCTGATAGTACAAGTACACCTCCTCCTCACTTCGTCCCTCTTGCCCTGACTCGCAACTCTTCTTGAGTAAGCGCTCCTTCCGGTTATACTTCTTGAGATAGTTCTTCTTCATGTCCTTCCACTTCTTTCTCTCTCTGTAGTTCATCCTCTTGATCTTCTTATCGAGCTCGCTTAGCAGCCCACTGGCAGCAACCCTTAGCCTCTCGGCTCTGTTGTGCAAGACTAGTCTCATCCGCTTCATTGGGCTGAGGTAGTACGAAGACAGTCTTTCCGTGTCTCCCATCTGATAGAAGGTAACAAGATAGCCTAATGCATCAAGGTGGAGCCTTGCATCCTACCACTGTTGTCATCATTAAGGAGGAAGCGCAGAATGAAGGGGTTTCCAAAAGGCAGCGGACAATAGCACGTATACAATCTCAACCCCAACTTCAAATAGTGTCTTCTCCTCACAATCAGCAATGAGGGGTCAATACGCAGAGATCGCACGAATGAGCGTAGCAAATCGAGGTTTTGAAACCCACAGTACTTCATTTTGTCCTCCACTGTCCCGATTAGGGTGTACGCCTCAATGTCATCAATGGACACCTGATGTGCTATGAATGAGTCCACACAATATCAAGGGCAACTGTTTAGGGGGTTACTCTTCATACTTGCTTTAGAACGTGGGACTGGACAAAAATAGGACTACTTTTGTCAACTGTCTGTTTCTCACAATAAGCAATTGGTTTTGCGTAAATGAGTGAAGATATGAACAACTCTTCTCATGATAATCTGAACGCCCTTTGGCAGTCGTTCTATGGTAGATTCATTGGTAAATGCGTGATTGTGTAGAAAAAACACGCCCCAGCAATGCCGTTCTTGAAAAGCTCCGCAGGGGGAAACTTAGTGATAAGGAGAAGAATGCTCTCCAAAAAAAGCACTATGCCATGGCTCGCGATACAGTAGTTACCTACTGTGAGGACAAATGGCTAGAGGATGATAAGTGGTTGATGAAGTCGAACAACTGTAAGAAAGAAAGAGGGTAATTACGACTAGATAAGAGCTATATAGGAGAGTGGTTCCATGCCGTTTATCCGAAGCTGCACACCGGTGCTGAGTACTTTGCGCGCAGGATGAAGGAGACGGCGAGTGACGGAATTCCTACACGAAACACAGCCAAGAATCCGCTGATGAAGGAGCTGGTGGAGACGAGTCCCGAGATCCCGCCTGCTGTGGCGAGACAACGCGAGGAGGAGGAGGAGAAGGAGGAGGAGGAGCGTGCGAAGAACGTGCAGACGATAATCGACTGCGCGAAGAAGTTGAAGCAGCAGATGAAGGAGGAGGAACGAGCGAAAAAGGAATGGAGGATGAAGGACGAGGGGAGAGTCGACAGTGGCATTACCACTGCCATTGACTCTCTCCAACTGAAACGAACGCAGGTTCTCCAGCTCAACCTGCGGAGAAAGAGGAGAATCGGCCGGCTCCTCGACGAGATCCAGATGGAGATGGACCTGGCGGTACATGAGGTCTCTCGAGACCAGGAGCTGGATGAGGAGATGCTGCAGTTTGAGGAGGAGCAGCAGCAGCTTCGGGAGCAGCAGCAGCTGGAGGAGGTGCAGGAGGCGCAGATGCAGGAGGGCCAAGGAGATACTTCTGTGTGAAGGACATACTCCTATATGTGTTTCGTTACAGCAAGACAGTCATCGTAACACCAGCTACAATGATGGGAGTGTACAATAGCATGATAGTTCATGACCCTTCATGACACTTCATGATACTCCATGACACTTCATGACACTTCATGATTGTTCATGAATGTTCATGACACTTCATGAATGTTCATGGTTGCCTATTTCAATATTGAATAACAAATCATCAAGCGTATAGCGGGGTGTGCGAATATGATAAGGATGACCAGTGACCATTATGTGATATATAGGAATATAGTAGGTAATTAAAGAAAAGGTGCCACTATTGCAACTTACACCCATACCCGATTGATAAAACCTGGAATTCCATGGAATTCCATTTATACGAGTCTGGAAATCCATGGATCTCCACACATTGATAAAACCAGAAATTCCATGGATTTCCAGCTCGCCTAGTCTGGAATTCCATGGAATTTCACAAATCATCAAAAGCTGGAATTCCATGGATTTTCAGCTTGCCTTGTCTGGAATTCCATGGAATTTCACGAATCATGAATAGCTGGAGTTCCATGGAATTCCAGCAGTATGGGCATGGATATCCATGGAATTTCACAAATCGCCAGAAGATGGAATTCCATGAAATTCCATGAGTAGGCAAATGAAAATCCATGGAATTCCATGGCGATGTTTGAACTCATTTTTCTCAACAAGGATTGCTAAGCAGGTCGTAATATGGTACTGGTATATAGTCCAAAGTATGCTCTAAAGAATGAGATATGAGCCGTCGCAATCTGCGATAGTGGGTGTTCGGAAACTTGTACCTTCCCCCCATTTGTATGTCCATTCTTTGTACAATAGTCCCTTTGTTGAACAAACACTCATCTATCGATAGATTCCGAACAATCAGGGAGAGCACGTCATTCCCTTTCTCTCCATGTTCGTCGACAAGAACGATCGCAGGAGAGAAACCTGGAGATGGCAGGACGCTCCACCTGACATGGGTCGCAAACTTGGTCTGGATCGCGATCCCATGGAGTTTGACAGGATATTTAAAATGTCCTTTGAGTGCTTTCAGCACATCGTCAACTGGGTGGTGGATGAGGGCAATCCCAACCGAAATCGGTCCACACCGTTCCAGAGGTTCCAGATGTGGTACAAGGGTGCGAGAGCATCCTCTGGAACCTGTGGAACAGTGTCGACCGTTGTAGGTTGTGGCGTCCTGTACCTCTTCAGTGAGGCTTCAGAAATGAAGGATTGCAAGTTGCTGGGAGTTGAACCGTCCACCTTTCACTCCTATGCAGACATGGTTGTTGAGGAGCTCTTCTCCCGCTCCAGCGAAGTGATCTGCTTCCCGCCAAAAGATAAGCAGGTGTGCATGAGGTGCAGTATGATGGATGCACCATTTCCCGGTGCTCTCTTCGCGATGGACGGGACGCTGTGCATGTTGACGACCAAGGGCAAGCACAACGAGTACGTCGGAAGGAAGAGCTTGCCGCAGATGATTGTTCTGGTCGTTTGCGACTGGAATATGAATCTGGTGCACATCGACAGCAACTTCACCGGCCGCACCCAGGACAACAACATGTACATGTCTTCCGCCCTACACTTCGCAATCGACGGCGAGAACAGTCTTCTGTGTCCTGGCGGCTTCATCATCGCTGACGAGGGATTTGCTTGCAGAGAGCATATCCTACGTCCCTACGCCAAGAGAACCGACGACCTGGAGAAGATCCTCTTCAACTTCGTCTTCAAGTCAACGCGTCTGCTGGTCGAGAACGCGATAGGGGCGTGGAAGCAGAAGTGCCCCTTGCTGAACATCGGGATGCACAAGATGGAGCCGCAAGACTTGGCGAAGACGATCCTGGCGTCGGCAGTGCTGTATCAGTTGTGGAAGATGACGAACGAGAAGGTGATGAACGTGGACACGAAGATGTACACAGATAAGGCGAAGTACATCCCATCACGGTTCATCGGGAAGCGCGGCGTGAACCTGCGAGACGAGGTGAAGCGATTCCTGTGTGATAACTGCCAAGAAGCACTCCAGAACCTAGCAACCTACAGTCCAGAGGAGCTCATGCTAATGCTGAGTTGACATGTTTGATACAACAAAGCCTACCACATCACACACTTGCCACATTACCACTAGAAGCAGGTGACGGGGATGGAACGGAGGGTGTGTCATCTGCAGCCTTCTGAGTGTTACAATCACTACTCTTCTGGGTGTTGCCACCTTCAGTAGAAACACCCAGCTCCTTCTTCTTCAGCTCGAGCTCCTCCTCTTCCTCCTCCACCTCCCTTCTCTTCAGTTCGAGCTTCTCTTCTTCTCTCTTTTCCTTCTTCTCCAGGTACTTCTTCTCCTCGTCGACCAAGGAGGAAATGTTCTGCATTAGGCGAGAAGCACCTTTGAGAGTGGCAGTCACCTCATCCCCCATCTTTTTGTCTCGAGCTAGGTACTGCTTCTGGATATTCACCATGTCTCGCAGGCAGGTTGCATCCGTGACACGCTTCTTCTTCCTGGCCACCGACTCGGAGACATATGTCTGATTGCTGGCTGAGCGGGGCTCTGGATCAGCATCATTCACTTCATTTGAGGCGGGGTTCTGCTGACTTTCAGGGTTCGCGTTGACGACCTAGGAGTCAGTGCCAAAGCAAAGCGCTACAGCCGTGGCATCCTCAGCTACTGGAAGACTCTGAGCATCTGCCTGTGTATCTGGAGCTGCTTGTGAGTCTGCTGCAGAAGGGGCTGGGAGAGCCTGGTCTTCAGCGGCCGGCACAGGCTCGAGTGGTTCTGATGCCATTTCGGGCAGTGGATGGTTGAAGTGGACACGCGGTGGCATGACTGGATTGGGGACCATTCCCACAAAATGGCGCTCCCTCAAGTTTCGCGCAAGAACCGTACTCGCATGACGCAGGACATCCCCGTGCTGCATCTCCTCATCCATGAACTCTCTCGCTCTTCCTGCTTCTAACCATGAACGGTCCGGTAGACTCATACGTTCAGGCTGGATAAGCGTTCTTTCCATATCCCTGTTGACAGGCTTTATATGATGCTACTCCATCCATCACTACTTGCCCTGGATGATCAGTGGCATGGAGAGCCTCTGCCATGTCTTGGTAGGCTTCCATCTGCTCTTGAGTACCCTCCGAACGATGAATCGTCGCTATATCGTTTGCCTATAGAGTAAGGAGTATTGCTGTGCAGCATACTTGAGCATTCCTCCAAAGATCATGGACTTTATCCTGTATGATTCGCAAATCTCGATCCTTCTCTTCAGGAAACGACGCAACATATCTCCGTTGAAATTCAAGCCATGCAGCCTACATATAAGCCACTTCCATCAATCATCGACATGGTACCTTCTTTCACGATCGTGTCTACCGTGGACCCTATTATCTGCATAACCAAGCTCTCTCCACATCTCTGAGAAGATATGACGTAATGCAGCGAGATACTCCGGCTTCCAGGTACGGCCACGACCTTTATTTCCTGTAGGGGCCATGTTCTAATCAATCATGTTAGTGGAAGTCCAAAACAAGCGACAGACGCGATGTGGTATAATATACTCTGACGACATGCGTCGGTTGTTTGTCGGAACAAATATGACAAAAATAGTCACTTTTTTGGACGAAGATTTGGGGCAAATCTGGACTGTTGAATAGACCCTACCCAAATTTGGGGCAAATGGGACTGTTGAAGACCCTAACTATCCAGTATTCATTCATCGCCTTCCACTTTTCAGTTTCCGTTATCTACGATTCCCTTCTCCAAATCCATTCCTTTGTATTGCTCTCATCGCATTGCACTTACCACTCGCCATGGTAGTCCTTCTGTCGCTCATTCCCATTAGCATGTCAGGGCTTGCGAAATGCGTGACTACTCTCTCCCAGAATAGAGTAGAACGGGTCTGTGCATCGTCCAACCGTGTGCATTGTCATTCGTTCGTGCATGTCTGCTTTCCGTTCTTTCTTTTCCGTTTTCGGTTTTTCCGTCCTTCTTGTTGTCATTACACTATCCTCAGAGTTGTTGGGAGGCAAGGACATCCTGTCCATCCCGCTTTGCGTTTTGTTCACTCTCTGCGATGATAGTACCCATTTTCACGTGGTTTGCTGTGCATAGCTACGGGGAGAGTGCAGATCATTGGCATGCAAGCACTGTCCGTTGCTATTGATTTGGGCACGTCAATTCTCCTGTTTGGGAGTTTGAAAGGCAGTGCAGAAATCAAATGCGGGTGGAATTCCCGAATGACTATCCTGGTTGAAGAACTGAAGGGTCCTTTATGTCGAGGCCGAGTTGTGGTGAAACAAACAGGAGAAGGAGCAAGAGATGCTTCATACTTGCTAATCAGCTTCTGCCGCTTCTGATATGTGCTATTCAGGTACACTGCCAACACGTACGCGCCTTCCAGGGATATCTGGTAATCTAAGAGCAAGTCGTCTTCCTGCTTCTCATCGAGTGAGCTGGGTTGGTGGCTCCTGCGGGGAATGGGGGGTGGCTGGAAGGAGACGGAGACGGTAACAGGTTTGTTCGCGGTTCTTGTGACGTTCGCATTCGCGGTTCTTGTGACGTTCGCATTCGTGATTCTTGTGGCGTTCGCATTCGCGGTTGCTGTAGCACCCTGATTCGCGGTTCTTGTGACGTTCGCATTCGCAGTTGCTGTAGCATCCTCTCTGAGAAGGCGGGCGGCTTCCTGATTCGCCATGCGGGCAGCGTTCTTCTTCATGTCGGGAATCACATTCCATCTAGTCGTGGTGGAGTCTGCTCGTTGACACGCGTTGATCAGGGCGGCTCGTTGCATCTCGCTGGTAAGTCCTGAGGGGGCAAACTCGGTGGCAATCCGCTTGTTGCGAGGAGTGAAAACGCTGTCCAGAAGCACTTCGTCACTCGTCTCCGTGTTGGGGCGAATCCTCCCCAGCACCAACTCCAGCGTGTCCCATATGTCGTTGATGGTACCTCTGGAATGGAGGAACGTCCTGATCATGAAACGCCGTTCATCCTCGAAGGCGAAGCATTCCGCGATGTGGTGGTAGGGCGTCTCCTTCACCTTCTCCATGCAGCAGGGACACACCTCCTCCCTTCTCCTTTTCCCCTTGGCTACCTTGACCGCCTGAACGATCTCCCACATGTGGGTACGTATCTGCAGCAGCTGCTGGAACCCCCTCCCCAGCTGAGGGTTGACGTACCACATGTCCATGAAGGAACGTCTCCACAGTAGGCCCTCCTTCAGGTACAGCGTGCAGGAGGATGCCTTTTCCATTTCACTCTTCGCGTCCCTCCACAGTCCTGGCCAGATCATGTCGAGTTGCTGCTCATTGACGCAGTACCACGAGAAGTAGTATCCTTCCGCACTGTTGCTGTTGCAGAAGTCATTCCGCAGGGTGAACTGCAGTCGCTTGAGGTTATCCTTGTACTCGTCGTCCTTGCTGAGCTTCTTCGTCCACAGCGTGTTCCCCTGGGTCCGTATCGTCTTCAGGATCGGAGTCTGGGTCGTGCTGAAGAAGGGTTCGGTGTTCATCAGGTGAGCGAGTACTGCAGACATCTCCTTTCCCTTGCAAATAACCGACAGTCTCTTCTTCATCAGTTGCATATGAAGGGGGACGATGTCCAACTCCAAGTAGGCAACGTACTTGCCCATCTTCAGCTTGGAGTACGACTGGATGATGTAGCTCATCGCCCTGTACAGAATGCTCTCCACGGGGCCTTCGTTTTCCCGGGAGACGGCCCACACTTCTGCACCGTAGCTGAGGAGGGGCATGAACACTGCCTTCAAGACGTGCACTCGGATGGGGGCGGGAATGCAGAAGTTGGTCAGGAAGCGAGCCATGAAGTTTAGTTTCGTGCTGGCGACTTGAACACGCGCTTCGACCATTCTGCGCAAGTTCAGGTCCTGGGTGATCACCAGTCCGAGGTACTTGTATTCTTCGACAGGGCTGATTTCCTTGCCTTGCAGCAGCCACTTCTCTCCTGTTGCTCGGATTCTTCTCTCCAGCTCTTCTTTCCCCTTCGGGGTGAACTTCATCACTCCGCACTTGCTCTGACCAATGGTCATCTCCCACGTGTCTGCCCACTCGGAGACCTGCGCCATCAGGGACCGGAGCTGCAGCTCACTCGGCGCAAAGAGGCACACATCATCGGCATAGAGCAGGCAGTCGACCTGCGGCCACCACGGATCTGGTCTACATGGCGCTTCTGACAGAATGTCGTTGATGAACAGGGAAAACAGAATTGGGCTCAGCGGGCATCCCTGACGCAGGCCGCGCTGGAGAGGGAACTCTCTCGAGTACACGCCGTTTATCCTCACTTGCATCATGGAATGACTGTACAGAGTCTCGATGAAGTGATAGACCCGGCCCGTAATGCCGTACGCACGTAGCTTATGCAGCAATGCCTGATGGGGGACAGTGTCATAGGCCTTCTGAAAGTCGATGAAGCAGGCATACGGCCCCTTCTTGTATTTCTCCCGTTCACTTTCACTCATCGACTCCATCAGTCTGTTGAATAGCAAGTCCATCTCGAATGCTATCGATGGGTCCACCTCTCTCATTCTCTGTTCATCCATCCTTCTCTGTGTCTGTTCATCCATCCTTCTCTGTGTCTGTTCATACGCGCCTCTCTCCATCCTCCCATCCACACCTCTCTCCATCCTCCCATCCACACCTCTCTCAGCTTGCACAGCTTGCACAGCTTGGGCAGGGTAGTACACGTCTCTACGCTCAAACTTCCATCTCTGGATGATTTCGATCAGGGCGAGGACATGTCCTGCACACTGCATCCCAGGACGGAAACCCGCCTGCGCATCTGTCAGCTGATCATCCAGTGTGTTTTGCAGTCTCTGTGCCACAACGGAGCACACAATCTTCAGCAGTACATTCATGAGACTAATGCCTCTGTAGTTTGCCGGATCACCCGAATCACCCTTCTTGAAGATTGGAACGACGACGGAGATCATCATTGACGAGGGTATGAATCCATTGAACAGGGTGTTTACCGCGTCCACCAAGCGATGGAACAGCTCCACACCACCACCCTCCTTTCGGGCATCTCTCACGATGGCCTTGTACACTTCCACAGGGATGTTGTCATTTCCCGCACTCTTGCCGTTCTTCATTGCATGGATGGCGTCGATCACTTCCTGGGCTGAAATGTCCGCGTCCCACACTTCCTTGTCGTACTCCACCTCGCCTTTGGGCTTGTTCACTGCTTTGTCCGTCCAGTACGTGGCGTTCTTGCTGTGCCCATCGCCGGCGCAATACAGTTTCTCAAAGTACGCAGCCCACTTTTCGCAGAGAAGAGCCTCATCCGTTATGACATTTCCTTCCTCGTCCTTGAGCATCCCCGTGACGCGACCTGAAGCGCACAGGATCCTCTTTGCCTCCGCGTCAATACGGTTGTTCGCCACCACCCAAAAGTCCTTCATTCTGTTCCGCATCAGCAGCTGACAGCACTTCTTGGAGAAGTTCACGTCTTCATCCAGCCGATGTTTCCTCACAATCGATCTGGCCAATCGGATCAATTTGGTTTCATCCTCCATTTCCTTCAGAGTGAGATTACGGCGAATGCCCGTCTTCCTCTCCTCTCTTCTATCTGCCAAGATTCTGTTCTTGTTGCGGATTCCTTCCCCCTCCTCTCCTCCAGATTCTTGCTCTTCTATGCAGAGTCGTTGGGATTGTGGGTCTCAGTGCTGCAACGAAATGCTTCTTCTCCAGCAGATCCCACAACGCCTTCACGAACTGCTGCACAGCATCCTTACTCTTCCGCCCTTCCAACTCCGGATTTCTCCCCGCATCGAAAATGGGCGAACGGGCGACTTTCTGGAACCCGTGAAGGAGACGATGTCGCTGCACCTTCTCGATCGCCTTACTCGCTCTGGTGCGCTCCTGCTTCAGGACCGTCGTGACAATGTAATGGTCCGAGATGATCATCTCCTTCTGGTGATGGGCGACGCAGGCGGTCTTCTTGAGTGTGCTGGCGGGATTCACGAGAATGTAGTCGATGACCGTCCCGGCCTGGAATGTCTCTGCCACGCCTTCGAGGGGCAGTATGTCCAGCGGGATGTCATTCGTCTCCAGAAAGGCCTTCAGCTGGGAAGGGGTGTGATTGAAGTCGCCCATCACGATCAACGGGTCGTTTGGGTATTTGCGCAGGCGGTTATGCAGAGCTTTTGCCAGCTGGTTCAGCTGATTCTCACGTAAATCCGCACCCTCCGTCGGGATGTAGACGGCGCAGATGATGATATGCACACCATTCTGCGCAATCTTCACCCAGATGATGTTGTTCGTGGAGCCCGATAGGATGTAGCATTGAAGTCCTCGCTTCACTAGCACGGCACATCCGCGCATTCCGGTAGAGAGGAGCGGAGGGCGGAGTTCCATCACGTAGTAGCCGGCGATGTTGAAGGGAGGACTATCGAAAATGCGCTGCGTCTCCTGTAGGGCCAAGACATCCAAGTGGAGTAGCTCGCAGAGATCTTGAATGTCGCACTCCTTATCCGTGGTGGTGGAAACATTCAGGGTTCCCATTTCGGGTGCCAATGGACCAGCACCAATCACAGTGCACACTCGTCCTGATTGGAGGCGCCTTATGCTTCGGGTGGTACTTCAGAAGGGCCACTCGAGCATGCTCCTGTGCAAGGATGGCCTTCAAAGCCGGTGCGATCTTCTGGCAGAGTAGACCGTGATGTCTAACACGCCAGGAGGAGTTTCTGCCGAGCTTGTGCATCTTTGTGATGGAGATAGCCGTCAGCTGCACACCCTCCATCTTCGCCGCTTGCTTCAGCCTTTCTCTGAGTCTCTTCTCGCTTGCCTGGTTGTAGTTGTAGATGCGTATTTCCGCATTCGGGTAGTTTGCATTGACAGGCCATGGGGTGGGAGTCATTGGGTTCGCGATGGGAGTTGGAGAAGTGGTGGGAGAAGTGGTGGGAGAGGCAGTGGGAGAGGCAGTGGATGGAGTTGGAGAGGCAGCAGCAGATGGAGTGGGAGAGGCAGCAGTAGATGGAGTTGGAGAGGCAGTGGATGGAGTTGGAGAGGTGGCAGATGCAACAGCAGCTGGAAGCGGGAAGGAGGGAATCGGAATCACCTCATACTCAAGCGAGTCAGAGTCCTCCGTTGTAGGGGTTGAAGTAGTCTCATCTTCCTCTTCCCATTCCATGTCCTCGTCATCCATCTCCACGGACATGGACACTTCCGTACTGACGGCACGGGTCTTCCTTCCGTACCGCGTTACGTGAAATTCCTCCTGCTCGTTCTCTGCGTCTGGAGCACTAGCCAAGTCAATCACCATGTCCTCTATTTGTGATCGAACAGACTCATCTCTACCATCCTCCATCATATACACCTCATCCGCAACGGAGACTCCGTCCATGTCCTCCTCCGTGGATTCCTCCATGGATTCCTCCATGGATTCCTCCGTGGATTCCTCCTCCATCATCGCAGACTCGGATAACTCCCTACTATTATCAGTCACTCATCACCCCATACACGTCCATCGTGTTTTGGTACGACGCGCCCTCCTCAATCTCCATTGACGAAATCGGGCCCTTTTCGGCTGCATCAGATTCCGGTTGTTTCGGAAGCTGAGAGCCGCTATCCGATATGGACTACTCTTCAGCAGATGCTCTGTTCCTCACCTCATGGTTTCTCTTCAGGCCTCGGAAGAAATTGCGAATTCTCGCAAACATCTTTGCTTTGGATGTAGGAAAGCAAAATAAGAAAAATTATGAGTTAGACGAAACAACTGAAGCAAGCGAGTGAATCAGTTCAGTCAACGAACTCGATACTGGAATGTCCTTAACGGAATCTTGGAAGAAGACTGAATGTGTGATGCTCTCTGCATTCCCAACCAAAATGAAACAATGAAATGGAGGGGAAACGCCTAGAACGCAGATTCATTCCTGCCAGCCTTTGGGACCGAAACGAGGATTGGAATGGGTTCTATCCGTCGTCATCGAATGTCCAGAAAGTGTGCTCTTGTGGGACTTCATTCTGGGATGAACAAGCAAACAGATTCTATCCGCGAAACTGGTGTCAAGACGCCTTTGCACAAATTGCTTCCATTCGCAAGGGTATCCGAGAAACTGAATCACTGATGAAGCGGGACAGACGTATCCCTTCTTCTCATCTGGCTTCTGGGAAACGGTTTTTTCGCGTCTATGAGGGCAATTGCAGTTTGCCTGTTATCTTGCTAATGAAACCCTATGGCCCCTTGGTCTATTCCCTACTTCATTCTGATAGTAGGGTGATGCTGTTTCTGAAGCCTATTCCAGGAACGGTCTGTGCATTCTCATTTTGACTCCACAACGAGCCCTACGTCTCTCATTGGTTTCCTTTCCTTCCTCATTCTTTGTTTCTCACACAATCACACTCACCCCTTCATCACACGATCTACGCCCATTCCATCACTAACACACTCTATCACTCACACACATTCAATGGACCACATTCCAGCGAAAACGGAGAGGTCACCTCAAACGCGATTCTGAACAGG
>ERZ773148.2893-NODE-2893-length-12456-cov-5.262076_pt1 | contig 12456 bp, 6 predicted proteins | sample MGYA00580846_ERZ773148 | MGnify/ENA primary metagenome ERZ773148 (study PRJEB29015, sample SAMEA2737879) | human gut metagenome | biome: human gut; feature: human-associated habitat; material: faeces | place: China | collected 2012 ...
TATAATTAATTATTATATATAATACTATTATAATATATATTATTTGTATAACAATATATTATCTATAGCATACATAATATTGTCCACGCATCAGAGTCTTCGATAGTGGTCGTACTACCTTATTGTAAGGTGTAAGGTCGTAAGGTGTAAGTATAGTATTATTCCTTTATTTCCTCATACTTCACGAGGTCATAGCCTTTGATCTGTATCACGATGGGGTGCAATATAGTGAAACAAAAACGAGAAAGTTTGGGGAATCTTTCTTAACTTTGCAGTGAGTTCTTAAAGAGCATACTACGCACTTATCCATCCAGACAGCAAATTCTATTTATCTATATTTATGAGAGAGAGTATATTCCTGTTCCTCGCCCTTCTCCTGACTATTGTTGCTCAGGGCCGGGAGCGCACAGCCGCAGAGATGCGGCAGATTGCCATGACGCAGTTGGGCCTGTCGGCTACAACGCGTGCCAGTTCGGCAGAATTGAAACGAATGTACACAGGCGAGAAGCTGAGCATCTACGGCACGGACAAGGCTTTTGTCGTGGTGAGCTCTGACACGCAGTTTACGCCGGTGTTAGGCTATTCCGACACATCCTTTGACAGCGACAACCTGCCTGCTAACTTCCGTTGGTGGCTGGCGCGTATCACGGCGTCGATGAAGAACGGGTATGTGTCGAGCTATACGCCTACCCGGAGCACATCGAGCGGCTCCTACCTCTGTACTGCCGAGTGGGGACAGGAGAGCCCTTATAACCTCAAATGCCCAAAGTCTTTTGGTCGCTGGGGATCCAACTTGTACACCGGCTGTGTGGCTACGGCGATGTCGCAGATAATGTACTACTATAAATATCCTGTTACCGGCTCGGGCACAGACTGTACGTACACGGTTGTAAGGAGTTCATCGAGTAAAGGTACAACGTATCCGCGGAGCTTCAACAATACCTACGACTGGTCGAACATGATAGACGACTACACCGGTCAGAGCACCAGTACGCAACAACAGGCTGTGGCCACCCTTATGTGGGATGCCGGCACTGCTGTGCACATGCAGTATGCTTCCGATGGCAGTGGCGCCTTTACCAATGATGCGGCTTCTGCCTTTGTGGAGAACTTTGGCTATGACTCTCTCTCCGTCAACTATCTCATGCGTTCCTTCTACAGCGATGCGGAATGGATGGACATCATCGATAATGAGATTAGCAACGGGCGCCCCATTCTCTACTCCGGTGTAGACGCTACGTCAGGAGGCCACGCCTTTGTCTTCGACGGTATTGACGACAACGGCTTGGTGCACATCAACTGGGGTTGGGATGGCGCGGCCAATGGCTTCTATGACATCGCCGACTTAGAGCCCGATGCCGACATCCTCTCTTCATCCACCACCTATCACTTCAATCTTGACCAGGATATGGTCATTGGCCTGAAACCCCATGCTAATGCCGATGCCGAGGACAAGTATCACTCGCAATGGGTTTCCGACAGCATCATCGCTTACACTTCTCCGGCGAAGAATAGCCTCTCCATAGAGCTCGCAGACATGTGGAATATGGATTACCAGACCTTTGAGGGGACAATCAATGTCTTGTTTATCAATCAGAGCACTGGCGATACCACGGTCTACGAATTTTTTAACTCGAAAGATTATGGCAGTACGGAGTATAATTCTGGTTATACCCTGAGGAATAGTACTGACGGAACTGTGGAGCCTTTAGAATTCGACTTAAAGTCTGATTTAGGACTCCCGGCTGGCACCTATAAAGTCTGCCTTGCCTCCCAGTCTAAGAAGCAGAGCGAGCCGACTGTGCTCCGCATCCCCGGTGGCGAGAGCAGTGCCATCTTCACCTACGCCGAGGATGGCACGGTGACCTTTGGCGCCACCACCGGCATTTCTTCCACGAAGGCGGTGACTCCGGCGGTCAGCAGCGATGAGGTATGCGTCTACGACATCACCGGCAGGCTCGTCTATGTCTCGAAGGCTTCTTCCTTCCAGATGGACGATATTCCTGGGCAGGGCCTGTTCGTCATCCGGCAGGGTGACAGCACGCAGAAAGTTATCAAGAAATAGCAGGCTTATCTCCTTCTGATAAGAAACCTTGCATTATGGAATGGGGAAATAAATCTTTGGCTTTATTTCCCCATTTCATTTCTTTTATCTATATTTGCACTTGAAAACAAGTTTAAAGCTTTATGAGCATGAACCTTCAGCGCATCTTCTGCGGTGTAGCAGGCTTCAAATCGGCCTTCATGGTGAGTCTTGCCATGGTCATCGCCACACCGCTGTTCTCACAGACGCCACGCGGCCACCGGCTGCCGAATATAGCCGTGGGGATCTACCATCATCATGACTCCATTTTGTGCTCACCGCTCAATATAGGACTTGTCAGCGAGGTAGACACGTTGCGTGGCTTCCAGTATGGGCTCTTCCTTGGTGCAGCCCGTGGCAAGGTCAATGGCTTCATGCTCTCCACCCTGGCCAACGCCACCCACTCTCTCCATGGCGTAGCTATAGGCGGCATTAGCAATATTGTCTTCACGCCAATGAATGGCTTCCAGCTCTCGCCGTTGACAAATGTCGCTATGGGCGTGCGCCACGGATTCCAGCTCTCTACTATTGCCAACATCAGCTCCGGTAAGATGCGGGGTGCACAAGCCAGCTTCTACAACTATGCCGACACGCTTCGCGGTACGCAGTTGGGCATCATCAATGTGGCTCTGAGACATCCCAAGGGCGTGCAGATTGGACTCTTCAACTACACCCGTGACCTTGAGGCGCGGAAGATAGGACTCGTCAACATCAACCCTCAGACGCGCATCGACATCATGCCTTATGTCGGAACCTCCACGCGTCTGAACCTTGCCCTGCGCTTCCGCAACGAGCATACCTACACGATGCTGGGCGTTGGCAGTCATTTCTTAGGCCTTGACGAAGACTTCTCCGGCGCGCTCTTCTATCGCATGGGCCGCTACCTGTCGATAGCTCCCCGCTGGACGTTGGGTGGCGATGTGGGCTTTGCCCATGTTGAGACCTTCCATAACAGTCAGCTGACACCGCGACGCATGTACTCCCTTCAGGCGCGTGTCACTGCCGACTATGCCATCAACGATAATGTCAGCGCCTTTGTGGCTGCCGGCTATGGCACCACACGGCACTATGGCTCACACACCAACTTCCGCTCCCGTGCCCTCTTGGAGGCGGGCCTGGCTATCCGTTACCATACCAACCCCGACCATCAGCAGCAGTGGGAGGAGGAACGCCAGCGTGACCGGGAATATATGCTTGGCAAACTGGCTGAGACACCGCAGGACAGCCTCTACCGGTGGTATGCCCCGTCTTATACCAAGAACCGGTGGCTTAGGGCTGCCGCACTGGCCACGGGCATCAATGTCTTTGTGCATTGCTTCGACCGATTTGTAATGAACGAGGACTTTGCGCAGGTGACCTTCAAGAGCATCGCCCACAACTGGCACCACGCCTTCGTGTGGGACAACGACCAGTTCTCGACCAACCTCTTTGCCCACCCCTATCATGGCAATCTCTATTTCAACTCTGCACGCAGCAACGGCCTCTCTTTCTGGCAAAGCGCGCCTTATGCCTTAGGTGGGTCGCTGATGTGGGAGTTCTGTGGCGAGGTGGAGCCGCCAGCCATCAATGATGTGCTGGCCACGACCTTCGGCGGTATCGCCATCGGTGAGGTCATGCACCGCGTCTCGGCACTCATCCTCAACGATCGCTCCCGCGGCTTCCGTCGCTTCCTGCGTGAGGCCGGTGCTTTTGTCATCAATCCTATGCAGGGCTTGACACGTGTCATCGACGGCGATGCGTGGACAGTGCGCGACAGCGACTACCTCTACCATGACTTCCTGCGCATCCCCGTGGAGTTCACGATGAGCGTTGGCGACAGATACCTTGCCGATGAGAATGGTATCTTCCGAGGCGAGCACCAGCCTTATCTGACGTTCAACCTCGTCTATGGCGATGCCTACGACAGAGAGACCACAAAGCCATACGAATATTTCACATTGAACTTCAGTGCCGGCTTCACAGGCAACCAACCGCTCATCAACAACCTGCACCTCTTGGGGAAGTTGTGGAGCAGCACTATCTATGACGGTAAGCAAGGTAAGACGATTGTGGGTCTGTTCCAGCATTTCAACTATTACGATTCCAAGCCTGTCAAGGACGGAACCAACCGCACGCCCTACCGCATCTCTGAGGCCGCTTCGTTTGGCCCGGGTATGATGTGGCAGTTCCCGGAAGTCGGAAACCTGAAACGGTTTGAGCAGAGCATCTTCGCTGATCTCATCCTCCTTGGCGGCACAAAGAGCGACTACTATAATGTCATCGACCGCGACTACAACATGGGCTCGGGCTTCAGCGTGAAGTCGAAGACACAGATGATCTTCCCGCGTTTGGGCTTCTTCTCTCTGCTCGTAGACTATTATCATATCTATACTTGGAAAGGCTATGAGGGGAAGGATCTTGAGCATACCGACCCGCTGTATCTTAATGCGCAGGGCGACAAGAGCGATGCGCAGCTGTTAGTCTTCCGCCCGATGTTCGTCTTCCAGCTGAAGAACGATATCGGTATAGAGTGGCAAGGTGCTTACTATGGCCGCTATACACATTATAAGTATCATCCAAATGTGCGTGCCCATACCTTTGAGATGCGCTTGGGCCTTTTATACCGATTCTGATAAACAATAAAAGCGTGGCCGCAGCCACGCTTTTATTGTAAGTATATCTCAAGGAAAAATTTACAGCAGCTCGGGCAATTCAAAGAGCTTTATGCCGTTGCTGCCCTTAACGAGGATGCAACGGCCTTTAGGTTTGTCGGCCTTGATGGCAGCCTTGACTTCTTCCACATCTTTAAACTTCCGGTAGTCGCTCTGCGTCTTCATAAACTCTTCGCCCACGAGCCACACTTCTGTGAAGCCTTTGGCCTTTAGGGTGTCGACGACTTTCTGATGCTCCTCCTGACTGACTTCGCCCAACTCTCTCATGTCGCCGATGATGACCATCTTCGGCTGCGGCATGTCGAGGCTCTCAAAGCTGTCGAGCGCAGCAGCCATGCTTGTTGGATTGGCATTGTAGGCATCTACGACAAGGACGTTGTCGGCGGTTTTGACAAGCTCAGAGCGGTTGTTCGTGGGCTGGTAGTGCTCCAGGGCATGGTTGATTTGCTCAGGCGAGACACCGAAATGCAGTCCTACAGCCACAGCTGCCAGCATATTGTCAACGTTGTAGGCACCGATGAGATGGCTCTTGACGCTGTAGACGTTCGGTTTGCCGCTCTCCTGCCATTCTATGGAGATGAACGGGTCGGCAGCCGTCACCCGGCCTTGTACGTTGGCATCGTCTTCGCTGCCATAGCTGATGATGCGGTCGAGCTCGCGCTCGCGTGCCATGTCCACGAGGTGCGGGTTGCCGGTGTTGAGGAATACGAGGCCGTCATGGGCCTTGAGGAAGTCATAAAGCTCGCCTTTGGTCCTCATCACGCCCTCGAAGGAGCCGAAACCCTGCAGGTGGGCGCGTCCTACATTCGTGATGAGACCAGCCGTCGGCTCTACATATTCCACAAGCTTCTTGATGTCACCGGGATGCGAGGCTCCCATCTCCACGACAGCCATCTCGTCGTCGGCAGTGAGTCGCAGCAGCGTCTTGGGCACACCAACATCGTTGTTGAAGTTGCCTTCGGTATGCATGATGCGGTATTTCTCGCCCAGGACCGCGGAGACGAGCTCCTTCGTCGTCGTCTTGCCGTTAGTGCCGGTGATGCCGACAACAGGGATATTGAACTGCCGGCGGTGCTCGCGTGCCAGCTCTTTGAAGGTCGTCAGACAGTCGTCAACGAGGATGAGACGGCTGTCGGTGGCGTCGTAGTATTCTTTCTCGTCGATGACGGCGTAGCTACAACCTTTCTCCAAGGCTGACTTGGCAAACTTGTTGCCGTCAAAGGACGCACCTTTCAGTGCGATGAAGATGCTGCCCGCGGGGCAGTCACGGCTGTCAGTGGTCACCTGTGGGTGCTGGCGGTAAAGTTCATATAATTTCTTGATGTCCATGTTAACTGACGTTTGTTTCGGCAAAGATACTGCATTTTGTGCAGGTGGCAAACGAAAAGCGTGATTTCTTTGCTTCGAAAAATGTTTCTCTATGGCTTGATGGTCTGCCGCTATGTCCATAGCCGGCTTCTCCGCTGCGTCTATATCGACACAAGCGAGTTTACTTTTACCGTAGTGAACAGAAGGTGTAAGAGCTTATATGTCAGTTCAATACGAATGAAAATACGCTTGAATGTGTTTACTTTGATAATACCGGTTGCTCCTACCAGCCTAAATACTTCTTAACTTTGCAACGCATTTCCACGAGAAGGGCGTCAACACTTTGAATCGATAATATTTACAAGACAAAAATCATAATGAACAACAAATCTCTACTTCTCTTCTGTGCTGCTATGGTGGCTTCTGGTGCCATGAGTGCTCAGACTTCCAAGCGGGATACTCTCAGTGTTTCGGCTTCCAAGGGTGACAACCGCAATGTCATGCTCAATGCAGCAGACTCTTATAAGCCGCGCGAGATACAGATAGGTCTGCCTTCCGAGGACGTCAACGTCTATGAGAATGGTCTCCCCGCCGTCTACTCTTCCAGTGTTCATAAGCTGTCCGCTCACTGGCGCAATGATGCCAGCCTGAAAGGCACCTCTCTGATGTCGCCTTCCGAGTCGGCTATTGCCACAGGTAACATCGCCTATGCTGTTAACGCAGAGAGCCAGCTCGGCATCAGCGATAAGGCTTTCAATGGTGTCGTCAACTGGCATGGCAACCACTATGGCCTCAACACCTTTGATATCAACCTCAACGGCCGTCTGGCAAGAAACTGGTATTGGACTGCCAGCATGTATCAGAACTTCGATCCCGGTACGCAGAAGCAGCGCTACACCGATTTCGCCGACCGTACCCAGATATTCCATGCCGGCATCACCCATACTTTCAATGATGGACGCGGCAAGGCTACCCTCCTTTACAAATACAGCTACAGCAAGAATCCCGGCAACTTCAACAACCAGGGACCTTTCGTCTACAATGGTGACGGTTCTGTAGACGAGTTCCAAGGCTTCAAGCTCGGTCGCTATTCCTATGTCCCCAACGGTGGTCACCTTACTTATTATGATGTCATGAATGGTAAGGCCAGCTCATGGGATTTTGAGCAGGATATGGACAACCACGCCAACGAAGTAGCCTTCCTCTTCGAGAACACTTTCAACAACGGTTGGAAATGGAACCTCAATGCCAAGTATATGGATGCTCCCCGCGCCAATTATGTCGACTTTGGCGGCTCTACCATCTCTAATGTCGAGAATGGAGTTCTTGGCAATTACCTCCTCACTACCGACGCCCAGGGCCAGAATCCTTATAACGGTTATGTAGAGGGCCGTCGCACATGGCTTCATTTCGGTAAGGTGCGCTCGTTTATGCTTACCAATGAGCTCACCAAGCAATTAGGCAATCACGCACTGCGCATCGGTCTCAACGAATGGTACTATCACCTCAACTACCATTCCTCCTCCTTCCAGTGGTATGCCAGTGCCGATGAGTATCCCACCATTCTCTATGGCAACTACTACAATCCCTTCACCAATACCACTTCCCGCTCGCAGACTTATGACTTCAACGAGCTCAGCCCAGAGTATACGAAGGGCTCAGAGAATAAGTTAGCCATCTATGCCACCGACACCTGGCAGGTCACGCCTAAGTTCAAACTTCTCTATGGTGGCCGCCTTGAGTACTATCGCATGTCAGCCGACCAGATTTCCACGCCTCGCTACAATGGCTTCTATATCGGTGGCGTCAATGCTGACGGTGTTACCATCCAGCCTGCCAAGGTCACGAAGGACAAGCTCAACTATGCAGCCACTCTTCAGGGACAGTATGCGCTGACCAATAAGTTCGGCTTCCTTGCCGACGCTACCGTTGCTACGCGCTTCCCACGCATCAGTGACTATGCCGGCACAGGTCCTTCCGAGGAGCAGTACAAGCGCGTCACCATTCCACTTATCCGTGGCGGTATCTACTTCAAGAACAACTGGATAGATCTGACGTCTATGGTCTCCTACATCTCCAAGTCGAATAACATCGACCAGCAGAACCTCACTAATCCCGGCACTTCCGAGTCAAAGACGGTGCTCCTTATCTATAACATCCACACCCTGGGCTGGACGACCTCAGCAGAGATAGATCCTTTCAAGGGTTTCCATCTCCACGCCCTCTTTACCTGGCAGAAGCCGCAGTACAGCAACTATAGCGCCAGCGTGACCTTTAACAATGGCAACACCATGAGTGTCAATGCTGACAAGATGATAGTCAAGGAGATTCCGCAGATTCTCATCGAGCTCGACCCCAGCTATCAGATTACCAAGGATGTGCGCGCCTGGATGAGCTTCCGCTACTTCGGCAAGACTTACGCCAACCTCCAGGAGGCTTTCTACTTCAATGGCCACTGGGAGACGTTCGGCGGCATCAACTGGCAGGTCAACAAGCACCTCTCTCTCGGGGCTGACGTCGTCAACATCTTCAATGTCTCCGGCGCCAAGGGTACCATCAATGGAACAGAGCTCGTCACCAAGGAAGACGCGAAGAAGTATGCCGGCTACATCATGAGCGGTAGCTACCTCCGTCCGTTCACTGTAGAGTTCTCTGCATCACTGAAATTCTAAACCACCTAATATCCTTCAACAATGAAAAAGCTTTTCACGCTGCTCACATTGTTCCTTGCTGTCTTGGGAGTTCAGGCAGCAGGCAAACAGAACATCCGTATCAGCACCAATGATATAGACCTTGTGCTCCAGGTTGCCGAGAACAACCGCCTCTATCAGGTCTACTTCGGTGAGAAGATTTCCTCTGACGCCAGTTTCGGCCATTTCGACTGGAAGATCAAGCCGGGCTCCGATGGCAGTTATGGCATCCGTGGCCGCGAGGCCTACCCCGGCTCCGGCTGTGAGGACTCTTTTGAGCCAGCCTTGGCCATCACGCATGCCGACGGCAACCTCACCACCTATTTATATTATAAGGGTCACGAGCAGAAAGCCGTCAAGGGTGGCACAGAGACCATCATCCGTCTCGCTGACGACAAGTATGCCGACGAGGTCACGCTCCACTATGTGGCCTATAACAAGGAGAATGTCATCAAGACTTGGAGTGAGATTCGTCACAACGAGAAGAAGGCTATCACCCTCTGGCGCTATGCCAGTGGCATGTTCTACTTCAACGCTGACAAATACTTCCTCACCAACTACCATAGCGACTGGGCGCGCGAAGGTCAGCCTGCCACACAGCAGTTGCAGTTTGGCAAGAAGATTATCGACACCAAGTTAGGTTCCCGTGCTGCCGAGCAGAGTGAGCCTTTCTTCGAGTTGGGCCTCGATGCCCCTGCCAAGGAGAACGAGGGCAAGGTTATGCTCGGCACCATAGGCTGGACCGGCAACTTCAGCTGCACCTTCGAGGTTGATAATGTCGGCTGTCTGCGTGTCATCCCCGGCATCAATCCCTATGCTTCCGACTATGTGCTCAAAGCCGGCGAGACCTTCACGACACCGGAGTTCGTATTCACCCTCAGCACTAATGGCACGTCCCAAGCTTCACGCAACCTCCATGACTGGGCACGCCGCTATCAGCTCTGGAATGGCGAGGGCACACGTATGACTCTGCTCAACAACTGGGAGAATACAGGCTTCGACTTCAACCAGGAGTCTTTGGCTCAGCTGATGAAAGATGCTAAGGACCTTGGCGTAGAGATGTTCCTCCTCGACGACGGCTGGTTCGGCAACAAATATCCCCGTAAGGACGACCACGCCGGTCTCGGTGACTGGGAGGCTACGAAGTCTAAACTCCCTGGAGGCATTCCCGCACTCGTGAAATCGGCACAGGAAGCCGGTGTGAAGTTCGGCCTGTGGATAGAGCCCGAGATGGTCAACCCCAAGAGTGAGCTCTATGAGAAGCATAAGAACTGGGTCATCGAACAGCCCAACCGCCAGACCTACTATTATCGCAACCAGCTCGTCCTCGACCTCTCCAACCCCGAGGTGCAGGACTATGTCTTCGGCGTCGTAGACAGGCTGATGAAAGAGAATCCCAACATTGCTTACTTCAAGTGGGATTGCAACTCGCCTATCACCAACATCTACTCTCCTTATGAGAAGTCACAGCAGGGCAACATGTACATCGACCATGTCCGTGGACTGTATAAGATTCTTGACCGCATTCATGCCAAATATCCTAAGCTGGAGATGATGCTCTGCTCGGGTGGTGGTGCCCGTTGCGACTATACCGCGCTGAAATACTTCGGTGAGCTGTGGCCCAGTGACGACACCGACCCCTTCGAGCGCCTCTATATCCAGTGGTCAATGTCGAAGTTCTTCCCTGTGAAGGCGCTTGCTGCCCACGTCACCAACTGGAATAAAAACACATCCGTCAAGTTCCGCACCGATGTGGCGTCCATGTGCAAACTCGGCTTCGACATCGACCTCAAGACCATGAGCAAGGCCGACTACGCCTACACTCAGGGTGCCGTTGCCAACTGGCGTCGTCTGCAGGATGTCATCCTCAACGGCGAGCTCTATCGCCTCGTTTCACCTTATGAGAGCAACCATGCCGCTGTCAACTACGTGTCACAGGATAAGGGTAAGAGCGTTGTTTTCGCCTATGACCTCCATCCCCGCTACCAGGAGCCGGTGCGCAACGTCAGACTGCAAGGTCTTGACGCCAACAGAATGTACACGGTGAAGGAAATCAATCTCATGCCCGACACCAAGTCAGCACTCGACTGCGACGGACAGCAGTATTCCGGCGACTTCCTGATGAAGGTAGGTCTGAACATTCTCAGTCCCAACACCGCTACGAGTCACGTCCTCGAACTTACAGCTGAGTAAGACACAGCTTTAATTTTCATTCTATCATCCGCGACGGCTGTCAGTTTTGCTACTGGCAGCCGTCGTTGTCTTTAGTGGTCTCATCGGTGCGGTGCGCAGGTTAGATAGGAAAAACTGCATGTCTGTGGCTTACGATTCTTTTTTTCTTTACGGCTGGAATCAAACATATTTTGTAACTTTGTGGCTAAATCCACCAGTCTATGAAGAAAGTATTACTTTTCCTTCTTGTCTTTCTGCCGCTCTCGGTCTTTGCCGAAGACGGTCTTCTCCAAAGTCTTGACAGCGTCTTGGCCCAGCGCCGCCATTATATGGACATCAAGGAATCTCGCATACGCCATCTCACCTGGCAGATGAAGAGCCGCGACGACCGGCGGCGTCTTGCTGTTGCCGGAAAGCTCTTCTGGGAGTATTACACCTATCGCTTCGATTCCGCCATGCATTATGCCCGTCAGGAGGCTGCCATCGCCCATAGCCTTGACGATGTCTCTGCCGGGTGCATTGCTCGGTCGCATCTCGCATTGGTCTATGCCCTCGGTGGTTATTATAGTCAGGCAGAGGCGTTGCTGAAGGACATCAAGGTTGCCCTTAACGACCCTAAAGCGGCTTACAGTTATTACATCACCGGTTATTGGATTTACAACTATTGGAGCGGCTACTGCAGCGACAAGATTTTCAGTCCGCAGTATGACAAGCTGAAGGTTGCTTACCTCAAGCAAGCCATCGCCAGCTATCCTTATCAGAAATCGGCAGAATACTACTATCTCCTTGGTGAGTATGCTTACTATGGCCGTCATGACCGGCGTGGGTCCAACCACTATTATGCCAAAGCCGTAAGCCTCTCGCCAGTCAACAGCCGGACCTATGCCTCCTCCACCTATTGTCTTGCCCGCAACAGCCGGGAAGAAGGTCACATCGCCGACTTCGAGAAGTGGATTGTCCGTTCCGCCATCTCCGACCAGGTGAACCCGCTCAAGGAGAACCTCGCCTTACAGGAGTTGGCGATGTATCTCTTCAACAAGGATAAAAACAATGCTGAGCGGTCTACACATTATTTATATTACTCCATGGAGGATGCCAAGTTTTATCACAACCGTCTCCGAATCCTTGAAATCTCGCGTCGTCTGCCTGGCATCGTCGCCGTCTACCAGCAGCAGATCAATGCCAAGCGGCGGTCGGTGACATCGCTGAGTATGGCCTTGGGCATGGTGGTCCTCATTCTCATCGTGGGCCTTGTCTATATTCTCAAGCAGACGGGCCGCTATTTCCGTCGTGGAGAGATGATAGACCGACAGAATAAGGAACTGGAGCAGCTCAACGAGCGCTTGCGCAAGACCGATGCCACACGGGGCAAGTATATGCGTCTCTTCATGGACCTCTGTGCGGTCTACATCGGTAAGATGACCGACTATCGCAAACTGGTCATGCGCAAGGTTAAGGCGCATCAGACCGACGACCTGCTCAAGTCGGCCACTTCGACAGGGAAAACGCATTATAAATTGGTGTAAGGAATCTTCAGCATTGACTTGAAATA